>Ga0134126_10000049_pt1 | contig 151411 bp, 126 predicted proteins | sample KB31752_FD_96881 | JGI IMG/M metagenome (GOLD analysis project Ga0134126, IMG submission 96881) | Terrestrial soil microbial communities with excess Nitrogen fertilizer from Kellogg Biological Station, Michigan, USA - KB3-175-2 | ecosystem: Environmental > Terrestrial > Soil > Unclassified ... | reverse complement strand
CACGGCGCTTTGCCACTGGACCAAAGTTCGTTCAGATACTCATATTCGCGGTAAGTATCCATCGCGTAAAAGAACCCGTCGTGGCGATACGCCATCAACTGTCCCTCGCGCGCCAGTCGTTCCAACGGCTCCTGTTCGAGAATGCAGTCGTCCCCGCTTATGTAATCGAACACCCGCCGGTCAAAAACGAAGAAGCCCGCGCTGGACCAACCCTGTAGTTGCGGCTTCTCGATGAACTCCTGCACCCCGGATTCATTATCAAGTTCCAGCATCCCGAATCGTGAGAGCGGGTGAACCGTTGTGACAGTCGCCAGGCGTTTGTGGCTCCGATGGAAATCCAATAGGGCGCGGATGTCGATGTTCGCGACTCCATCCCCGTAAGTGACCAGACACGTGTCGTCGCTGCCCACGTATTTTTCCACCCGCTTGACCCGGCCGCCAGTCATCGTGTCAGCCCCGGTGTCGGCCAAGGTGACCTTAAAGTCCTGCTCGCCATGCGCGTCGTGATAGTCCACGCGGTGCTCGCGGCCGAGCCGAATAGTAAAGTCGTTGTTCATCGCTTCATAGTTAAGGAAATATTCCTTAATCATGTTGCCCCGATAACCGAGACAGAGCACGAAGTCGCGCAGACCGTAATGAGCGTAGCCCTTCATGATATGCCAAAGAATGGGACGCCCCCCGATCTCGACCAGCGGCTTGGGACGGAACTCCGTCTCCTCGCGCAAGCGCGTGCCCAGTCCACCGCAAAGAATAATTACTCGCATAACCGAAAACTATATTTTGCTTAACTGCTCGTACTGTCGCTCAACCTGCCGCGCGTTACGCCGGCCGATTCTTCCCCGCATGGCCCCGAGCAGGGGACGAATGGGTCCTAAGTAAGGAACTAAAAATCGCGGAATGAACCGATCGATGATCGAGACATGGCCGGGCTGTTGGTAACCCGCACTGGTATCAACCGGTTCAGAAACACCAGCTACCTCCGTGCGATAAGCACCTTGTGTCGGTATTACCAACGGTTCGGCGCGTATCTTCCGAGCTGCAAAGAAAACGAGGACTTCGCGCTTTGGATCAATCAGGGGGCGGAGATCCATACCATAGTGATATTGAAAATACGGAGACCGCTCGCGCACGTCATCAGGATTGATCTGAAGAATGTGGCAGACAAAATCGTCGAAACCATTGGCGCGATAGAAGTCATAGAAGAAGCATGGACTGAAGGAATAGAAGCCATGGTCCATGAAATTAGAAGCCGGCGTGATATGCACAATCCATCCTGACAGCCGGCACATGGAAATCATATTTTCCATGACCTGGCGGACATCAAAAATGTGCTCGATCGTGCCGCTGTCAACGATCAGGTTGAATCTGTCACGCAACTCCTCGGGCACGGGCGCGTTGAGGTCATGCAAGATCTGCGGAGCGTCGATTTCGAATTTGTCGATATCGTAGTACTCCTTGATTCCGAACATCTCGAAAAATGTTCGGGCATGCACATAGTTTTCGGCGCCGGGATAGTCGCTCAGAAAGCGGCTTGTGTGCGGGATAATCGGAGCCTCAGCATGGGGACAATCCAACTCTTTGAAAAACGACTTCAGGTCGTCGTAATTAGCCCAAATATCCTGGTTGCCCAGCGTCAGCAGAGGCCCTTTCAAACCAACTCTCTTATGCAAAGATATGAAAGCGCGGCAAAATGTGGGAAGAAAACCCATTAGCAGTTCTCGCTTAGTCGAATTACCCGTTCTCGCTTAGTCGAACAGTGTTCCATGTCAACTTAGGCCGCAAGACACCGTCGTACCATTCACCGGTGTAACGCCCCCGCAGTTCGGATTGGCCATTATCTACCAATTCAAAAGCCACCACCTCTTTTTCGAAGATGTCCGGCGGCTCAAAATTGTAGGATGCGGACACCACAATATGGAGAAGGTAGGCGCCTCGATTCAGGAAGGTGCCCGGTATTTTGCAGACGCTGCGATACAATCCCGCCTCCTTCGTCGTGTCCTTCCAGTTCGTATCATGAAAGTCATTAGAAGCGAATGCCAAAGTGCCTTGATAGGTATATACATGGCATCCCACATTCGTTTCCAAGCCTGACCGCAGCAGCGAATAAGTTATTTCAACGTAAATCGGATCATCCATCTCGAAAGAAGACTTCACCTCTCCTGCCTCACTCAATATGCGTACGGAACGCAGGCGTAGTCGCTTGGTGCCAGGGGCGGTTTCCAGATCGTCCCATTGCGCGACGGGTAATCCGCCGGCACTTTCAGACAGATATTTTTCTACAACGGCGGCCGCCGTCCCGTCTGCAACTAAACGTCCTTCGGAAATGAAGAGCGCCCGCCGGCACAATGTGACAATGCTGGGAAGGTTATGGCTGACGAACAGAACGGTCCGGCCCTCTTGCGCGACGTTTTTCATCTTGCCCAGACATTTCTTCTGGAACTGCGCATCTCCCACCGCCAGGACTTCGTCCACCAGCAGAATTTCGGGATCCAGATGGGCCGCGACGGCAAATGCTAAACGCATATACATGCCGCTTGAATATCGCTTTACCGGCGTGTCGAGAAAACGCTCGATCTCAGCGAAAGCCACAATCTCGTCGAACTTACGATTGATTTCGTCCCGCTTCATCCCTAAAACCGCGCCGTTCAGGAAAATGTTCTCGCGTCCGGTTAGTTCTGGATGAAAGCCTGTTCCGACTTCGAGCAGAGATCCTATCCGCCCATACAATTCGGCACGGCCCGACGTCGGTTCGGTGATGCGCGAAAGAATTTTCAGGAGAGTTGATTTACCCGCGCCGTTTCGGCCGATTATTCCTACTGCTTCCCCGGGTTCCACGTCGAAGCTGACATCGCGGAGCGCCCAGATAGTTTTTTCAGGATCGTGACCGTTATTTTGTCTGACTCGCAAGGGCGCGCGAATACGCATGGCGAACGCTTCTCGCAGAGAAGTGTTGGCGTAAGAGGTGGCGCCCAGACGAAACTGTTTGCTCAGGTTCTTGACGCTGATGATTGGCTTGTTCACGAAAGCTAAACCACGTCGGCGAATCTTCTCTCCATCCGCCGAAAGTCATACAAGGCGTACCACAACAACAGCACCGTTGTGACCGCCGAAACCGCAAATGCTTTCCAATCCAAATCACGGTTGAGCAGCGCCGCGCGAAAACCGCCGATTAGGCCAACCATGGGGTTCAAAGCATACAACTGCCGCCAGCGTTCGGGGACAATCTCAACTGGATAAACTATCGGCGACGCGAACATCCATAGTTGTATCAGCACCGGCAGAATTATCCCCACGTCCCGGTACTTAACATTCCATGCCGATGTTAATGTCCCCACTGCCAACGCCAGAGCCGTGAGCATCACGGCGAAGAGGGGTAAGATCGCTATTTTCGAAGTCAAGGGTATCCGGTAGTAGTACATCAAACCACCGAGCACGAGAAACGAAATGGCAAAGTCCACCAATCGCGCACCGACCGCCGCCATCGGGACAATCAGCCTGGGAAAATAAACTTTGGTAATGAGGTGGGCATTTCCCACGAGGCTGTTTCCACTGGTGGTCACGGCGCTTGAGAAAAACATCCAGGGAATCAAGCCGCTGAAAACGAGCAAAGCGTAGGGCAGGCCTGCCGAGGGCACCCGTGCCAGTTTGCCCAGGAAAACTGTGAAGACCAGCGTCATCACTAACGGCTGCATAATCACCCAGGCCGCTCCGAGCATTGTTTGTTTGTAACGAACTTTCAGATCGCGCCACATCAAGAAATAGAGGAGTTCTCGATAGGCCCAAATATCACCCAGGGCAATCGGCATCCATGACTTGGTTGGCTCCAGGACTATGGGAAATCGAAGAAGTGATGTCTTCTCACTCGGATTGCTAACTGGGCCGTCTCCAGCGGTCTGTTGCACTATCGTTTCCATGTATGGACTCTGCGTCAGCGTCAAAAAAAGGGCCTGCGCGGCCTCTTCCCACTTGGCAGCGCATCTATAACCGCTGCTTGCGCTGCCCTTAACGCGGAACGCTAATTAATAACTTAAATGGATGCTTTCGTCTAGGCGGGAATCTGGTTAGACAGTCGCGATAAGAAAAAAGCCCGCCGACCATTTAGCCGGCGGGCTCATAAAACCAAACATCCCCAGGCTTACTGCTGAACTTGTGGCGAGATAGCGCCGCCCGAGAAGTTTGTTGCCTGATCGTACACGTTGTCACCATACGATCGCAGTGAGCCGCCGCCGGCAAACTGCACTCCAATTCCATTTTGAATAATCTGTGAACCGGTAATGCGATTGGTTGAGGCTGCGGTGATATTCAACCCGATATTGCAACGCGAGATCTGCGTGTTACTGATTGACGCTGAACCGACCCCGGTAATCGTAATCCCGGCGGCGCTAGCGCCATTCAGTGCAAACGAGATTACGGCGTCGCGAATATCGCCAAAGCCGTTATTCTCAAGCCGAATACCGCTGGCATTCGAGCCGGTAATCTGCCGGATATTGGCGCCATTAATTACCGCAATGGCAAATCCAGTCCCGGCGTTCGTGGCACGGATACCCTGATTCACGTTGTAAATATCGGTGTTTGACACGTGAAGCAAGCTGCCGCCAGTGTTGTTGACGGACATGTTGATGCCCTGCTGCGAAAAGTTAAAGATCTGGCAGCTCTCAACGTTGACGGCTTTACCGGACGTGAAATTGACGCCGTTGAGGCCGAGTGTCGTGCCCGCGCCGTTAATCGACAGTTTTCGCAACGTGACGATGATTGTGTTCGGGGTTCCCGTGGCCGAGTCATTAACGTTGACGCCATTTACACCGCTGGAGAGGATTGAGCCGAAGCCCGCGCCCCACGTTCCGTCAAGGGTGATCGACTTGGTGATTGTGACCGCTCCGAAACCACCTGGATCGAGCGCGTCGATCTCGCCGCCGGCGGCAGTCTTCGAAATAGCACCGGCAAAAGTCTTGCAAGGCGCGGTGCGGCTGCATGGGTTGACGTCGTCGCCGACGCCCGACACCCAGGTGCGCGTAGCCTGCGCCTGAGCGAGTGAGGCAAACGCGAGCAGAAATGTCGCGGTTACCAGAAGCTTAATCGTGAGCCGAAACTTGTTCATTTGGAGTCTCCTTTTTTCTAGTTAAAGTTGGGGATGGCCACCAGTAGAACGCGGATCGTTCCGGTCACTGTTGCGCCGAGTCTTCCCATGGTTGACGAAAAATACATTGTCATAAAGAAGCCTTCACTAAGCATGAAAGCGATTGAGAGCGCGCATTAAAGCACGCTCTCATTTTCCACAACAACGTCACGAACACGGATTGTTCGTACAGCCAATCGCATTCCTGATGTTGTTGGCGGTACTGATCCACGCGTTTCCGGTTGCGGCCGAAATATCGCCGTGACTGATGAAGTTCTGGGTCGAGTTAACGAAATCTGACAGCTTCGCACACGCCCCATTCTGGCTCCCACTTTGGATGGCCTGTTTAGCGGCATCCAACTTGGCGAGCAAACCATTCTTCTGCGTGCCGTTCAGTTGAGTATTGGCATTGACGCTGGCCCGCAAGTCATCAAGCGTCTGTAACACAGTCTTCACTGTGATCGTGAAGCTGCATGAAGCAGTATTGCCGGAGGCGTCGGTGACCGTATAAGTGACGGTCGTAGTGCCTATCGGAAATACCGAGCCGCTGGCGCCGCCCGCTGTCCGCGTAGTCTGGGCTCCGGGACAGTTGTCCTGACCGACTGGCGCTGTGTACGTGCCAATGGCTCCGGACGGGCAGGTCGGCTCAATTGTGATACTTGACGGGCAACTGATGGTCGGCGGCTCGTGGTCCTCAACCGTCACTGTCTGGTCGCATGACGAGCTGTTACCCGCATCGTCTGTGGCCGTCCAGTGAATGGTCGTCGTGCCTTTTGGATACGTCGCATTCAACGGCTGATTGTCGCTGCGAGTTCCAACTATGGTCGGGGTGGTATCGCAGTTGTCAGTTGCCGTTGCCGTCCCCGGATTAACCGTGGCGGAGCATGTACCTGGAGCGGTGTTGGTCGTGATGTTCGCCGGACAGGTGATCTGCGGCGCCGTCTGGTCCGCAACCGTCAAGGTAATGTCTTTGCTCGCGCTGTTGGTGCCGTCATTTGCCTCAATGTGAATCGTGTACGAGCCAAGGCCAACTACAGTGCCGGCAGCCGGCGTTTGACTGTAACCAAGCTGATTATGATTCTGGCAGTCCGCGGAAGTGTCAGACGCGTCGCAAGCGCAGTTATCGCTTACCGTGCTGCTGTAGTCAGGCACCGCTGCCTGGCAGGTCGCGTCAGCCGGGATCGTTTGGCTGGTCGCGGCGATAGTGGGCGGCGTCACGTCATTAACGGTAACCGTTTGTGTGCAGGTTGAACTCCCGTTTCGATGGCTTTCTTCGTCGCCCGTCTGCGCAGTATACGGTCCCGCAATATCGTGAGAGTACGCGTACCAGGTAACGGTGCTGGTGCCGACGTTGAATGGTGCGTCTGAGCTGTTGCGCGTGCAGTTTCCAAATTCGTCGCACGTGTAAACCGGCAGACCGTCGCTGCGGTAAGCAACCACTGTAACGTTTTGACCTGATGCGGTCGCCGTGCCGAGGGCGAACGTCGCCTGGCAAGTACTGTCGGCGTTGCCCGTCTTATTGGCGGGGCAGCTAATCGTGGGCGCACTGCCGGCGGGGGTGATGGTTACGGTGAAGCTGCAACTGTCACCTGTGTCGGCGGCCGTGCCCGTCACAACTGTAGTTCCTTCTGGGAAGAAGCAGTCATTGCAGTGATCGGCCGTGACAGTGCCGCACGCCAGGTTGCCGCTCGGCGGCGAGAAATGGACGATCGCACCTGGGTTGCCGCCACCGTCTGTGGTATTCGCCGGAGTCTGAATATCATCTGGGCAGGCCACCGTGCAGGTGCCGCCACCACCCGTATCGGGACCAATAGTGATTGGTCCGACGGTGGAACTGTTATCTCGATTGTCGAGTTCCTGAGTATCGCTGGCGACACTTGCGGTGTTAGTTATCGTGGTACCTGTTGCGCCGGCAGTGTAAACAAACTCAAAGAGCGCGGTGTCTCCGGCTTTCAAGATAGCGCCGGTACAGGTCACGGTGGTGCTGCCGGTGCAGGTAAAATCTGAACCGTTCGTTTGCCCTGCGGACTGGAACGTAGCGTTCGCCGGAGTAGCATCGGTGATCACTACATTTGCGGCGTCATTAGGACCACGGTTGTAAACTGAGATCGCGAATTTGGCGTCTCCTCCACTCGTAAACGCACCGTCAAGCTGGCCCTTGCCAATGGAGAGATCGGTAGCCGGTGTTTGTGCCTGCACCTGGAATTTGGCACCTAACACGACCGAACCGCGACTGGAAACTACATCCACTTTCCACGCCCCGCGATTGTCATTGCCGTAGGTAGGATCGATATCGGCAGTCGGGAGTAGGAATGTGTCTGTCTGAGGATTCGTCGTAATAGTCGTAAATTTTCGAATGTTGCCGGCCGGATCGACCCAGGCAAACCGCCGGTTGAAAGTGGGATCTACGCCAGACACCTTAGCGCAAACAGTGTCTCCCAAAGTAAAGGTGGTCTGGGGCGTCGTGCAATTTGAGGCGTAAGTGCTAATGGCTGCCCCGGCACTGACCGTAAAAATTGGGGGGTTCCCGATAATTGAAGAGTCCGCGGGATTTACTCTGCCGATTGTGGCTTTATAGGAATCCACCGTCGGAGGAACGAAAAGGAAAAACTGCGGATTCTGTGTAATGCTACCGCCATTCGTCTGGTTGAGCTGCGAGTCGATCCAGTTCATGTAGTAATTATTCGGCGTCGTAAGATCGACTCCATCCGTTTTGGCGCAAACTGTTTCGCCCAGAGTGAACGCACTCCTGGGAGTAACACAGTCAGACGCGAACACGGCGATGGTCTCACCAGCCATCGAGGGCAAGCTTATCCCAGTTGCCCATCCCAAATGCGTCCTGGCGACACTTGATTTCACATCGTTTTGGGAACGATTTTCCTTGTTGGATCGCGATGTCGAATTGACTGAATACGGAGCCGCAAGGGCCGCGATCGTCAATATGAGCACGCCAATTAAAACTAACAAATTGAAAGCAGGGTTTTTATAATATCGGCTGGTAAGCGTTTTCATTAGCGTAACTCTCCTTGGTTCGAACAGTTGGGATGGATCAATGTTGAGGCTAGACCTCGGGTCTGACAAGCGTCCTTAATGTTATTTCGCTAGAGTCCTTGCAGAGTCAAAACGAGGCCAGCGAGTCTAGTTTCACTTTCACTATCAGTCAAGACTTTTTCTCAGTTAGTAGCCGAAGCTGCAAGCGCTAAACGAAGTTTCCAGTGGGCCGGGGAAATAAGCTGAAGGGGCGATTTGGTTTCGTTAGCAAAAAAGCAGTGGCCTAAATACTCCAATCCAGCCGCCATGTCAATGGTTTTTGTACACGACGCCTTAACTTTTTATGACACTGTGACGGTTGTGGGATTCTTTTTTGCGGAGTTCAATTTGCGAGACTGCTCAGGCTTGCCTGCCAGGATACGCGGCCGACACGGACCTTTGGAATTCCTGATCCAGCCGATCAATGCACTGATTGCGCTCGAGGTTAACTACCGCTAATTCTTTGATGACCTCGTCCTTTTGCTCAGGCGCAACTTGTTCGAACTCATAGACTTTCTCCTGCACGTGCCAAAGTTTGCAATTCGTCTCCGCCAATTGCGCAAAGAGTTCGCCGATGCTTCCTGAAAAATCGGTGATCGCGTTCCCATCTTTTTTATAAATCTTATTGGACGCGAAGGTCAGTCGCTCAGCTGGTATGTCCCCGGCAAGGGCTGCGCCAACGAATTCGTTGATCTCGGCCTCAAGTTGTTTCTCCTGAGTTTTCAAGCTGGCAATTCGCTCAGCATCGTCCGTATGCCACAGTTTCAGCTTGACCGTAATTAGTTTGTCGGCAAGCGTGCCGAGCGTCTCTGCCATGGATAGACCAGTGCTCCTTCGAGATTTCGTTATTCGTTGTGGGCGGTCTGCGCCAGCGGCGGGTGTTTGTCTTCGAAACGCTTCGCAAAGTATTCAACTGTGCGGCGAATACCTTCTTTGAACGGCACGGAAGGCGACCAATCGAGTAGCCGGCGCGCGCGCGTGAGATCAGGACGGCGTTGACGAGGATCGTCCTTGGGCAGCGGACAAAAACGAATTTTTGGCTCGACGCCGACAGCGAGTCCTACCTCGGCCGCCAATTCACGCATCGTGAATTCGTGATTAGTCCCGACGTTTACCGGCTCGTGTACACTCGTCTCGTCAGCTACGTTCATCAAACGCACCATGCCTTCGATCAAATCGTCTACGTAGCAAAATGAGCGCGTCTGATTTCCGTCGCCGTAAATCGTTAACTCCTCGCCGTGCAGTGCCTGCACGATAAAATTCGAAACTACCCGCCCGTCGTTCTCGAGCATGCGCGGTCCATACGTGTTGAAAATCCGGATGATGCGCGTGTCCACATGATTCTGCCGCTGATAGTCCATCATCAACGTCTCTGCCAGCCGCTTGCCTTCGTCGTAACAACTGCGCACGCCTATCGGGTTCACGTTTCCCCAATACGTTTCGGGCTGCGGATGAATTTCGGGATCGCCATACACCTCGGATGTCGAAGCCTGCAGGATGCGCGCGCGCACACGCTTTGCGAGGCCGAGCATATTGATGGTCCCCATGACGTTTGTCTTCACCGTCTTCACCGGATTGTATTGGTAATGGACGGGCGAAGCCGGGCAGGCGAGGTTATAAATCTGATCGACCTCCAAAAGGATCGGCTCAGTCACGTCATGGCGCACCAATTCAAAGCATGGATGATCGAGCAGGTGCATGACATTCTCGCGGCGGCCCGTGAAAAAGTTGTCGAGGCAAAGAACCTCATGACCTTCGCCAATCAAACGATCGCAAAGATGCGAGCCGAGAAACCCTGCGCCACCAGTGACTAAGATCCTCATAGAGCGTCAAAAGTACCTTCAGGTGGTTGAAATTGCAATCATCAGACTTTCCCTAAAATCCTGAAGAATCAGCCGGGAGCAATGGCGGCTGCGGTGAGAAAGATCGTGATAATATCGGCCTAATGACAGGAGAAGACGGAATCGGCGAAACCAATAAATTGCGGACTTTGTTTGTGACTGGTGGCGCTGGATTCATCGGCTCGGCTTTTGTGCGGTTGGCGTTAGCTGAGTTGCCGCGCTGCGAAGTAATTAATTTTGACGCCCTCACCTACGCCGGAAATCTTGAGAACCTCGCGGGCGTCGACCAGTCACGGCACCGTTTCATCCACGGAGACATCTGCGATCGGGACGCGGTTGTGGCGGCGCTCGCCGCCGCCGATGCAATCGTCAATTTCGCTGCCGAATCCCACGTCGATCGCAGTATTCATTCAGCGCACGAATTCATCGGGACAAACGTGCTCGGGACACAGGTGTTGCTCGACGCGGCGCGCGAACGCGGAGTGCGTCGATTCGTTCAGGTTTCCACCGACGAAGTGATGGGCAGTCTGCCCGAGAACAACGAAGCATACTTTACTGAGGATTCGCCCTTTCAGCCGAACAGTCCTTACGCGGCTTCAAAGGCCGCGGCCGAGCAGCTAGTGCGCGCGGCACATCACACGTTCGAGCTCGACACTGTGATCACGCGGTGCGGAAATAACTATGGGCCGCGCCAGTTTCCTGAAAAATTTCTTCCGCTAATGCTGGCCAATGCCATGAGTGATGAACCGATTCCTGTCTACGGGGATGGGCTGAATGTACGCGACTGGATCTATGTTGACGATCATTGCCGCGCCATCCTGAAATTGCTCGAGCACGGCCGATCAGGCGGGACGTACAACATAGGCGCGCGCAACGAGCGCCGGAATCTTGATGTCGCGTACAGCGTGCTCGATATGTTAGGCAAGCCGCGTTCATTGATACGCTTCGTCAAGGATCGGCCCGGTCACGACCGGCGTTATGCGATCGATCCGAGTTTGATTGAGCGCGAGTTCGGGTGGCATCCGCAAGAGACGTGGGAAAGTGGCCTGCGAAAAACGATCGATTGGTATCGCGATAACGCGAAGTGGCTCGATGATGTGCGCTCGGGCGCATACCGTGAATACTATTCACGGCAATACGGCTTGGAGGCCGGCGCGCATTGAAAGTTCTCGTAACCGGGGGCGGAGGTTTGGTTGGTCGCGCAGTGACGGAGTATTGCGCCGCACAAGGCGATGACGTATTTGGCGCCGATCATCGCGCGCTCGATATCAGCGATGCGTCTGCAGTTCGCGCGACACTGGCCGAGAAGCGGCCCGACGTAGTAATCAACTGCGCGGCGTGGACCGATGTTGATGGTTGTGAATCAGATCGCGAGCACGCGGCACGCGCAAACGCGCTGGGGCCTGAGCTGCTTGCCGTCTCGTGCCGGAAAATCGACGCACTGCTGATTACCATATCGACTGACTATGTCTTCGACGGAAAGAAGCCGGGCTTTTACACGCAACGAGATCAGCCCAACCCGATCAGCGTTTACGGTCTCTCAAAACTCGAAGGCGAGCGCCGCGCGCAGACAAGTTGGGCACGCACGATAGTCGTGCGCAGCGGCTACATCTTTGGAGTGGGCGGCAAGAACTTTCTTAGTACGCTGCTGCCTCGCGCGACCCGGAATGAACCTTTGAAAGCAATCTCTGACATGATCGGCACGCCGACCTACGCTCCGGATCTTGCGCGCCGGCTGCGCGAGCTGGCGGTGATGGACTTGCCCGGGATTTTTCATGTGGTTAACGCCGGAGACGGCGCTAGCTTTGAAAGGTTCGCGAAAACTGCACTGGAAGCTGCGGGATTAACCGCGACGCCGCTGGAGGCTGTGAGCCTCGATGATTTACGCCGTCCAGCCCCGCGACCCCGCAATTCGCGCTTGCGATGCCTGTGGTCTGAAGCCCTTCATCTTGACCCGATGCCCCACTGGACTGAAGCTCTCCATGCCTTTGTTAGCTTACAGTCCGGCAGCCAATCAGCCGCTGTTTAGAATCCAGGGAAGCGCATGTCCGATCGCTCCAAACCGGCAGAGGCCGTTTTGATTGGCCTCGGTTCGAGGGTCTGTTATTATGATCGCCTATTGCACGGCAAATAATTCAAGAAATTAGGTTTTAGTGTTATGACTCAAGACGAACGCTTGCTCCCAGTCAGGCCCCCGCGCGAGGCAGATACGTCACTTGCCGAAATCGCGCAGGGCAGGGCGTACGGCAAATATAGCCGGTACGGAAATCAACCCGAGACCAACCTCCGCGAATACCTATTTGTCATTCTCAAACGCAAGTGGCTCATCCTGAGTTTGGTTCTGGTCATTACTTCGTTGGTTACGATTCAAGCTTACCGCGAACCCTCGATCTATCAGGGCAGCACCACAATTCGCATTGAAGCAAAGGGCGGCAACATTCTCCAGACGGGTACGGGACTGGTAATTAATCAGACGGATCCGAATTTCTGGGGGACGCAACTGAAGTTGTTGCAGAGCCCCCTCCTGGCCCGACAGGTAATCCTGACGCTTAACTTGCAAAACAATTCCGACTTCATGGGCGGCCAGGCGAACAGCAGCGTGTTCTCGTCATTGAAGCGAATCTTTTCACGCGAGAAGACTGCAACCAAGTCCGCGCAGGGCCAGGACACCGATCCCCAGCCGGTTAGCGAGCAAGAAATAACAGATCGTCAACTGACGCCCGAAGAGTTGGCAAAGTTGGAGCCTTACGAAGACGCAATCGTTGGTAATGAAACCGTGGCGCCAGTCGAGAAGACCAGCCTCGTCGTGATCAGCTACACGCACACGAACCCGGCAATGGCCCAACGAGTTGCTAACGCCCTGGCTGACGTCTTTGTGCAAAACAACGTCGACCGGCAACAAGCCGGCACCAGCAAAGCCAGCATCGCGTTGGCAAAGGCAATCGCTGAATACCAACAGAAAGTCAAAGAAGAACGCGACGCGCGTTTCAATTATGCGAAGAACAATAGCCTGCCGCTGACGGCCACGGGGGTTAACCTCGAAGCCAAGCGCGAAGAGGGCTACAGCAACCAATTGCTCGAGGCCGAGAATGCGCGGCGAACGCTAAAGGCAGCTTACGAAGCCGTCAAGAATACCGACGATCCATTCACCAATCCGGAGGTCCAGAAGGACGAACACATCCGCAAACTGCGCGATGAACTTAGCGATTTAAACGAAAAGCGAAATGCGCTGCTTCAGGTCTACACAAAGGACTGGCCGGAAGTTCAAAAGATTGATGCGCAAATCAAATCGAAAGAAGACGATCTGAAACGCGCTCCGCAACAAGTGCTGGGATCGATGAAGAAGCAGTACGAGGCCGCCGAGGCCCGCTACCAGAGCCTCGTCGCCGCGTATAGCGGAGCCCATAGCCAAACGACGGCGCAGACAAAGGCCGAGATCGACCTCGCGGCGATGACGCAACAGTTAGCCACTGACGAGCAGTACCTGAACACTCTGCTGCAAAAGCAGCGTGAACTGAACGCCTTGTCAGGGGATAGTGGCACCAATGTCGCAATCGCTAATTACAGCCGTTTACCGCATGAGCCGATTGGCCCGGCGCGGTTACGCACAATCGTGGTGGCGTTTCTGTTGTCGCTGATGGCCGGAATTGGTCTGGCATTTCTGCTTGATTTCCTGGATGACAGCGTGAAGTCGATCGACGACATCGATCGTTACATTCACTTGCCCGCGTTGGCATTAATTCCCGCGGCGCGGACCGAGAAGGGGAGGTTGCCCGGCCAGGTTGAACCCTCTGCGCCCAACCCCTCCACGGCTCTGGCGCTGGTGACGGACGTGCGTTCGCCGATTGCTGAAGCGTATCGACACCTGCGCACCTCGCTGTTGCTTTCATCTGCAGGTAATCCCCCCAAGACCATCTTGATCACCTCGAGCCAGCCGTCGGAAGGCAAGACGACCACGGCCATCAACACCGCGTTCATGCTGGCGCAGACCGGCGCCGAAGTGCTGATTATCGATTGCGACTTGCGTCGACCGCGACTACACGCGAACTTCAACATGTCGAATACGCGCGGCTTGACGAATTATCTGGCGGGTGAGAGCCCGATCGATGATGTGCTGCAATCGTATGAGAAAGTACCGAATCTCAAGCTCCTAACGTCCGGGCCGATTCCGCCCAATCCGGCAGAACTGCTTGGTTCGGAAGAAATGCGCAAGCTGCTTCAGTCTCTGGCCGACCGATTCACGCACGTCATAGTCGATTCACCGCCGGCGATCTCGTTCACTGATGCCGCCATTCTGTCCACGTTCGTCGATGGTGTGATCCTCGTCGTGCATGGCGGGCGCAGTTCGCGCGCTGTCGTACGCCGCGCGCGCCAACAGTTGCTCGACGTGGGCGCGCACATCTTCGGCGTGGTGCTGAACAATGTGAAGGCCGAATCGCAGCATTACTACGGTGGTAACTACTACTCGGCGTATTACCAATCGGAGTACTACACTGACGCGGAAGATGGCGCCGAAACCGCCCCAGCGGCCACGCCGTAACCCAAGCGCGACCCATCACTGTTACATGCCTGGACAATTTTGTGTGATCGCGCCCGATGTAAAACTTGGGCGCGATGTAAAAATTCATCACTTCGTCAATTTGTACGGCTGCGAGATCGGTGATGGATCCACGATCGGATCCTTTGTCGAGATTCAGAAACGCGCGCGTGTGGGTCGCAACTGCAAGATCTCCAGCCACAGTTTCGTTTGCGAAGGCGTCGAGATTGGAGACGAGGTTTTTGTAGGACACAGTGTCGTTTTCATCAACGACAAATATCCCCGTGCGACGAATGAGAGTGGCGAGCTGCAAACTGAAGCTGACTGGAAAGTAGTCCCCACGACTGTGAAGTCGCGCGCCAGCATCGGCAGCAACGCCACGATTCTTTGTGGAGTCACGATTGGCGAAAGCGCCACCGTAGGCGCGGGCGCAGTCGTCACCAAAGACGTGCCGGCCGGCGCGACGGTCGCCGGAAATCCGGCGCGAGTAGTTTAAGAACCCGTCGCCAAAACTCAGACTAGTTCTTATGTCGAAACCTTACGCACCTAAAACAACGCAGATTCATAATCCACAGCCGGCGAACCTTACCGTTCCATTCGTAGACCTGAAGCAGCAATACGCTGCGATCAAAACAGAAGTCGATGCGGCCATCGCGCGGGTGATTGAGAACACTTCATTCATTCTCGGGCCGGAAGTCCGCGCCTTCGAAGCCTCGTTCGCCGAATACGTCGGCGCCCGCTCGTGCATCGGGGTCAACAGCGGCACCGCCGCGCTCCAACTGGCGCTGATGGCTGCGGGAATCGGTTTTGGCGACGAAGTGATAGTGCCGTCGTTTACTTTCTTTGCCACCGCGGAGGCAGTTTCAGTGCTGGGCGCCACGCCCGTCTTCATTGACATCGATCCGGTGTCGTACACGATCACGGCCGAGGCGATCGAACGCGCGATCACGTCGCGCACGCGCGCAATCATTCCGGTTCACCTTTACGGACAATCAGCGGACCTCGATCCGATTATTGAACTCGCGGCCAAACACAATCTGCACGTCATCGAAGACGCGGCCCAGGCGCATGGCGCAGAATACAGAAGCAAGCGGGTCGGCGCGCTCGGCAGCGCGGGCTGCTTTAGCTTTTATCCGAGCAAGAATCTCGGCGCGTATGGCGAGGCCGGAGCGATCGTGACTAATGATGAAGAGTTGGCCACGCGTTTGCGCTTGCTGCGTGATCATGGCTCGACCAGCAAGTACGCCCATGCGATTGTCGGTTATAACTTCCGCATGGAAGAGATTCAGGCTGCCGTGCTCAATGTGAAACTGCCGCACCTGAACAAGTGGAATGACGCCCGGCGAGCAAATGCCGCGCGTTACCACGAGGTCCTAACTAATTCTGAATTGATTCTGCCGCGTGAGATGGATTACGCGCGGCACGTCTATCACGTCTACGCCGTGCAATCTGACCAGCGCGACGAACTGCAACGGCGCCTGACCGCAGCGGGAGTGCAGTCCGGCGTTCACTATCCGATACCCATTCACCTTCAGCCGGCATACGCCTCACTCGGCTACCAACGCGGGAGTTTGCCGGTGACTGAACAGCTGGCTGAGCGCGTCCTCTCGCTGCCGATGTTTCCGGAACTAACCGAGGAACAAATCAATCGGGTGTCTGACGCAGTTGCTGAAAATTAAGCGGGACGACTCTTCTTTCGAGCTTCACTCGCCGCGGCTTGAGCTTGGCGCAGGCCTTCGAGAAATTTCGCGTCACTAAATCGCTTCGCGCCGGCTTTAGTTAACTTCGCTAATTCCCTGAACAGCGGCTCGTCCACGGCGGTGAAGTTGAAGCAAGCTTTTCCTTGCATTCGTTTCTTCAACTCAGGCGAAATCGTTTGCGCATCGCCGGGCGTGGTGTAGACGGAGAACAGGTGAAAGCTCACATAGTTCTTCCCTAACCGCACACCGCCAAACATCAACGGATAATTGTTCTTCAACAGATAGCGCGTATTCAGCATGTACATGGTGTCGGTCTCCTGCGCGAGGTCCATCTTCGGCTCGTATGGCGCGAGGATCTCTTTCAACCGCTCGAACACCGGTCGCAAATCAGTTTTGCTTGCCATCAGGTTCGATCACCTCCAGTCCGCGCATGTATGGTCGCAACGCTTCGGGAATTACAATCGAGCCGTCCTTCTGTTGATAATTTTCCAGGACCGCAATCCACGTACGACCGACCGCCAGACCTGAGCCGTTCAATGTATGAACGAACTCGGGCTTCGATCCACCTCCGCGCCGAAAGCGAATGTTCGCGCGCCGTGCCTGAAACGCTTCGTAGTTCGAGCAGGAAGAAATCTCACGAAACGTGTTCTGAGACGGCAACCACACTTCGATGTCATAGGTCTTCGCATTGCTGAAGCCCAGGTCGCCGGTCGCCAGCGCGACGACGCGATAATGAATTCCGAGTTTCTGTAAAACCATTTCCGCGTCGCGCGTTAGCGCTTCCAGTTCATCGTAGGAATTTTCCGGCAGTGAATACTTCACCAGCTCAACTTTCTCGAATTGGTGTTGGCGGATGACGCCGCGCGTGTCTTTGCCGTAGCTGCCGGCTTCCGAGCGAAAACACGGCGTATAAGCGGCCCACTTCATCGGTAACTGAGACGCGTCAAGAATCTCTGACGCGTAATAATTCGTGACTGGCACTTCCGCGGTCGGTATGAGATAGAAACCGCGCTCGTCGTCCAGCCTGAACAGATCCTGCTCGAACTTGGGCAATTGGCCCGTGCCGAACAAGGCGTCACGATTCACGATGAATGGCGGCAAAGTTTCCGTGTAGCCGTGCTCGCGTGTGTGCAGGTCGAGCATGAAATCAATCAGTGCGCGCTCCAGCCGCGCGCCCGCGCCGTTGAGAATCGCAAACCGCGCCCCGGCAATTTTCGTCGCGCGTTCGAGATCTAAAATGCCGAGCGCCGTTCCCAGATCGACATGATCCTTCGGCTCAAAGTCGAATTCAGGCTTCGTCCCCCAGCGGCGAATTTCTTCGTTGGCAGATTCGTCTTTACCTGCGGGTACGGATTCGTGCGGGATGTTGGGGAGTGTCGACAAGAACTCTCGCATGCGCTTCTCAGCTTCATCGCGCACCGCATCAAGCTGCGTCATTCGCTCTTTGAGTTCGTTAACCTGTTTGCGTCGCGCGTCTGCTTCTTCGCGCTTTCCGTCTTTCATCAACGCACCGATTTCACGGCTGGCGGTGTTGCGTTCGGCGTTTAGCTTGTCTGATTCGCCAATGACACGACGTCGCTCGGTATCAGCGGCGGCGAAATCATCGAGCGCAGCCGGCACCATGCCACGCTTCTCTAAAGCGGTGCGTACGGCCTCGAGGTTCTCTCTTACGTAATTAAGATCAAGCATTCGTGTTCTCAGGTTGATACGGAAACGATTGCGGCAGCAAGTGGATCAGCGCAGCCACTCGCTCGCTACTGTGAGCGGTTCTGCACCAAGTATTCATTTGCTTGCTGAAAAAATCCGGTTCGCTTCTTCCAAAGTCTCTTTCGATCCCACATCAAACCAAATTCCCGGCACGCGCCAAACATGAAATGGCGTCCGTTGATACATCCATTGCACGAGCCGGCCTGGCTGATCCGGATTGTTGCCTTCCGCCAGATACTGTCGAATCAACGGGAGGGTCGCGCGCGGATAGTAATATAGCGCGATCCCAATCAACGTCGATTTCGGCTGCGCGGGTTTTTCTTCGAAGTAATCAACCTGCTCGTTGTCGTTCACCGCGATCACGCCGTACTTCTTGCTTTCTTCCAGATGGCCAACATCGTAGACGCCGGTCACTGGTGCGTTGCATTCGCCGCAGAATTGGCCGAATCGCTCCAAACTCTGGCTGAAAAGATTGTCACCGCCCACGACTACAATATCGTCATCGATGTGGCCGGCTTCCAGCACCAGATTCATGTCGCCGATGGCGCCCAGCTTGTTCGAATCGTCGGTGGAGTGATCGTTAATGACTGTTATTGGGCGAACTCTATTTCCGGTCTTGTAATCTGCGGCCCAACGTGTGAAGTGATCGGCGAACTTCGCATTCGTGACAATAAAGATCTCATCGATCTCTTCGATCGGCATGAGATTGTCGAGCACATGCTCCAGCATCGGCTTGCCGGCAACGGGCAGCAGCGGCTTCGGCTGATTCAACGTCAATGGATAAAGCCGCGTCGCGTAACCGGCGGCCAGCACAATTAACTTCACAAAACCCTCCGTAAAAGATGAACGTGCATCTTGGCAAAAAAGATCGTGGCGGGCAAACGGGGCGATTTGCGGCACGTCTTTCTTTGCGTGACTTTGCGTCTTTGCGCCTCAGCGTGAACCAGCCCCAGTATTTGCCTCACGCAAAGACGCAAAGGCGCAAAGCTTTGCAAAGTGACGACGAGGCTCCGCGGCTTCCTGCGTATGTGGCGCTCTGCTATATTTCGTCGCCACAAACATCAATGTCGAACGAAAAACAATTTTCCGGCAAAGCCGCCATCGTCACCGGCGCGACGCGCGGTATTGGTCGCGCCATTGCCCTGGAACTTGCTCACCGCGGCGCCGATATCGCATTCAATTACGCGAAGAGCGCCGAAGCCGCCGAGAGTTTGAAGTCGGAAATTGAAGCGCTCGGCGTGCGCGCGCTCGCAACCCAGGGCGATGTGGCGAACACCGAAGCCGCGGCTGAGATGGTGAAGCAAACGAAAGACGCTTTTGGCCGCATAGATTTTCTGGTGAACAACGCCGGCATCGTGCGCGACACTCTTATTCTGCGGATGAAAGAAGAAGATTGGGACGCGGTGATCGACACTAATCTAAAAGGCGCCTGGAATTTTTCGAAAGCCGCTCTGCGCGTGATGCTGCGTCAGGAAGGCGGTGGTTCGGTCCTCAACATCACTTCGATCAGCGGCGTGGTCGGCATGGCGGGGCAGTCAAACTATTCCGCGTCGAAAGCCGGCATGATCGGATTGACGAAAGCGCTCGCGCGTGAAGTAGCCAGCCGCAAAGTCACCGTCAACGCCCTCGCGCTCGGAATGGTCGCGACTGACATGGCGGCGGGGCTGAACGAGACTTACCAAACCAAACTGATCGAGCAAATCCCCCTCGGCCGCTTCGCTGAAGCCGACGAAGTCGCCCGCATCGCCTGCTTCCTTTTGTCGGACGACGCGCGCTACATCACGGGACAGGTGATTCAGGTGGATGGTGGATTGGCGATGTAGGACTTCTTACGGAACCGCGAGCGGTAGCGAGCGGGTTAAGGATTCAGCTTTCAAAAAATCTTTAGGCGCTTTTTAAGCGTAGCGTTCAAACACACAAATGCTCCGTGGGGCAGTTGATGCTTATCCCGCTCCCTACCGGTCGCGGTTCTGTAACGATCAAGTCAGAAACTCATCCGGTTCGACAATCTTTCCGGCAATAGCTGAAGCAGCGACCACGTAAGGCGACGCGAGATAGAGTTTCCCGGGGCCGCTGCGACCGGGGAAGTTGCGGTTCTGTGCGCTGACGGTCACGGTCTCTGCGGTTTTCGATGCACCCGGACCGGCGTTGATGCAGGCACCGCAGGATGGATCGATCAATTCCGCGCCCGCCCGTTGGAAGATTTCGATGTAACCCTTCTGTCGTGCGTACTGTTTGATTTTCTGCGAACCGAATTGCAGATACAGATGAACACCGGGCGCGACGTGCTTGCCTTGGTCAAGCGCGTGCTGCAAAACGGTCGCGTACATGTCCATATCGGCCATCTTGCCGCCGGTGCATGAGCCGCCGTAGGCGGCATCGATGCGCACCTCGTCTTCGAGCGCGTCGATGGGAATTCCATTGCGAGGATCACCAGGCAACGCCACCATGGGGCGGATCTCGTCGAGATCGATTTCAAACACGGCCGCGTATTCAGCGTCCCTGTCGCTGTAAACGAATCCTTTGCGAACTTCGTCAGCGTCCAAACCCCTCATCGTGACGATGTACGCGAGCGTTGCTTCGTCAGGTTCGATGATGCCGGTGAAGCCGCCCGCTTCGACTGCCATGTTCGTCAAAGTCGCGCGTTCATCCATCGGCCAGTTCAGCAAATCTTCGCCGGCGAACTCCAGAACTTTGCCAATGCCCTGGCTCGACTTCATGTATTCGGTCGCCAGGATGTAAAGCATCACATCTTTCGCCGCGACGTCCGCGCGCTTCGTGCCCTTCAAAACATACTTCACGGTTTCCGGCACCCGGATGCGAATGTCTTTCGTGTACCAGGCGTTCGCCATGTCGGTTGAGCCGACGCCGAACGCGAAGCAGCCCAATACGCCGGCCATGCACGTGTGCGAATCCGTCCCGATGACAATTTGTCCCGGCAGCGCAAGATCTTCGACCACAGCGTTGTGACAGATCGCTTCCGAGCCGCCTTCGGGATTTTCGCCGTAGAGTTTTATCCCCTGTCGATCTGTAAAGCTCTCTTGTGTGGTCGCCAGGCCTTCAGCTTTTTCCAGCAGGCCCATCTCGCGGTGCTTCGGCGACATAACTTTGCTGAGGAATGTCAGGTGGTCGCGAAACGCGAAGACCGAAGCGGGTTCAGTAATCTTCGCGTCAGCGCCGAGCGCTTGCGTGAACAGCGACGCGGCCATCGGAGTAACGTACTCGTGCGAGAAACGTACGTCGGCAACTGCGAACAAAGCATCGCCAGGCTTGACTGACTCGACACCGACGGTGCCGGCTTTGACGAATGCGTGGCGCGCAATGATCTTCTCAACGATGTTCATGGGACGCGTGTCAGAAGCCCGACCGTTTAGAGGCGGGCTACCGCCCGCCTGTGCGGGCGAGGACGCCCGCGCTCCCAGCGGCGGCGAGACCTGACCAGCCAGACGCGCCTTGTTGTAATTGAACAAGCCGCCGTATTCGACGATGTCCTGGGAAATCGGATCGAGACCCCTGGTAAATTGATCCAGCGCGATTTCTTCGCCACCTCGAATTCGATCAATCAATCCAAAATCGGTGGAGGTCAGCAGTCCAATATTCTGCGAATTCTGACCGTAAATCTTCTCGATACTTTTGGCGATCACGAGCTGAATACCAGCGGCCTTTTCAGCATACGGCGCCGTTTCGCGCGACGAGCCGCAGCCTTTCGACAATCCCGAGACGACTACCGCGAATCCGCCGTTCTTCACTTCGTCCTTCTTGACCGCAGCTTCGCGCATGCCGACGTAAACGTATTGGCCCAGAGTTTCGTCGTAATAAAAACAGACCCAACCCGGCGTGATTTCGTCGGTCGAGATGTTACTCATCAACGGCAGATCTTCGTTGGCGAGCCGCAAAGCCAACTCGTCTTCAAGCGCGCGCGCTTCATCGCCGGTCGCTTCGAGTTGTCGCCGGATTAGGGAAGTGTCTTCGGTAAGGAATAATATGCGGCCGGCGAATTTGATGTGATCGGGTCTGCCTGCAATCTTTTCTGTGGACATCATTGCTCCGGTAAAATTTCCTAATTCTGTTTCATTATAGGGCAATGAGGTCAGTACCGGGAGCGGTAGCGACCGGGTTGTCCTCTGGCAAACTCGACAGCTGTATGACTTGAGACCCGGTCGCTACCGCTCCCGGTACTGACCACCCTGTTCAAGGCTGGGGAGTCGTCAGCATATAGACCGCAAACGATGCCAACCAGTGCTCGCCTTCATAGTTGCCACTGGCGATGTATGGCAAAGCAGCTTGCGCGTGCCCCGTCGCTGAGCGCGCGAGAATTCTTCTTGTTGGATCGTTGGCAGGCAAAGCAGTCGCGACGCTACGCATGCACCACGCGCGGCTCAGGTTCAAGCCATCGAGATGAACTAACTTCGGATCGGTGCGATCGGTAACGATGGCTGGTTGCAGAAGTTGCTTTGGTTGATTGCGCGCTATCCCCGGCAGAAAACGATGAAACCAGATCGCGAACTCTCGCTGTGGCAGCACACGTCGCATGAGATCGGCTTCAATTAATGCCGGTGAAAAGAAATCTTCACCGCCCGGTTCCCATGCCGCCGGATAATTAACGTCAGCGCCAAAATAAGTCCGGCTGCGCTCGACAATCAGGGCGTCCAATTTCTTGTCACTAACCGCGCGCGCGTAATCCAGCGCAAATGCCAAAGCAAACGCCGTGTTCGGATGGACGCCGGTGCGAATCGGATAATTCTGCTTCGGCAGAAACGCGAGAAGTTTTTCCACGAACGCATCGGCCAGCGGTTGAAGATTCCGCGACCACTTTCTTCCATCTTCATCGTTCCAACTGCGCAGCTCCTCCGCTAACTTCAAGAGCCACGCCCACCCATACGTTCGCTCAAATGACGCGCGGTTGGCTTGCTTCAAATAGGCAACTTCGCCGGCGATGTTCTTTTCACTGAGATTCGCATTGAGCGCCTCGCGAATCTCTTTGCCTTCCGGCAGGGCGGGAAACGTCTGCAGCAGATGCACCAGCATCCAGTGGCCGTGTACCGTCGAGTGCCAATCAAAACAACCATAGAACGAAGGATGCAAAGCCCTGGGGCCGCGCACTTCATCGCCGTCGTTCATGGTGTGATCGAGTTTGTTCGGATATTCCTTGCGCACACACTTCAAAGCCAACTGCGCAAAGTGCGACGCCTGACTCTGTGTCAGCGAGAGTTCATTACCAGCGGGCTGGGAAAGTGCCGGTACGGTCACCAGCAGGCAGAGCGCAACTGCTGAGATTAGACCTCGTAAACTGTTAGTCATGACAGGCGAGCAAAAGGGTTAGATCTCAGTGCATGTCCACGAGCACATCGGTTAGGCGATTTACGACGCCGAGCAACGCCCGTCCCGCGCGATCAAATTGGCCCTGGTTCGCGAGCGCTTCGGCATCTGCTGCTCCTGACGCCGAACCCGCCAGCTTCAGATAGTAACTTTGCAGACCAGGCGTACTGCGAAAATAGATTTCAAGCGCGTCGAGTCCGACGCGAAAATCGGTGAAGGTCCCTCGCAGCTTGATCTTGTTTAGTTCGTTCTGTTTCACCACCGGCGATGACGTGTCGTTTTTCGAAGTGATATCGATCTGTTCCATTCCTTTTGCGACCCCTCCGAGCAAATAGAGAAACGCGCTTAGGTTCTTGATTTGGTTTGCGACTTTGTTCGCGGCCTCAGTGCGTGTGGCGATTGCTGCAGTATCCACGGCAGGCGCGGTCGAAGTTGTCCTCTTTGTACTGGAGCTGCTGCGTCGCGTGCGGGTCTGGCCCCAGGCGCTGGCCGGGAGCAGCATCAAAAAAGCGGCGGTGATGATTGCGAATCTCCTCATGTTTCCTCCGGTCGTCACGTTAAGTGCACTGCTGATACAATCGCGATTCTACTCCGCGAATGAGCGAACGGCGAACCCTAAAAGTGGAACAACTGGGCCGCGTCGAATATGGCGCGGCGCTTGATATTCAGAAAGCTTGCGAGCGCGCTGTGTTGGCTGGCACCCAGCCGGATACGCTTTTGTTGCTCGAGCATCCGCACGTGCTGACGATGGGGCGGCGTTCCGCGCCGGGCGCGATCATTGCTCCGGATGAAGTCCTGGCAGCGCGCGGCGTCAATGTTTTCGAAACTAATCGCGGCGGCAAGGCAACGTACCACGGCCTGGGACAAATTGTCGGCTACCCGATCATCAACTTGAGCCCCGATCGTGAAGACGTGCATCGTTTCGTGCGCGATTTGGAAGAAGTTCTGATTCGTACGATGAGCGACTTCGCTATCGATGCATTTCGGATTGCCGGCCTAACCGGCGTCCATACTGCGCGTGGCAAGGTTGCGGCAATCGGCGTGCACATCGCGCGTTGGGTGACAACGCACGGCTTTGCTGTGAATGTGAACACCGATTTGAGTTACTTCGATCTGATCATCGCTTGTGAAGGCGAACCGGTTGCGTCGATGCAAGAAATACTGGGCCGCGAAATCGATCTATGCGAAGTCGAAGAGCGGATCGTCGACCGGTTTGCGGAAGTTTTTGAGATGGAGGTGGAGTCAGTTAGCGCCGCCGCTTAACGCGGCTTTGCCGCCCGATGTGCGGAAAGGCTCTGCCTTTCCGGCGGGCGGTGATAGGAATTAGTGAGGCTACGCCTCGAACTGTTTGGCGAAGCGAGGCGTAGCCTCGAGAATCAAAAAAAGGAGAGCAATCGGAAAGGCAGAGCCTTTCCGCACATCAGGTGGCAAAGCCACAGACATGCTGACACTCGACTTAATCAAACAAGCCGCCGAGCGAATCGCCGGGCGCGTGCACCGCACGCCGGTGATGACTTCGCGATCTTTCAACGAGGTCGCCGGCTGCGAAGTTTTTTTCAAATGCGAAAATCTGCAACGCGCCGGCGCGTTCAAGGCGCGCGGCGCTACTAACAAGATTCGTTCGCTCTCTGACGACGAAAAAAAGCGCGGCGTCATGGCGGTCTCTTCCGGCAATCATGCGCAGGCAGTAGCGCTGGCCGCGCGTGAAGCGGGCGTGAAAGCGGTCGTCTGCATTCCCGACGACGCGCCGAAAATGAAAGTTGCCGGCATGAAAAAGTACGGCGCGGACATTCGCGTGTTCGATCGGCACAAAGACGATCGCGATGCGTTCGGCCGCGAGATCGCTGAGCGCGAAGGTCTGGTTCCGGTTCCGGCTTATGACGACTATTTGATAATGGCCGGCCAGGGGACTGCGGGGCTGGAGTTTGTCGAAGAAGTTCCCGATCTCGACTCGCTGCTCACACCGTGCAGCGGCGGCGGCTTGTTTGCCGGAGTGAGCAGCGCCGCCAAGTTTCTGAAGCCATCGATCCGCTGTTTTGCGATCGAACCAGACACCGCCAACGATACGCAGCAATCAGTCGCGAAAGGCGAACGCGTCCAGATTTCGCCGCCGCCGACTATCGCTGACGGCTTGCGCGTGCAGAAACCGGGCGAACTTACATTTCCGATCACGCGTCAGAACGCGGAAGCGGTTTTGACCGTCACCGATGAAGAGATAATCGCCACCATGAAATTCTTTCTGTTCCGCATGAAGCTGCTGGTCGAGCCCTCCGGCGCGGCGGCCGCAGCCGCGGTGTTCACCAAAAAGATTCCGCAAAACTGCCGGCGGGTGGGCGTCATTTTGTCAGGTGGGAATGTCGACAGCGACTTACTCTGCCAGATGTTGAGGGAAGAATGATAGCTAGCCTTTGGTGGCTCGATGTGCGACCTGATCCCGTGCCGACTGGCAGTGGCATCACGGTTCTAATCTTGATCGGAATTGTTGTCTTAATGCTGAGCGTTGCGGCAATCGTTGGTTTTGTTTTTCTGCTGCGCTGGTTTTTGTGCGCGAAAGCGGCGAGCGCACAAACTCCCGCTACTGCCGAGTTTCAACCGAACAGCCCAAACCAGCCGTAAGCATTCATAACTTCTCCGAGCAGGAATGAAGCGAGATTTGCGACGATGATTGTCGCGAAGTCTTGCCACACGGATTTGGTTTTCAAGTCTTCTCTTCTTCCATAAGCAAGCCAAAAAAGCACGCACTCGGCGACCGGAGCAAATGTTTCCGCCACGATCAAATATGCTGCGCGCGTCGTACTCGCGAATAGCGGCGGCAGGACCAGCACGACAATGGGATAAGTACACGCCGTCAACCAGACGCCTGCGATCAATCGTCGCTTGATTGCATGTCGTTTTGAGAGTCCGACCAGGAGGATCGGTGTCTCGATCAGAATCGTGAACAGATAGCCGAGCGGAAAGAATCGCCAGAGGTCGGAAGGAGACATGGATCAGTAGGCAGAAAGCAGTAGGCAGTAATCAGTAGGCAGTAAGCAGTAAGCAGTAGGACAGTAGGCAGTATGCAGTAGGCAATAAGCAGTAGGCAGTAGGCAATAAGCAGAAAGCAGTGGGCAGTGGACAGTGGACATTAAGATGAAGTGGCCAGTAAGCGATAATTACAAGTTGTTCTCTGCCTTCTGCCTTCTGCCTTCTGCTTTCTGCTCTCTGCCTTCTGCTTTCTGCCTTCTGCCTTCTGCCTTCTGCTTTCTGCCTTCTGCTTTCTGCCTTCTGCTTTCTGCTCTCTGCCTTCTGCCGTTTCAGATCATTCTCAACAGAAACGGCGCTTCAGCCAGCACGTGCGCAATCGCGATCGTGAAATAAATGTCGCGAGTCGCTGTGTAGTTCATCGAAAAGCCCAGCCACAGAATCGCTACGGCAAAAAGACTAAAGACCAAAAGTCCCGCGACCAGCTTGGGAAAACCGCGCGCATGATTTGCCACCGGAATCGAATTCACTTTCCAGATGGCGCCGGTCGCGCCAATCAAAGGCAGGGCCACAATCCACACGCCGTAATGCAGCATCTCGAGAAATACGTGCGTCGAGACCAGCATGTGGCTCGAAATGTTCGGCAGGAGTTCCGCGCCCGCGTGCTGTGTGATGCGCCAGAACAAACCGTTGTCGTCTGTGAGCGAGGGCGTGCGCGAGAGTTGCCAAAGCATTCCGGCCAACAACAACGGCAGAAACATTAGACAGCGTCGATAAGTCCGGACCCACTCCGGCTTCGTTCGTTTCAAATGGCGATCCAGAAACCACAGCGCGACCAGCGGATGAAGATAGACGATCGCCAGGCTGAACAGATCGGGCCTGAGCCAATTGACCGCACACAAAACGAATGCGACCGGCAGCGCCCAAGACCAATCGCGCCGCGACGTTTGCCGGCCTCTCATCAATACCAGCGCCGCAATCCACAGCAACAAAGCGGTGTTCCACCAGGCGATCGCCGTGGTCCAGTTCTCACCCGTCCAAACACCGGCGTAATAGAGCGCGGGCAAAGAAACATATGCGAGCGTCAGCCCGAAAATGCCGCCAAACGCAACCAGAAAAAAATTTCGCGAGCGGCCAAACCGCACCGGCAAACGAATCAGGAAATAGCGCAGCTCGAACCAATTGTGCGGACCGGCGAAAAGGAAGACTGTAACGATCGATGCCTGCAGTGGGATCGAACTCGCGAACGCCGCCGACATAAGAGCGCTGCCGACAATAATTGCGGCAAACGTTTTCGCGGAGACGCGCGTAGTCGCACGCGATTTCACGCGCGGCCACGCAGCAACCGAAATGTTTTCAGCTCGTTCCATTGATGGAGCGCACGCACCCTGCGTGCGGGTCACCGGCATCCTTGCCGGTGGTTTTCACTCGCTTGCTACTGCAAGCAGTTCTGTATCTACTCGCCCGGCTTGTCCCCCTTTTTGATCGGCATGATCAACTTGATCGTGCTGTCATCGGCTTCCACGATCTGAATGTGGACACCCGCTTGCGTTGGTTTTCCCTGCGTCAAGTTTTGCGGCAAATGCTGCCAGTAGAAAGATGCCGGCGGTCCTGCGTTCGCGCGCACCATTACCGTTGCGAGTCCAAACATGAAGGCGATCGCGAGCACCGCGGCAACCGCTTTGACAGTTCGTCGCTGATTAGTTCGCGCCAGCCAGACACCCGCGAAAGAGATCGCCAGGAACATGAAAACCCCGGCCATGACGGTGCGCGTGGAACTGTTCATCAGGCGTTGGCCCATCGATGTGCCGGATGATGTATTGCCCGCTTCCCTGGCGATTTGTTGCAAAACGCTCTGCGGGATTTGCAACCGCGCCTCATAAGACTTTGCGTCAGTCGAAACCTCCATGCTCGTATAAAGCACAGTCTTCGGCTCTTTTGATGGCGAAGTTTTCGGCCGCGCGAGATCGGCGAAAGCGAACACAGCGCTCGCTGCCAAAGCTACGACGATTCCGGTTGTAATCAGGATTTGTTTCATGTTTCCCTCCGAGAATTCAGTCAGCGCAGTATACCAGTCAGAATCCCGATGTCATCGGGATAGCGGCCGGTTAATCTTTCAAGCTGTAGCGGGAAGACCTAAGTTCAACCATCCGCTCTCGCAGGTGGTTCTGACATCATTTAGCCCGTTAGATGCCGAATCTGAGACGCGGATGCTAGAATGTTTTTGCAAAGCACGAGGTCACATCGATTGTCCCGCGAACTTCGAGTTCTCAACACCAAACCGCGCCAGCCAAAGCCCGATTGGCTGCGGATCCGTCTCGGTGATCCGACCAACCAGAACCATCTCCTCAAGCTGATCGAAGGACTGAATCTGCACACGGTCTGCCAGGAAGCGAGATGCCCCAACATCTTCGAGTGCTGGTCTGATCGGACCGCGACTTTCATGCTGGGCGGAGATATCTGCACGCGTCACTGCGGGTTTTGCGCGGTCGGCAAAGGCGCGCCCGAGGCGTTGGATTCGGAAGAGCCGCGCCACGTGGCTGAAGCTGTGCGCCATCTTAATCTCGCGCACACAGTAATCACGTCGGTCAATCGCGATGACCTGCCGGACGGCGGCGCGGCGCATTGGGCGGCGACGATTCGCGAAGTGCGCGCGCAAAATCCCGGCTGCAAAATTGAAGTTTTGATTCCTGACTTTAATGGCGACGAAGACGCGCTGAACACCGTGCTCGACGCCCAGCCGGACGTGCTGAATCACAACACGGAAACGATTGCGCGGCTATATCGACGCGTGCGTCCCGATGCGGATTACCGGCAATCACTGACTTTGCTTCAGCGCGCGGCTGAGCGCCGGGATCGCGAACAACCAGAGATGCTGACCAAGAGCGGCATTATGGTCGGTCTGGGCGAGGAGTTCGACGAAGTTGTCGAGCTAATGAAGGATTTGCGCAGCGCTTCCTGCGACATCATGACCATCGGCCAGTATCTGCAACCGCACGCGCGCCGTCTGCCAGTCGAACGTTATGTCACACCTCAGGAGTTCGAGCGTTGGCGCGACGTCGGCATGTCGATGGGATTCAAGCATGTGCAATCCAGCCCGCTCACTCGCTCGTCGTATCACGCGCGCGAACAAGCATCGTGACTCGACTGGAGCGCAAGCCTCCCGCTTGCTATGGCCAGCGAAATGAAGATGCAAGCGAGGACGCTTGCGCTCCAGTCCGATATGGCTGCTATCATGAGTGAGGGCTTCTCGTTCTGCCTCGCATTCGGCAACGCGCACAATTCCGGTCACGGCAAGTATGAAACTAAAACGGAAGCTTGCGCTCGTCGTGTTCGTCGCCCTGCCATTTGTTGCCATCGCGTCGTGCAAGAGCAAGCCAAAACCACCGCGCAACCGTCTGGACGAGAATTATTTTCCGCATTTGGTTCTGTGGGCCTGGGAACGGCCTGAGGATCTGAAGGCCATTGATCCCAATCGTTTTGCCATTGCGTTTCTCGCGCAGACGCTGGTCCTGAAAGCGGGTAATGTGGCGTTCGATCCGCGTCATCAGCCGCTGGACGTGGCGCCGCAAACAAAACTGATTGCGGTAACGCGAATCGAATCGCAAAAGACTACCGGCCAGCGCGCAGCCTTAAGCGATGCGCAAAGGCAGAGACTGGTGACGCTGATTTTAAAGACGGCGGAACTCCGCAATGTCTCGGCAATTCAGATTGATTTCGACGCGGCGGTGTCAGAACGCGAGTTCTACCGCGCTCTGTTGCACGAACTCCGCGCAAAGCTCCCGGACCGAGTTCCGCTATCAATAACGGCGCTGGCCTCGTTCTGTGTTGGCGACCGCTGGCTCGACGATCTGCCCGTAGATGAAGCCGTGCCCATGATTTTTCGCATGGGCGCCGACGACCGCACTATTAAGAATTTCCTTGCCGGCGGTGAAGACTTTCGCGAGCCACTCTGTCAGAAAAGCTACGGCATCGCGGTGGATGAACCGCTGGAGATCAAGTTCAAAGCCGAGCGCCGCATCTATATCTTTAACGATCGTTCGTGGTCTGCCGCCGATGTGAGTGCGATTACCGAAAAGTTCGCAAAATGAGTGGGGAGTCCCGCGGCGGATAAACTACGTGAGCGCGCTGACGGCCACATCGATCAGTTTCGTTTGCCAATTGAGCCAGCGCCGGCCAATTTCACTCGCGTGACATTCGACTGGCGTCGCGGCAGCCAGATCGGGCAGCATCACCCGCTCACGAAACTCGTCGATGACTTGGCGGCCGGTGAAGATGGCGACGATCTCCTGGTACAAGCGGTAACTCAAATAATCGAAATTTGACGAGCCGGCGATCAGGTATTCATCGTCAATCAGCATCGCTTTCAGATGGCTCATGCCGTCGCGATACAGACGCAAATCAATCCCTGAACGCGCGGATTCCAGACGCGCGTAGTTTCGAAACAGCCGCCAATTGTTCTGTTCCGGCGTCACAATTCTGACTTCAACACCGCGCAGCGCCGCCGCGCGCAATCGTTCGTAGAATGGAAAAGTAATGTAAGGGCTTTCCACGAAAATTGTTTGCCGCGCCCCGTCGATTAATTCGAGTATGCGTTGAAACGCGCGACGATTGTCGCGACCGTCGAGGGTCAGGAGTTCCCCGTCTCTGCCGGCATGTTGCGCGAGCCGATCACGACCGTCCCAACTGCAAACAAAATCTTCGCGCAGAAATCCGACCGCATCGATGTCATCGAGACGAAACATCAGGTCGTGCCAGGCGGCGTTATGCTCGCTGAAGTTAATCCCCCCGATGTAAGCGGCTCGCGCGTCGATCAAAATCAGCTTTTTATGATTGCGGCTCAGCAGTTTCCGCGGCGAGGCGCCGTAGGGATTGGAAAACGCGATGGCGACGCCGGCCGATTCCAACTGCGCCCGCATCAGTTCGGTTTCGCGCGCTTCAAGTCTTAGCTTTCGATCGAAGAGATTCGCAGGTGCATAGCGAAACCGATCGCTTAAAACGATGCGCGTGAACGAGTCAGCAAGGATTCTCTTATCAGCGGCGGGTGACGAAAGCAAAGCGGCGGCCAGCTGTTTGCCGACTGAGTCGCCTTCGAAGGCGAAGGTCTGGATGAAGACGGATTCTTTCGCGTCCGCGATGTCTTCGCGTAACCGCGTCCAGAATTCGTTGAAGTTCACGAGGAGTTCAACCGCCATGCCGCCGCGATTGTATGCGATCAACTAAGGAAACGGCGAGGGAAGAGTGGCACAGACTTCAGTCTGTGGCTTCCTCCGGCCCGTGATCACAGACTGAAGTCTGTGCCACTACTTAGCGCAGCGGAATCCGGAAATCATCCAGCGCTCGTGCGGATAGAAAAAGTTTCGGTAGGTTGACCTGATGTGAATCTGCGGCGTGGCGAATGATCCGCCGCGCAGGACTTTCTGTCCCACAAACCACTTGTCGTTATACTCATCAAAATCCGATTTGAAACCCGGATAGGGGACGTAGTCGGAAGTCGTCCACTCCCAAACATCGCCGATCATCTGATGACAGCCTTGCGTCGTTTGTCCCTCCGGAAAAGCGCCGATGGGCGCAACGCTCCACAATCCATTCTCAAACAGATTTGCTTTTGATCCATCCGGCGTGGCATCGCCCCAGGGAAATTCGCGCTTCGCTGTTGAAGATTGAGACAGAGTCGCGGCCTTCTCCCATTCAGCTTCGGTTGGCAGGCGCTTGCCCGCCCATTTTGCGTATGCGGAAGCTTCGAGGAAACTGACGTGTGAAACGGGCTCATTTACTTTTTCGATCGCGCGATGAAGTCCTGCGAAGTCGCGAATCATCCATTCCCCAGCGTGCTGTTCCCAATACTGCGGCGCCTGCCAATGTTCGGCATTGACCTTCTCCCAACCGGCCGAATGCCACCAGCGAAAGTCATGGTAGCCGCCGTCGTTCATGAACTCGAGATACTCACCGACACTAACGGGCGCGCGATCGAGCGAGAAGTCTTCCAGCCAAACTTTATGTGCCGGCTTCTCGTTGTCCCACGCGAAAACGTAATTCGGACTTTGGACTTTGGACTTTGGACTTTGGACGGGGTTGTCGTACCCCAGCTCAAACAATCCACCCTTAACCTCGACCATACCGCTCACCTTCTCGACTGATTTCGGCGCGGCTTTGATCGGCGCATCGAATTGGTCGCAGAGCAGATGCTTGATGTCATAAACCAGTAATTCCTGATGTTGCATCTCGTGCTCGAGTCCGAGGCGAATGATGCGGAAGATTTCATCGGCGTCACCGCGAGTCGAAAGCTGCTCGATAAACCGCGTCATTTGCTCATCGATGTGCGCGCGATACTTTCGGGTTTCTGCCACCGTGGGCCGGGAACGCGTGCCGCGCTTAGGCCGCTCAATTCTTGGTCCGAACCCTTCGTAGTAGGAATTGAAGAAGAAAAGAAAGTCTTCCGAGTACGTGTTGTATCCCGGCTGGAATTTCTGCAGCACAGTTTCAAAGAACCAGCTCGTGTGTCCGATATGCCAGCGCGGCGGTGACATGAACTCCGCGGTTTGAATTACATAGTCTTCGATTTCCAGCGGCGCGACGATCTCCAGCGTGCGAGCGCGGACTGATTGATAGAGATCGGCGATCGAGGTCTGAGATGAAGAAATTGATGCTGGTGCGGTCGACATATTTTTGAAGTGCGGCTTTGCCGCCGCACTAAGCGGTAAGGCTCTGCCTTACCGCCAACATTCGTGTTAGTTTTTGAGGCTATGCCTCTTTGAGGCGTAGCCTCTCACACATTTTCAATACGACCTGCCGGAAAGGCAAAGCCTTTCCGCACTGTGCTGCGGCAAAGCCGCACCATCACCTGATCACGATCCGCTTCTCGCCTGACTCGCTAACTCTTCCAATAATCTCCACACGCGGATAATTCGTTTGCAACTCATTCAACAAACCATTCGCCTTCTCTTCCGCAATCGCCAATAACAATCCGCCCGCCGTTTGCGGATCATAGAACAGCTTCACCAGATTTGGATCGAGACTCTCGGCCAGCGAAACGTCTTCGCCAACGTATTCACGATTCGTCTTATCGGCGCCGGTGATCATTCCTGCCGCCGCCAATTCCAAAGCCCCACTGATTAAAGGCACGCGCGCTGAGTCGATCTCAATAGTTACATTACTCGCGCAAGCCATCTCCCACGTATGGCCCAGTAGCGCGAATCCGGTTACGTCGGTCGCAGCTCTCACGTCGAACTTTTGAATTGCTTCCGCGGCGAACTTGCCGGGCGTCATCATGGTGGCGACCGATTCTGCGACGACTTCCGGCGCAGCTTTGGCGCGCTTGATTCCGGTGGAGATTACGCCGGTCCCGATCGGTTTTGTCAGGATAATCACATCACCCGCTCGCGCCCCGGCGTTGGTTGCGACGTGACGTGGATCGATCACACCGGTGACTGAGTAACCAAACATGATCTGTTCGTTATCAACGCTGTGGCCGCCTATCAATGCGATTCCGTTTTCGGTCAGCACCGACAATCCGCCGCGCATGATCTCCTGGAGAATTGAAAAGTCGACGCCTTTCTTCGGAAAGCAGGTGATGGCCATTGCCGTCATCGGCGTGCCGCCCATCGCCCACACGTCGTTGATCGAATTGAGCGCCGCGATGCGCCCGTAATCAAACGGGTCATCGACAATCGGCGTGAAGAAATCCAGCGTCTGCACCAGCGCGAGATCGTCGCGCAGTTGATACACTCCGGCATCGTCCGCTTTGTCGAAGCCGACCAGCAGATTCGGATCGTTTGGCTGTCTCTCAAGCCCGCTCAACACCTGAGCGAGTACGCTCGGCGCGAGTTTCGCCGCTCAACCAGAGCACGAAACCATCTCAGTCAGACGCATCGTATTTCTCCTTTCTTCACGACCTAGGCGCACTGATCACGAGAATGAAGAGTACCAGTATTATTCCCCCCATCCATACCACGCTACAGATCCGCATCCAGCGAACCAAGCGCAGCGCTCGCGCATCCGTGCGTATCCAGTCCGGGGTGGAAAGCAGCCATCGCCATGACAAGCCTGTGATTCCAAAGTTTCCCAAAGCATACGCCAATCCTCGCTTACGTCCCGGCGGAGTCCACACTACGCCGAAAGGTTCACCGTCAGCTTTCCAGTCTTCCGGATGGAAGTTGAACTCAAGACGCACGAGCAAGTCTGTAGTGACGAGAGCCCCGATGCATGCGGGAAGCAGGACGAAAATGAAGAGTGGAACAACTAAAATCATCGAGATGTGACCACCACCGTGGTTACACGCTTAAGCTCAAACGCTGCGAGGCTACCCTGAGAACGCACGGTAGTTTATCATCCCAACCGCAAAGCGGTTGCGTCCCATCGCAAGAAGGGAGGAAGCACATGAAAGGGAAATCATCGCCGAGTTTGTTGACTCTCACGGTCGTCACAACTCTTCTTTCGCTGACATTGTGCAGTGCGTACGCCCAGGACGCCGACCTTGTTCGCCACTTCGACTACGATCAAAAAGCGCCACTTAACATTAAACAGATCGGTGTCCAGCGACGCGCGACAGCGACGGTGTACGACATCACTTATGACAGCCCGAAGGGCGGGGTAGTGCCGGCTTACCTAGTCGTGCCGAAAGGCCGTGGCCCATTCGCTGCGATCATTTGGGGACACTGGTATTGGCAGAATTCTTCGCTGCGCAATCGCAAAGAGTTCCTCGACGAAGCAATCGCGCTGGCGCCGTCAGGTGTGGTCTCGCTACTAACCGACGGTCCCATCAATCGGCCTTCTCACGTGGAAAGCAAAGACCCACTGGATGAGAGCATCCCGCTCGAGTTTTTGCAGCAAGTCATCGACATGCGTCGGGGAGTTGACCTATTACTCGCGCGTCATGACGTGGATCCGAAGCGAATCGCGTTCGTGGGCCACAGCTACAACGCTGGCGTGGGCGCGCTCTTGAGCGGCCTTGATCGGCGATTCAAGGCGTTCGTGTTGATGGCTGGGGGGACCTCTGACGAAATTGGTCGAAAGAGTAAAGCCTTCCAGGACTTCCGCCTGAAAGTCGGCCCGGAAAAGCTGGATGCTTTAATTGCCAAATACAAATATCTCGATCAAGGGCTGTACGTCGGCCACGCCGCGCCGGCGATCGTGTTCTTGCAATACGGCTCGGGGGATAGTGGCATCTCGCCCGCACAGGCCCACGAGTACGCGGCGGTCGTCAGCGAGCCCAAGCAATTCAAGATTTACGATGCGGATCACAATCTAAATGCCGAGGCACGCCGCGATCGCATTCACTTTCTGGTCGAACAACTGAAGCTACGGCCTGTGCCGCAGCCGGTCATCGATGGAATTCCCAATCTCTATCAACCGCCCCAGCCGAAATGATGAACAGATAGGCGCAGGTGTTAGAGTACCTACTTCAGTCGGGTGTTTTCAGAATCGAAACCCCGGCTAAAGTCGGTACTGTAACGCTTGCTAAATGCACGATGTCCTGATCATTGGAGCCGGTCCAGCCGGTCTTTCCGCCGCGCGTTGGTGTGACGAGCTCGGGCTCGACACGCTGGTGCTCGAGCAGAGCGAAGAAGTCGGCGGGCAACTCCTCTCGGTTCACAACGCGATCAAAAACTATCTGGGTGCGCCGGCCGAAAACGGTCGCGAGCTACGCGATCGCTTTGTTGAGCAGACTCAAGACTGCGACTTCGATTTGTGGACAAACGTCGAAATCGACAACGTCGACTTAAAAGCGAAACGGGTCACGCTGAGAAGCGGCGAAGAACTACAGGCCATCGCGATCATCCTCGCCACCGGTTTGCGGCGCAGGCGTCTCGGCATTCCCGGTGAAACTGAATTCATTGGTCGCGGAATTATCGAATCAGCCACGCGTGATCGCGACCAGCTTACCGGCAAAGATGTCTGTGTCATCGGCGGCGGCGATGCGGCGGCTGAGAACGCTTTGTTGCTCGCCGAGGTTTGTCCCACCGTCACGCTGGTCCACCGTGGGCGTCACATGACGGCCCGCCGCGAATTTACTGAGCAGCTGCACACGCATCACTGCATCACCGTCTTTCGCGAATCACATGTGCATCGAATCATTGGAAATGATCGAGTCGAAGCCGTTGAGATTGAGCGTGGTGGAGCGATCAAACCTTTTCAGATGGCGGTGCAGGGCGTGCTAATCAGAATCGGATGGCAGCCGAATTCTGAGTTCGTTGACGACCAGTTAGAACTCGACGAAAAAGGTTATGTGATCGCCGGCTCACAACAAGAGGCCAGCGTCGCCAACGTTTTCGCGATTGGCGACGTGGCGAATCCGTTAGGTCCCACAATTGCCGGTGCGGTCGGCGCCGGTGCGACTGCGGCCAAAGTGATCGCTGCACGCCTGCGCACCTAAAATCCTTGCCGCCGAAGCAAAAACATTGACAAGGGTATACCCCTGGCATTTAATACTCCGCACATCTTCATACAAAGACGGCTAATGTCTTTTTTGACAAGCACTCAAGGCACGCAATTATGTGGAATAGGCTGCTAGCCTGTTCTGACTCTGGAAGAAAAAACTAGTAGACAGGCCGCTAGCCTGTACCACCCAACTTGGAGGAGGATGCCATGACGAAGTCCCTTACCTTTTGTCTTTCCCTGCTGCTGGCCATCTCAGCGTTTGAGCTTAGTAACACTCGTGCCGTCACCGTAAAAGCGCCGCCGGCGGCTGCGGCCAACGCGCCGGCTCCGTGCACGCTGGGAACGTTCAAAAGCTCCCGGGATACCGTGCCGGCAAACTGGAACGGTCCCAAGTTTCAGTTAAGCCAGACTTATCCGCAGACTCTCCCGCCGGCCGAGACGCTTCCCTGGGCCACTATTGATTTCAAAACAAACCCGAAGGCCTACGCGCTTGCTTTGCGGGATTATGTGTTCCAGGGAAATATTGACCCGGCGAATCCGAACAAGCCCTGGGTCGTCCAGAACAATACTGTTCGCAAGTGGTATCACGCGCCCTGGATGGACTTTGGATCAAACGGCCGAGAATTCATCAGCGGGCTGACGCGGGAATTGACATCAGTAGCTGGGCAGTTAGCGCCTAATCCGCCGCAGAGTCAGCAAGTGCAGAATTGGGCAGTTGGGTTCTACAACGCGCGCGGCGGTTTCATCTTTGGCAAGGTGTGGTGCAATCCGACGAATCCCTCGCTTAGCGGCGTCACATTTCCAGAGGGAACCGTGTCGGGCAAGCTGCTGTTCACGGCGGCGCCGGTGACTCAGGTTCCGTTCCTTGCGGGAACAGTGCAGTGGAAAGCGAATATCAAACGAAACGCTACTTCAATCCAGAACGCCCCCACCGTGCGTCTACTTCAGATCGATTTGGCGGTTCGAGATTCGCGCAACACGGCGACGGGTTGGGTCTTCGCCACTCTGATTTACGATTCAACGAATGGGAGCTCGAACCCGTGGGAAAACATGCAGCCGGTGGGCTTGATGTGGGGAAACGATCCCGGAGTAACGCCGACTTCAGGAACGATCCAACAGTCATGGCTCAATCCGGCGACGAAGCATCTCATGCAACATTACGGCTGGGCCGAGCGGTTGAATGGACCAGTCGACAACCCGATGTCTTCCTGCCTGTCATGTCATGCCACAGCGGGATGGCCGACGACGGCCATGGTGCCGCCATCGAACGCAACCAGCGCACAGCGCTTGCCGTGGTTCGTGAACACGCCGGCCGCCCAGCCGTTCAAGCCAAATCAGGTTTCGCATGACTATTCACTGCAACTCACGTTCGGCATTCGACAGTTCAAGACCGCGAATCCCGGCGGCGGTGGCCATATGCTGATGGCGGGACCAGCAGCGCCGGCGCATCTGCCGGTGGTGAATCGTGCCGGTGAGTCTGAGGCGGCTTACCAAAAAGAAGTCCTTAGAGAACTGGCCAAGCGCCGGAGAAGGGCGAGAAACTACCAGTAAGTCCGGGACCCGGTTGTGAATTAGTCTGAGCGCTTGCCGCTCAACCACGCCGCGCGCAGCGTCTTAGCTTCCGCAGACGCAGCCGGATCTTCGACGAGACGAAAGTTGAAAAGCTGCGGCGGGCCCATGGTAAGCGTCAAGCGGTTAACTTTGCCGCCGCGTTGCACGATTAAGGGCACGCGATCGCCCGGCTTGTAGCGGCTGACCGTCTTCAACAAGTTTGATGGCGTCAGTCTCGTTCCGCCGAACAGCGTAATCACGTCGCCGTCTTCCAATCCAGCCGCAGCCGCGGGCGAATTCGGACGCACCTCGCCAATCTTGAAACTTGTCTTCTCGTCTTCATCCGCGGTAATACCGACGGTGACGGGCCCGCGCGGTTCACGAATGAAGCGCAGGCCTACCTGCGCAAACGCCTCTTCGTAGGGCGGAGTCTCTACACCGCTCGCGTACCGCTTGAAGAAATCATTCAAGTCTTCGCCGGCGACTTCAGACGCGACGCGGAAGAAATCTTCATCGCGGTAACCGCGACCGCGCAAGTAATAAGTCGCATTCGGGCTGTCCAAATAAAATTCGCGATACATGCGCCGCATCACGTCGTCGAGCGAAATCTTGCCTTTCGTTTTTCCGCGAATCAACAGATCCAAAACGACGCCAATGATCTCGCCTTTAGGATAATAGCTGACTGAAGTGTTCGAGAGGTTAGTCTCTTGCGCGTGTGGCGCGTCGTCCAGAAAAGGCGCAGAGAGCGAAGAATCCTCAGCGCTCATCAGTTTGCTGCCCGGCGAGTTGTCGACGTCGCTGACCTGATCCATCAGCTCCTTATAAAACTTGGTGTCGTCCCAGAGACCTGCACGCCGCTGCATCAGGTGCCCGTAATAATTGGTGATGCCTTCCGCGATCCACAGCCCGCGCGTGTGCGCGGGCCGCGTGAAGTCCCAGGGCCCCAGCTCAATCGGCCGCAGACGCTTCACGTTCCACACGTGAAAGAATTCGTGCGATGCAGTGCTTAGCGCCTCTTCCAACTGAGAAGGATCAGCGAGCGCACCCGACAGAATGATTTGCGTCGAAGTCAGGTGCTCCATCCCGTCGCCTGAGCGACCATCGTTCGCGAAATGAATCAGAAACGTGTACGAATCAAATTCCGGCGGGCCCCACATCCCGGTTTCCGCCCGGACGATCTTTTCGATGCCGCGCACCAACTCAGGCCGCTTGCCGCCTTCTTTGCCTAACGAGTGAACCACCACGTGATATTGCTTGCCATCGACCGTGAAGACGTCGTCGGTCCAATCGGGCGCGACTTCAGTCGGAGTGTCGATCATGATGTCCCAGTTCGGGAAATGCCACTCGCGCTGATCACGATTTTCCATGCGACCATTAACGATGCGCCATCCATTCGGCGGACTGATAGTCAGGGTCACCGGGTCCGGCTTGTGATTTACGACATACATGAAGAGATTGCCGCCGTTGAAATTCGCATGACGTGAATCGAGTTGGGAGAACGTCCCGGACAGGTCATTGCCGTAGACCTTGTAAGTTATCGTCGCGCTGTGCTTGTTCATCATCGACACGCGCCACGTTTGCTCGTCCACGCGCGTCACCGGAAAATCCGGCAGGGTGCAGGGCACTTTTCCGGAGGGGCAGATTCCGCCCAGCGCCTGAAATTGCTGAACATTTTTAGCGAAATCAAAGACTGCGTAACGGCCCGGCGACCATTTCGGCATTTGAAAGTCGAGCGACTCCGGGGCCTGCGACGGGGGCACTTCGACTTCGATGGTTACTTCAAATAAGTGCGAACTCGGCTGTGACATGCCGAGCCGATAATTCAATTTGAGTGGTTGATCCTGAGCGTGTACGAGGGCCGTGATCGTAAACAGAAGAACAAGAGGAAGTGCTCGTTTGCTTAAGAGTTTTGAGTATGACATTTCCGTGAAGGCGAGAATATCATTCTTCAGCTAGACGAAGTCAGTACCCGGAGTGGTCGCGACGGGGTGACCCCCGCGAGACCCGGTCGCTACCGCTCCCGGTACTGACTCTACCGCGGAGCCCTGCACACGAAACCAGCCGCAATATTATTTGTCGCGCTTTGAATTCTCTGGCAGAATCTGCCAATCCAAAATGCGGTTCGTGCTCGGAATTCCATTCTGCTGGAGTTATTGAGATGAAAAGATTGTTCGCCATCGCAGCCCTGCTTGGCCTGCTCTGTGTCGCCACCATTGCGCAGACGCGCGACGCAGCCCAACCGACTCTCATAAAGAACGCGACGGTTTTGACCGTTTCGCACGGCACGCTGACAAATACAGACGTGCTGTTGCGCAACGGAAAGATCGCCGCCGTGGGTCCCAACCTGAATGCACCAACCGGTGCGCGGGTAATTGATGGGAGCGGGAAGTTCGTTTTGCCGGGGATCATCGATGCCCACTCGCACACGATGATGGACGGCTCAGTCAATGAGTGCACCAAGTCGGTCACTTCCATGGCGCGTACGCAGGACATTCTGAATCCGACGGCAATTGGTATTTATCGCGAATTGGCTGGCGGCACTACGGCAGCGTTGCTGCTGCATGGGTCGTGCAACTCGATTGGCGGTTTGAGCACCACCGTGAAACTTAAGTGGGGCCATCCGGCCGCGGACTTTCCGATTCCGGGTGCGCCTCCGGGAATCAAATTCGCGCTGGGCGAGAATCCAAAGCGCACCAATTTCAACATTCCCGGTTTGACGCCGCGTTATCCGGCGACGCGCATGGGCGTCGAGGAAACGATTCGCGATGCGTTCACCCGCGCGCGAGATTACAAACGCGATTGGGATGACTATCGCGCTGCGGTGGGGCGCGGTGAAAAGAACGTGATGCCGCCGCGTCGCGATCTGGAACTCGAGCCGCTGGTTGAAATTCTCGAAGGCAAGCGATTCGTCCACTCACACTCTTATCGCGCCGACGAAATTTTGATGCTGATCGGTATTGCCGACGAATTCGGATTCAAAGTACGGACATTCCAGCACGTGCTCGAAGGGTACAAAGTCGCCAGCGAGATTGCGCGCCACGGGGCGATGGCTTCCGCCTTCGCTGACTTTTGGGGTTACAAGATGGAAGCTTACGACGCGATCCCTTACGACGTGGCGATCTTGACGCGTCACGGTGTCGTCTCTTCAGTTAATTCGGATTCCGACGAACGCGCGCGGCGTTTGAACATCGAAGCCGCCAAGATGATCCGCTACGGCGGCCTGACGGAAGAAGAAGCGCTGAAGCTGGTGACGTTGAATCCGGCGATGCAACTCGGCATCGACAACCGCCTGGGCACGATCGACGTCGGCAAAGATGCAGACGTAGTCGTTTGGAGTGCGCACCCCTTGAGTGTGTACGCGCATGTCGAACAAACGTTTGTTGATGGCGAATTGCTGTTCGATCGCCAAATGGACATCGCGCGACGGCAACAGCTCGAAGCGGAACGCAAGACGCTGGAAGCAGCGGACGCTAACAAACCGCCTGCGCAAGGCGGAGGTCCGCCACGCACGCCTTCAGAGATACGCCGCGCTTATGTTCACGCGGACGACATTCAGGATCGGGAGGACCACCGCCGATGAGAAATATTTACGGAACCGCGAGCGGTAGCGAGCGGGACCAACCTACAAGCTCTGGTTTTAGGCGCGCGTTTATCCTGCTCACTATCGTTCGCGGTTCTCTAATGCTGGTTGTTTCAGCATTTCTTTGCGCAACAATCAGCGCCCAGGACACCGATCGTATCGATCCGCAGCTCACTAACACACCGCTGCCAACTTACGTAATTCGCAACGCGCGCATTGTCACAGTCAGCGGCGCTGAAATCGAAAACGGCAACGTGGTCATCAGTGGCGGAAAGATTAACGCCGTCGGCGCGAATGTTTCTGCGCCCGCCGGCGCGCAGGAGATCGACGGAAAAGGGCTCACCGTTTATCCCGGCATGATCGATCTGGGGACTAACATGGGACTTGTCGAAGTGCCGACGGGCGCGCCCGGAACTGTAGACGCGCAGGAACTCGGCGACATGAATCCAAACATTGCCGCAGTTTGGTCGGTCAACCCGCACAGCGCACACATCGCCGTCACGCGCGTGGCTGGTGTGACCAACGCGCTGTCGCTGCCCTCTGGTGGCATCATTTCGGGGCAAGGAGCCTTTCTAAATCTGTTTGGCAGCAGCCCGCGCGAAATGGCTTTGGTTCCGGAAGCGGTTCTGATGATCGAATTTCCGCGAATCGGCGGCGGTGGCTTTGGTTTCGGTCCACCGAACATCACGCCGGAGGCGATGACGCAGCGCGATCGCCGCATCGAGGAGTTGCGAAAAATCTTTCGCGATGCCGAAGCTTACGGCCGCGCGCAGGACGCGTATCGCGATAATCCGAGGTCGGTGCAAAGACCGACAACGGATCCAAAACTCGCGGCGCTCGTTCCTTATGCGCGCGGCGAACGGCCGGTGATCTTTCGCGCTGAACGCGAGCGGGAGATTCGCGCGGCGATTCGTTTTGCCGAAGAGATGAAACTGAAGCCCATCATCATCGGCGCGAGCGAAGGCGCCAAAGTCGCTTCGTTTCTGAAAGAAAAGAATGTGCCGGTGATTCTGGATGGGGTGTTGAATCTGCCGCTGCGGGAAGATGACGCCTACGACTCAATGTACGAGAACGCATCGAAGTTGCAGGCCGCCGGCGTGCGCTTCTGCATTTCGACCGGCGACTCAGGCGCGCACGTGCGCGATCTGCCGTTTAATGCAGGCATGGCGGCTTCCTTTGGATTGCCGAAAGCCGAAGCGCTGAAGGCCGTGACGCTTTACCCGGCGCAGATTCTCGGCGTGGCTGATCGTTTGGGTTCAATCGAGCCAGGCAAACTGGCGAATCTCGTGATCACTGACGGCGACGTACTCGAAGCACGCACGAACGTTAAGTATTTATTCATCGGCGGGCGTCAATTGCCACTCGTGAGCCGCCACACGATGCTGAACGATGAGTTCAAGGATCGGAAGTAATTACAGAACCGCGAGCGGTAGCGAGCGGCATAAAGACTCAACCGACAATTGCGCAAGGATATTGACACGTTAACTTACTGGGCGCATAGCGATTGGTCTCGGATTCTTCGGAGCAGCACACACAACGCGCACTATGGTTGCGTCCTGATCCCGCTCGCTACCGCTCGCGGTTCGGTACCTGAGTCGACAGCGGCTGCATGTTCAATCCAAACGCCGTGGGGTTCTCGCCGATAATCGCGGCGGCAAAAAACGCGGGCACGTAATACGCGCTTTCATTGCGGAACGTTTGATCCAACTTGTCGCGATTGGCATACAGCGTCCAGAAGTTTCTTTCGTAATGGACGTCCGTCTCTCGCAGCAGCCGCAACTCTTCCAATACTGACTGGGCCCCGCGGTTATAACTAAGCAACACCAGCGTCATGCTCTGCGAATCATCGCCCAATTCCGCCATGCGATCAGCAATGTAATGCGCGGCGGCCGGCGCCATCTTATTCACATCGCACATGTCTGCGCGCGCGACACCATAGTGTTCAGCGGTCGCGGGCATAAATTGAAAGAGACCTTTGGCGCCGGCGACATTTTCAAAGCAGGGCTGGTAGGCTGATTCGATCACCGGCAAGTAAATTCCCACCACGATCGGAATTCGGCGCGCGTTGAATTCGTTGGCAATCACCGGAAGGTAAGCCGGCGCGCGGGCGTAAATCTCACTGAGGCTCGGCTCTCCCGGCTGCGGAGGCGCCATGTATCGATCGACGACAACTTTGATGGCGCGCAGCGCCTCATCATTCAGTTTCACCGGACGCTCGCCCATCATGGCTGAAACCCGCTGCTCCTGTTCGTTGATGAACTGGAGCTGCTGCGCTTCGTTCATCTGCGCGTAGACCGTGGGAACGGGCGGCGGAATCGAGCGTCGCGCAACGCTGCGACGGTAAAGGACTGTGCCCGCAATTACGACGAGTGCCAGCACTGCGAGGGTGGCGATCGAGAGTGCGAAACGACTGGCGGACGCGCGAACTTCGGCAAGTTCGCGCAGCTCAACCAAAGTCGTTTCGGCGTTTATCCCCCCGTTTTTTCGCGAGCCGGCTGCCATCTCAGTCTCGACTTCGGTCAAGTCCGAAAGCATTTCGGCGGCAGTCTGGTATCTCGCGCCGGCATCTTTGCTCAGCGCTTTGCCGACAATGCGCTGGAGCATCTTGAGCGGGCGTGCTTTCGGTTCGTCCCCAAACAACGGCGCAGGAGTTCGCTCGAGAATCGAAACAATTGTGTCCGCATTGGTCGCTCCGGAAAATGGCCGCCGGCCGGCGAGCATTTCGTAGAGGACGACGCCGGCACTCCAGATGTCTGTCCGTTCATCAACCGCCAGGCCGCGGGCTTGTTCCGGCGAGACGTAGCCGATCGTGCCCAGCACCGCGCCGACTTCGGTCCGGCTGGTTGCGCGAGAGGTCAGCAATGACACGTCGCTGTTCGCATCTTCGATTAGCTTGGCGATGCCAAAATCGAGAATCTTGATCTCACCGTCTTTGCGGCGCATGACGTTGTCCGGCTTGATGTCGCGATGCACGATGCCGGCCGCATGCGCTGCTGATAAACCGTGGAGAAGCTGACCAGCGATGTCGAACGTATCTGCAATCGTCAAACTTTCGCCGGCGATCAACTCGCGAATCGTTCGGCCATCGATGTATTCAGTGGCGATGTAATGCGTGTCGTCGCTTTCGCCGAATTCGTAAACGGTGAGAATGTTGGCGTGGTTGAGGGCCGAGGCCGCGCGCGCCTCAATCTGAAAACGTCGGAGACGTTCGGCATCAGAGACAAAGTAAGCCGGAAGTATTTTCAGTGCGACGAGTCGCGCCAGTCGCTGGTCACGCGCGAGATAAACCTCGCCCATGCCCCCGCCGCCGAGTCGTTCGATTATTTCGTACGGTCCAATCGCCGTGCCGGCGCGAGTTTGCCTGTCGTCACTGTCGATGAGAAGCTGCGCGTCACGTTCGAGCGCAGACTGCTCCAAGAAGTCACCCGCAGCCTCGTGCGCCTCGAGCAGGGACGTTGTTTCGCGCTGTAAATCTGCGTCGCCGGCGCAGGCTTTCGCAAGCAGATCAGCGCGTTGTGACGCCGGACAATCGAGCGCCGCCTGCAATGTCTCTTCCACTGTCTGCCAGCGTTCTGGAGTCATAAATTTAGTGATGAGTAATGAGTAATGGGTGATGAGTGACGAGTAAGAACGAGACGTCATGCGTTCTTTCGACAATATGCGGCTAGATACGTTCTCCTGATTGACTCATCACTCATCACTCATCACTCATTACTCATTACTCTCTTATAAAGCCACGCCTTTGCTGCGCGCCAATCGCGCCGCACGGTCATTAAAGAAACAGCAAGCGCCTCGGCCGTCTCTTCCAAACTCAGACCGGCAAAGTAGCGAAGCTGAACGACCTGACTCTTGCGCGGATCGAGTGCGGCCAACTCTGCTAAGGCCTCGTCCAGCGCGATCAACTCCGCAGCGCGCTCGTTGGTCATCGCGGTAGCTTCGTCGAGCGAAACTTGCGCAGCGTCGCCGCCGTGTTTGAGCGAGCGACGCCGGCGCGCATGATCGATCAGGATGTGCCGCATGACTTGCGCGGTCACCGCGAAGAAGTGCTGGCGATTCTGCCAGTCCCGCGATTCCTCGCCGGCCAGTCGCACATAGGCCTCGTTGATCAGCGCCGTGGTTTGCAATGTATGGCCGTTGCGTTCGCGGCGGGCGTAACGATGCGCGATGCGGCGCAGCTCGTCATAAATTATCGGCGTTAATTTTTGCAGCGCCGACGGATCGCCATGCTTCCAATCGTCCAGCAGGCTGGTGAGTTCGGATTCCGTCGCCAAAGCCATCATCGGTAACACGTCCACAAAATTCACCTCGAATCTTAGCATCTTATGCAGTCGTGCGGCGCGCAGGTAAGATCGTGAATTTACTCGGAAAACTTTTTCGCTTCGGCATGAACAGTTTGGCATTTAGATTTCGCTTACCGTGACACCGTGAACATTTTTGACGCGTGGTTTCGCTTAAAGAGAGTGGGAAGCATTTTCGAGCAACATCAACAGGAGAACATAAAATGACATTGAAAATGACAATTTGGTTGGCCTTGGCATTGGTAGTCTGCGGCGTGGTTGTTTCGCCACGCACCGGTGCCAGTCATCAGAACACCACGCTTTATCAGCAAATGAGTTCAACTGAGCGCGCGGCATTTGTGTCGCAACAAGCGCGGCGCCTCGCGAAAGAAATGTCGGGCAGAGAATACGAATTCACACCTGCTTTCGAAGCCGCGATCCAGCAGAGCGTCGAGCGATATGTAAAGCGGATCGGCAACGATCGTGGTGACGCGCTGGGCAAAGGTGACGCGCGCCTTATTTTCGAACGCGGCCAAACTCAAGCGCCGGTTTTGAGCAGCGCTTTCAAAGCGCGGAATGTTTCGCAGCTCATAGGACTTTATATTCCGGCAGTCGAATCAGAATACGTGAATCTGCAAACACCGAATCCTTCGGGATCAATCGGCATGTTTCAGTTCCTTCCGAAAACCGGGGAGGCCTATGGTTTAACCGAAAGCGATCTGCTCGACGTGCCGAAATCGGCGGACGCTGCCGCGCGGTACATCGCCAACGGAATCAAAAAGTTCAACAGCGATCCGATGAAAGAAGCGCTGGCTATTCTGGCCTACAATCGCGGAATGGATAACGTCGATCGCGATCTGGCAGCGTTCGTGTCGCCGCAACAGCGCCGCTGCAGCATCTGTGCTTTGACTGAGCAAAGCTACAAACTCGACGCGAACTTCCAAAAGGAAAATATGTATTACGTCCCGAGCTTCTTTGCGGCGGCGATTATTGGTGAGAACCCACAATCGTTTGGACTGCGCACCCAGCCGTTGTCTTCTTTCTGAAATCTTCACTGGAGCGCAAGCGTCTCGCTTGCTCAGAAGAAGGTTGGCAAGCGGGCCGCTTGCGCTCCAGTCAGCTTATTGTTGTCCACAAAAATTTCGTCCATCCCAAACCACTCAGCGTCTAACAAATTGGCAATTGGTTCCGCCGCGAAAGTTATGCTGATTCCGATCGGCATTGCTCTCCTCCTGCCTCTTCGGGACGGAGTCTAACACTCGCACTGCGAGTTCAAAGGACACCGAACAACAGGAGGAAGCAGAATGAACAAGCAACTTTTTCAAGTCTTATTTTTAGCAGTCTCGATGATCGCTTTGGCGGGCGCCGTCACAGCGCAACGGAGAGGCTTTGACAGAGGCGACCGGCGCGAGTTGCGTGCTGACCGTCATGAAATCCGCGCCGACACGCGTGAGATTCGCGGTGACCGCCGGGAGATTTACTCTGACGCGCGCGAACGTCGCTCTGATGTACGCGAATATCGGCAGGATCGGCACGACGACGCATCACGGCAGGAACTGCGCGCCGATCGGCAGGAGATTCGTGGCGACACGCGTGAACTTCGTGATGACCGCGGAGAGCTACGCGGCGATGTGCGTGACCGGCGTGGCGACGTGCGGGACTATCGACGTGACCGCCGCGACGCGCGGAGAGACTAAGGTGTGATTGCCGATTTTTGATTGTCGATTGCCGATTGAAATCGAGCAAAGCGGGAATCCCACTTAACTCTTGCAGTTCAATCAAAAATCGGAAATTGGCAATCGGCAATGTTTTTGGCGTGACTGACAGTTTATTCTGGAGGGGCTAAATCCGGATTGACCTACCGGTCATGCTGAGGAGGACGAGCGAAGAGGCACGCTCGTCCTTCTTTTATTTACCTGCTGTGTCAGAACCCGGAGCGGTAGCGATGGGATCGACCATTCAACTGAACTTAAGTGCAGTGAGGAAGAGGGGCTTGCCCCCGCCGCATCATCAAGCGGCCGCAAGCGGCTCTTCCTAACTGCAATTAGTCTCAGTTGAGTCCGCTCGCGGTTCTGACACGGCTCGTCGCGTTTCATCGCAAGTAGCTGACTCCAACCCACTCTGCTAAAATCCAAACTTCCGACGGAGGTGGTGAGCAGTGGCGTTGGTGATTTACACAAAACCTGGCTGCCCTTATTGTCAGCAGGCCCGCGACTACTACAATTCAAAAGGCATCACGTTTATCGATCACGATGCGCAAACCAACAAAGAATTTCGCGCCCAGATGTTCAAATTCTCAGGAGGCGATCCCACTGTCCCGTGCATCGTAAAGGACGGTAAGTACGTCCAATCGGGCTGGGGAGATCCGCTCCGTGGTTGAACGGTTCACGACTGACGAGCGGTCGCTCGTCGACAACAGTCAGAACATCTGTGGTCGCGGATGGTATCTGAACCAATAACATTCCATACCTTGAACTGGGGTAGTTCTAACTGGAGACATCAATGAAATCTCGTATTCTCGTTCTGTTCTTGCTTCTGTCAGTTTCTCTGTTTAATTTCATTTCAGCGTCTGCACAAGACGGAAACTCGGCCAGCATGCTGCAACCACCCGAAACCGAAAAGAAACCCAAAATCACAGAAATCAACGGCGACCGCATGGTCGACAACTATTTTTGGCTGCGTGAGAAAACGAATCCGGCCGTGATTGCGCATCTCGAAGCTGAGAATGCCTACACGGGCGCGATGATGAAACCGACTGAGGCGCTGCAGGAAAAGCTCTACAACGAAATTCTCAGTCACATCAAACAAACAGACGTAAACGTTCCTTACAAGCAGGGCGGCTATTACTACTTTTCGAAGACAAAGGAAGGCCTTCAGTATCCAATGTTCTATCGGAAGAAGGGCAGCCTGGACGCGCCGGAAGAGTTACTTGTCGATCAGAACGAGCTGGCCAAGGGACAGAAATTCATGTCACTGGGGACGCTGTCACCGAGTGACGATGGCAACCTGCTGGCTTACTCGACCGACAACACGGGCTATCGTCAGTACCTTCTGCAGGTGAAAGATCTCCGCACCGGACAGTTGCTGCCTGACAGAATGGAACGCGTGACGAGCGTCGCTTGGGCGAACGACAACAAGACGCTTTTATACGTAACCGAAGATCCCGTTACCAAGCGTAGCGATAAACTGTTCCGGCACGTGCTCGGCACCGATAAGTACGAGTTGCTCCGGGAAGAGAAGGACGAACTATTTGACATCGGTGTCGGCAAATCCCTGGACAAGGCGGTGATCCTTCTCGGAGCGTACAGCAAGACTTCAAACGAATTTCGTTACATCCCGGCTGACGACACAAGCGCGGCGTGGAAGATCATTCTGCCGCGGCAGGCTGATCACGAATACGACGTCGATCACCGCGGCGATCTTTTCTACATTCGCACGAACAAGGGTGCGACGAATTTTCGCATCGTGACTGCGCCGGTCAGCGATCCTTCTGAGAAACACTGGAAAGAATTCATCGCCCATCGACCGGCTGTAAAGGTCGAAAGCGTCGACCTGTTCGTCAACCACGCTGTGATCTCGGAATGGGAAAACGGTTTGCAAGAGCTTGAGATCGTCGATTTTAAGACCAACAAGCGTCACCGCATTGCTTTTCCTGAACCTGTTTATTCTGCCGGAACCACGTCAAATCGGGAGTTCAATACGAACGTCGTTCGCTATAACTATCAGTCGCTGACCACCCCGAGTTCCGTGTTCGATTACGACATGAACACGCGCAAAGCGACTTTGCTGAAGCAGACAGAAGTGCCGGGCGGCTTTGACAAGAACAATTACAAGGCTGAACGAGTGTTCGCCACGGCGTCGGACGGCACGAAGATTCCGATGTCGGTGGTCTATCGCAAGAACGTGAAGTTGGACGGTTCCGCGCCGCTGCTGCTTTACGGCTACGGCTCGTACGGCATTTCAATTCCGCCCACTTTTTCTGCGGGCCGTCTGGCGCTACTCGATCGCGGCGTGGTTTTTGTCATTGCTCACATTCGCGGCGGCGGCGAACTGGGCGAGCCCTGGCGCGACGCCGGCCGCATGATGAACAAGATGAATACCTTCACCGACTTCATCGCATCGGCAGAGCACTTGATTAACAACAAGTACACTTCCAAAGATCGCATCGTGATCCAGGGCGGCAGCGCCGGCGGTCTGTTGATGGGCGCCGTCGCCAACATGCGTCCCGATCTGTTCAAAGCGGTGGTGGCGCAGGTTCCGTTCGTCGACGTCTTGAACACGATGCTAGACGCGTCGCTGCCTTTGACGACCAGCGAATACATCGAGTGGGGCAATCCGAACGAGAAGGCCGCGTACGACTACATGAAGAAGTATTCGCCGTACGACAACATTCACAAAGCGGATTACCCGGCGATGCTCGTCAAAGTCTCGCTCAACGACAGCCAGGTGCCGTACTGGGAAGGCTCAAAGTTTGTCGCCAAGCTGCGCGACTACAAAACCGATCACAATCCGCTGCTGCTGAAAGTCAACATGGGCGCCGGTCACGGGGGTGCGTCAGGACGCTACGATGCTTACCGCGAAACCGCGTTCGATTACGCGTTCATGCTCTGGCAGATGGGGATTAATAACTAAGCAATCTGGTTCATTGATTCAGTTGTTCATTGAATCAATGAGTCAATTGATCATGGGCCAATGCTAAAGGTTAATCTCGCCGAAAAACTCTCTCTCATCCGCGATCACTGGAATCCGCGGATTGCCGGAGAACTGAACGGGCAGTTCATTAAGCTCGTCAAATTCCAAGGTCCATTCACCTGGCATCATCATGAGACTGAAGACGAGATGTTCCTGGTGGTGAAGGGCCGCTTTCGCATGGACTATCGCGAAAACGGAAATGAACGTGAGGAATGGATCGAGCCCGGCGAATTCATCATCGTTCCGCGCGGTACCGAGCACCGGCCATTCGCTGAAGACGAATGCGAAGTACTTCTGTTTGAGCCGGCGACGACGCTGAATACCGGCAACGTACAAGACGAGTTCACGCGGAAAAGCTTAGAAAAAATTTAATCTACCCAAAGGCGCCGCAGGCGCCGCATATTTACAGGTCCGAAGCGCTTTGCTGCAAAAGTCGAACGTGTCAGTACCCGGAGCGATAGCGTCGGGATCTAAAAGCTTCTTTGACTAATAAGAGACCTTGTTTTGCTTTGAGGATGCGCCTTGATCCGGTCGCTACCGCTCTCGGTACTGACACTACCAATCATGCCACGGACTTTTGCAGTAAAGCCGGTCCGAAGTCCATTCTTAATTCTCTTCACGAGCTGCTTTAGGGAAGGATCGATACTATAAACATCGCGCTCCTGACGGAGCGCCAAAGGTTGTGCTTTCCCCCGCCAGGCGTGTAAGTTATCGCTAGTCAATATCCGGAGAACATCGTGGCTGACACTCAGAAAGACCCGACCGCCGCTGACCTGTTTCGTCGCGCGCAAGCAATTCGCGCAGAGAATCAGCAGACCAGTTACCGCGACATCGCGAAACAACTTGTGCGCGAATTCTCCAACTCTCCCTTTCCGCCGACTTATAACCTGACTATTCCCGAACAGGATGCGCGCGCGCCCGAAGAGGATTGGTCGGCGGGCTTGCCGCTGGTCATGCGCGGCATTCAGCAAAAGGATTGGAACGACATCGCGCAAGGTATCGTACTGTCACTCGAGCAAACCGAAAACTACGAGCGGACGCGGACGCCCGAAGGCACACGCGACCATTGGCACGATCGATCGCAAGGAATCCGTGGCGCGATCGAAAAAGGTTCGGGCCGGTGGATGCCGGAAGATTTGGTGAAGCTCGCCGAGCGCAGCAGCCCTAACAAACAATGAAAGCGACATCGCGCTTTGTTCATGGCACGTTCTTGATTGTCTCGCTTTGCGGCGTGGCCGCGGCCCAGAGCGCCCGCCCAACCCCCAGCCCGCAGGTGAAAGAATGCACCATTCCATCGGTTAATCCTGTGGATGTTAACGCAAAAATTTCGGCCAAACCCGAACCTAAATTTTCCCGCACCGAGCGCGAGCGATATCGGGGCTATGTCATAACGCTCCGCGCCATACTGTGCGGCTCGGGCAGCGTTACCGATGTGGCAGTCACCCAGGGGATAACGCGGGAAATGGATTCGGCCGCAATTGACGCTGCTCATCTGATTGAATTCACACCTGCCGAGAAAGACGGTAAGAAAGTTTCGCGACCTGTGACTCTCAAATACTTCGTGAAGGACTAACGCCATGAGCGATCAATACGCCGAGCTGATTACCGGTTTCCCGCTGTTCCATGGTTTCACCACCGATGGCGCAAAGCGCTTGCTAAATTCCGGCGAGGTCAAAGAGTGCGCCGCCGGCGAAGTCCTCATCAAAGAAGGCGACAAGGCCGAATTCGTTTTGCTGCTTCTGACAGGTGGGCTCGAGGTCTTCGTCAATCGCAGTGGCGATAATGTTATCTTGACGGAAACCAGGCCGGGCACAATCACCGGCGAGTTGGCGGTGTTGTGTGGTATTCCGCGTTCGGCTTCGGTGCGCACCAGCGAACCATCGGCGGTGCTGATCTGGGATGACGAAGCGTTTCGCACGCTGCTGTTGCGTGATCCATCACTTTCGCACCGCATCTTCAGTCAAATCCTGCGCACCCTCGTGGACAAAGAAAAAGCGCTGATCGCTTCGCTGATCACGGCGCAACATCTCAGCACGTACGCAAAATAGTTTTGATCTGACCTTCAGTTTTATGAGTTTTCTCGACAGCTTAATCAAAGATCCCAAATACCAAACTGAAGCGCCGCGCAAACCGGAAGAGGTCACCGAACCCGAGGTAATCATCAGTCCGGATACGCGCCGCGACAATCGGATTCCGCCGGGACAATCGCGCACCAAAAAGTGGCCGGTGCTGGATGCGCACGGCGCACCGCCCATCGATCTCGCGACCTGGACTTTCGCAGTCGAGGGCCTGATCGAGACGTCGCTGAAATTTTCGCTCGATGAATTTCTGCAACTGCCGCCCGTCAAAGTCTATGCGGACTTTCATTGCGTTACGCGCTGGTCGCGTCTGGACAACGTGTGGACCGGCGTTTCGACGCGCGAGATTGCCGAACGCGCCGGGGTGAAACCGGAAGCGAAGTTCGTTTTGGCCCTGGCTTATGACTACGGCTGGACGACAAATGTTCCGATTGAATATTTCCTCAAAGAAGATTCTTTGTTTGCCTTCCTTCATGATGGCCAGCCGATTCCACCCGAGCACGGTGGGCCGGTGCGTCTGATCATTCCGCAACTGTACGCGTGGAAATCTGCCAAGTGGGTCAATGGCGTGCGCTTTCTCGCCGAGGACGAAGCGGGATTTTGGGAAGAAGGTGGCTATCACATGCGCGGCAATCCGTGGACGGGCGGCGATGGTGAGAGATTCCGTTGGTCATGAGTTATCCGCAGGATTACCGAGGTCAGTACCGGGAGCGATAGCGACCGGGTGTTTTGTTCTGAACAAGCTGGTGCTAGGCAAGTTGAACCCGGTCGCTATCGCTCCCGGTACCGACTCCATTCTGTGAAATCTGCGTAATCTGTGGACATGTCTGCGCCCCAACCCAAAGACGCTGCCGCCGTCATCCTCGTCCGACACAACACGGATCCAACAAATCCCGAAGTCTTTTGGGTGCAGCGCAGTCCGAAGCTCGTCTTTCTCGGCGGCTTCTATGCCTTTCCCGGCGGTCAGGCTGAGGTCTCTGATGTAGAGGCGCGCATCGAAAACTGTGCGGACGATCGCGAACGCGCCGCGATGATCAGTTGCGCGGCGCGCGAGATGTTTGAAGAGACGGGCATATTGCTCGCGCGTGGCGCGGAGACGCTGACCGTGGGACAGAGAGCTTCGCTGCTCGACGATCTCGCATCACAAAGAATGGCTTGGCCGGAGTTGCTGCGGCACTATGGCCTGCATCTTGATGCGCAAGACTTCACGTTCGCCGGTCGTTGGGTGACGCCGGCGTTTGCGCCCAGAAGATTCGATACCTGGTTTTTCTTAGCTACCTGCCCCCCGAAACAAGAACCCGAAGTGAGCGGCGACGCGGAACTTTCGAGTGGCGAATGGATCAGCGCGCGTGAAGCTTATGCGCGTTGGGAACGAAACGAAGTTCTGGCTGCTCCGCCGGTGCTTCATGCTTTGCAATCTCTGGCGGTTGGCCTTAATGATGATCTTCTCGACCGCTTCCTTTCTGTGCCCGGAGCGCATCGCGAGCCCACCCGGCGCATCGAGTTTCGCCAGAACTACATTTGCTTTCCGGTGCGCACCCCGACGAAGCCGCCCGCGACGCATACAAACGCTTACCTGATTTATAGCTCACGCGAAATCATCGTTATCGATCCTGGCTCGCCTTATGAAGATGAACAAAAGGCGTTGGCTGAAGCTGTTGACGCTTTGATTGCGGCCGGCCGCTCAGTTCGCGAAATCGTTTTAACGCACGTCCATCCGGATCACGTCGCGGGTGTAATTGCGCTGAACGACCATCTCGGAAAAAAGCACGGGGATCCGGTTTCCGTCGCTGCGCATCGTCAAACCGCGGAATCACTCAAAGGCCAATTCCCGGTAGATCGTTTCATTGAAGATAATGAAGTAATTGAGTTAGATGGTTTTCCTTCAATCAGGCTGCGCGCGCTGCACACACCGGGACATGCACGAGGCCATCTCTGTCTTTATGATGAGCAAAACGGAGTGCTGATTAGCGGCGACAACGTGGTTGGGTTTGGCTCCGTCCTGATCGATCCCACGGACGGGAACATGAATGATTATCTCAATTCGCTGCGGCGCATGCGCGCTTTGACAAACGTGACTGTGCTGCTTCCCGGCCACGGGCCCGCAGTCGCAGATCCGTACGACAGGATCGATCAATACATCACTCACCGGCTCGACCGCGAAGCCAGGATTTTGCAGGCGGTGCGCGACGGCGCATCGACTCCGGCAGAGATCGTGACCCGGGTTTACACCGACGTGAATCCGAAAGCGCTGCCCATGGCTGAGCGCGCCGTGCTGGCGCATTTGGAAAAGTTGGTGGCAGAGGGGCTGGTCGAGCATGATGGGGTGGAATATGTCGCATAACACTACCCTCACCGGTAGCGACGCAACGCGAAGTACCTCATGGTCAGGAAGAGCCGCTTGCGGCCGCTTGATAAGAGGCGGGGGCAAGCCCCTCTTCCTAACTGCAACTAATTCACATGAGTAGCCGAATCTTGACCTTTCAATCAATGCACCGAGTAAGGCAAACCCATTTGGAATGCGCCGGCTGTGACGGCTCTTTGGATTCAAAGCGGCGGCTCTTCCTAACTGCAATTAATCTCAGTTGAGTCGGCTCGCAGTTCTGACAGACCGCAGTTACAATCCTTCCATCCCCAGTTCAATAGAAAATTCAAAAACAAAAATGGAACGAGCAAGGACTTTAGGCGAACTCAAAGCAAGCGGCTACCAGAGCGTCTCCGTAAAAGACGAGATGCGCGCGAACCTGATCTGCAAACTCAAGCGGCGCGAGAAGTTGTTTCCGGGCATCGTGGGTTACGACGAAACCGTGGTGCCGCAACTGGTGAACGCGATCCTCTCGCGGCACAATCTGATCCTGCTGGGTCTGCGCGGACAGGCGAAGAGCCGCATCATTCGGCAACTAACCAATCTGCTGGACGCGCAGATTCCGATCATCGCCGGTTCGGAGGTTAACGATGATCCGTTTAATCCGATCAGCGCCTTCGGCCGGCAAACGCTTGAGCTGCATCAGGACTCAACGCCGATCGCCTGGGTCGATCGCGATGTGCGTTTTGTAGAGAAGCTGGCCACACCGGACGTGACCATCGCCGACATCATCGGCGACGTCGATCCAATCAAAGCCGCCAAGGGCGGTCATCTCCTCAGCGACGAGCTGACGATTCACTACGGCCTTTTGCCGCGCGCCAATCGTGGCATTTTTGCGATCAATGAGCTGCCGGATCTCGCCGGCAAAATCCAGGTTGGCCTTTTCAACATCATGCAAGAAGGCGACGTGCAAATTAAGGGTTACCCGGTGCGCCTGCCCCTCGACGTGATGCTCGTATTTTCGGCGAATCCCGAAGACTACACGGCGCGCGGCAAAATCATCTCGCCTTTGAAAGATCGTATCGGCGCGGAGATTACTACGCACTATCCCAAAGAGATCACGCTGGGCGTTGAGATCACCAAACAGGAAGCCTGGACCGCGCGTGATGGTTTGAAAGAGCGCCTTCACGTTCCCGATTTCATTCGTGAAACCATTGAACAAATTGCGTTCGAAGCCAGGGATGACCAACGGGTCGACAAACATTCCGGTGTCTCGCAGCGCCTGCCGATCACCGTAATGGAGTCGGTCATTTCCAACGCGGAGCGCCGCTCGCTCATGACTGAGGAACAACTCGTCGTGCCACGCATCGCGGACATTTACGCCGCGATTCCCTCGATGACCGGGAAAATGGAACTGGAGTACGAAGGCGAACAAATCGGTCCCGTCCGCATCGCTAAGGATTTGATCAAACGGGCTGCCGGCGAAATTTACGAAGGCTATTTTGTCGGAATCGACTTCGCGCAAGCGGTCGCTTGGTTCGATCAAGGCAACAACGTGCGACTGGCAGACACGGCTTCCGCTGAAGAGTGCATGCTGCTGCTGGAATCGGTTCCGGAATTGATCGATACGGCCCTAATTCCTTTCGACTTCAATCGGAACGATGTCGATCAAACGATTGCCGCCTGCGAATTCGCGCTGGAGGGTCTCTACGCCGAAAACAAAATCAGCCGCAACGAAGAAGGCGGCTACACGGCGGTGACGAAGGCAAAGAAGGATCGGCGCGGGATGATCTACGACGATCTGACGGAGTCGAGCCGGTACAGCTGATTCATTGCCAATTGCCGATTTCCGATTGTCAATTGCTCGCGCAAACAAACAACCAATCGGCAATCGGCAATCGGCAATCTGAAATTGGAAATCGAAAATGCGTTTTACCCGGTATTCAAAATTCAACGGCCTCGATGTCTACGGGATCAATCTCGGCGACCTGATGGAGGGTTTGTCTGACTCTCTGCTCTATTCCGGCTACGACGACGATTACTACTGGACGCGCGAGCGCATGCCGCAGGACACGTCTATCGATGCGCTCCGCCGCGCGCTGCTTGAGGCTTTGCTGGAAAAAGGTTTGTTGAGCCGGCATCAGGCTCAGCAGATGTTGGATGAAAACGAAGGCAAATACGAAGGGTCGCAGCTTCAGGAAATGCTGAATCAACTGATCGAGCGTTTGGTTGAAGAGGGTTATTTGACGCTGCACGAGGAACCACGACGCGAGCAACAGCGCGAGATGATGGGCGGCAATGGCGAAGGGCGCATCGAAGATCCTCTGCCGCGCAACGTTAAGTTTGAAGTCACTGAGAAAGGTCTCGACTTTCTTGGCTACAAAACGCTGCGCAATCTGCTGGGCAGTTTGGGCAAGAGTTCGATGGGGCGTCACGATACTCCGCACCTGGCAACGGGCGTTGAGGCGGAAGCCGCCAGCAAGCCTTACGAATTCGGCGACACTATTAACCTCGATGTGAACACGACGCTGCTGTCGGCGATCCGGCGTGAAGGTCTGAGTGTCCCGCTGAACCTCGAATATCGAGACCTGCACGTGCATCAATGCGACTACCAATCGTCATGCGCAACCGTGGTGATGCTGGACTGTTCGCACTCGATGATTCTCTACGGTGAAGATCGCTTTACGCCGGCCAAGAAAGTTGCGCTCGCCCTGGCTCATCTGATTCGCACGCAGTACGCCGGCGACTCGTTGAAGATCGTTCTGTTCCACGACTCTGCTGAAGAGTTGCCGCTCGGGAAGCTGGCCACTACGCAAGTTGGCCCGTATCACACGAACACCGCGGAAGGCTTGCGGCTGGCGCGTCGCATTTTGCAGGCGCAACGCAAAGACATGAAGCAGATCGTGATGGTCACGGATGGGAAGCCGACTGCGTGTTTCATTGAGGTAGAACCTTATCCGCGTTTAGAGCGCGGACTTGTCCGCGCCGGCCGCACAAGTGCGGACTCTAAACGAACAGCAACAGATACGGGCGGGATGCCTGCGCTCCCATCGAGGCGTCTCTACAAAAACTCAATGGGCGGCGATCCGTGGGTGATGGAAGCGACCTTTCGCGAAGTGCAGGCGTGCCGCAAAGCCGGCATCATGATAAATACGTTCATGCTGGCCAGCGACTATTACCTCGTCGAGTTCGTGAAAGAGATGACCGCGATGACGAACGGCAAAGCCTACTTCGCCAACCCTGCAAACCTGTCGCAATTTGTGCTGATTGATTTTCTGCGCCGCAAGAAATCGCGGGTGAGATAGCTATTTTACCCGCAGGTAGTAACTCGCCTGCTTTCCGTCCGACATCCGAGTCAAACGAATTTGAAAATCTCCAGCGGCGAGGCGTTCAGTTGGAATGTTGAGATCGATGCGGTCTGCGCCCGGCGTCAATTCTTCCTGGGTGTAGACGACTTCGCCGCTGCTCTTCAGTAACTCAGCTCGATAAGCAACCTGAGGCGTTTCGTCCAGCATGCATCGCACCCGCACGTGCTGGTCGTGCAGCTTCGCGAGAGTCAGGACCGGAACATTGTCCGCGCTTGTCGCTGCATTGAGCACAATCGCGTCGCTGCCGGCTTCATGAGATGGCGGCGCCGGTGATTCGTCCTGATGGGCGCGCGGCTCCGTTGAGCTTTCGGCGTGGTGCGAAACCTCCGGAGTGGGCATAGTCGCCGCCGCGTGGGGACGCCTATGCGGCATCACGAAACGCACGATGCGCGGTTCTTTCGTGGCCACCCAAATCGTGGCGAACAACATGATTAGAATCATGGTCGCAAACGCCCACTTCCAGGCCACATGACGAAACACTTTGGATTTTTCAACGAAGGAACTTTCCGACGCGGGTGCAAACCATTCGCCCAAAGCCCTTGATACCTGGATCTGCTCACGACGTGCTGCGCTTAAAGGAAAGTTATCGACAAAAGATTTGCGCTCGTTTGCGCGCAGCTGCCCGAGGGCGTAATCGTCGGCGACAGCGATTTCCGCGAGTCGAGTTCTTTGCTCCAGCGATGAATTAGAGAAGAGCGCTCGCTCAAACGCTTCGCGCCTGCTTCCCCGCAATTGTCCGAGCAGAAACTGCCGGATTGCAGCGTCTGAGAATTGGTGATCGGTTGTACTCATTATCGCCCTGTGCCCACCCTTACGGTCGGGCTGCCCCATTAAGACATTGCTCAATACATGTTTGTAACTTCGCGCGAATTCGCAGCGCGCGCAGTCGCAGGTTACTGTTGCTGATACCCAACATGGCAGCGATGCGTTTGCGCAAATTGATCTTCGCGCGTTTGTCGGCAGCGTAGTACTGCTCAATGATTTCGCGCGCGTGCGGCGTTAGCTTTGCGACGCAGCGGTCCAGGCATACGTACGTCTCTTCGGGTACTGCCGGATCATCCGGCGGTTGCACGAGTTGAGGCAGTTGCGGCCGTTTTAGATACTCGTGATGCACGTTATTCATCACGCCGAGGAAGTAGATCGATTTGTCGCCGACATATGTTGCTTCAATGTCGTGGACCCGACGCGCCACGCGATCGATGGTTTCGTCGGCCAACTCTTCAGGAATACGGCAGCCGCGTGCCGCCAGAATCGCAATCAGACGCCAGCGAACCTTCTCGTAACGCTCGCCCGCGCGCTCAGGATTCGGATCGAGCCACAACAGCAGCCGATCGAAATCGGTCTGCTGGAGATCTTTCAGTTTGGGCGCTGATGACATCAGCTTCAATGCGTCTCCCGCTCCCAAAGGCATACTTGAGTAATCAACAAAGTCACGCGCTTTGATGGCAAGAGCTACCGGAAAGAGTTGCCCTTGCCACCTTCCGCGCTTCGTCATTGCTTTACGATTTCAGACAGGTTCACGGTTCGCTCTTTTGTTTCCCCCGCAACTTTCACGACCGCTTTGCCGGCCTTTTCATCAATCGAGACGATGGTGGCTTCGACAGCCGAGCCATTAACCGTGACCTTCACTTTGTCACCGGCTTTAGACGCCACCGGCGCAGCAGCCGTCGGTTCAAGTGAGGGGCTGGGCGCCGCAGTCGCAGCCGGCTGTGCCGTCGGGCTGGGACTCGGCGTCGTTTCATTCGAGTTTGGTTCGCAGGCGCTGATGAGCAACGCAAGCGCCACTACCGCAAGAATTTTCGTGGTCATGTTCGTCATTCTCCTGTTCGGAAGTTTCAGGCTTCCGGCTATTTGCCGTTGCCGGATCCTGATTTCGCAGGTGAATGGTGTTGGAGAGCGAAACGTTTCAGCGGAAGCGGGATTTTTTTGTTGAGATCGGTGCCAAGCGTGGAGTAACCCGTCTCATTCACACCTCGCTTCAGCGAGGTGACAAGGCATTTTTCAAACGAGAATTGTAGCCGTTTCCACGGCTTCGCTGAAACCGTTGGAAACGGTTTTAGAACATGACTTGGCGGTGATACACCTCGCTGAAGCGAGGTGTGAATGAGAACTGCTCCGATCGAAGTCCGCCCTGGCCAGTTACCCGCCGTTTTTCTGGGCGCTGAAATCGTAGGTCAGTAAAAGCCGCAGCGAGCCTTCCTGGACGTCTGAACGAACGTCTTTCACTGCGGCCTTGAGCGTGCCGTCGGCCTGCTTGATGGGCACGGATAAAGCGAGCTGTGACACGCGGAGCACTTCGAATGGATTCACCTGCGTGTCGATTGCTTGTCGGACGAACGTGGTCACAAACGCATTGAGCAGCGGATTCACATTTTCCAAACTAACGTCCTCGACATTCAGCGCCCCGAAAACCGTCTGCTTGGAAGCATCAAACGAAAGATCGACTGTGGCCCTGGCGGTTCCGTTGAATTGCACGCACTTACCGAGGGCATTGTAACTGCCGCTGAACGCCAGCGGCGCTACGATCTTACCCCCAGTGAAACGCACAGACGTTTTGACATCACCGCTTTGCTGATTCACCAGAACGACGTTGTTGCAGGCGTTTTGAAACATCGCGAGCTGCATCGTCGGCTCCGCATGAATTTGTCCGAGCTTTAATTGCGGCGAGCCGAGCTGCTGAAAAATCGTCCCCAACAGCGCATCGAAAAACTTTTCGTCAATGGCGACGGTGACGGTGCCCGCGTTGGTAGTGTTGGCATCGGGAGGACGCAAAGCAGTGCCCGGCAATCGGTGACGGCCAGACCAGCCGAGAAACAACATCACTCCCACCACGCCGATCAGGAGACCCGCAACCAAGCCGATTATTAGTCGCTTCATCTGTTATGGCGTGACAGTCGGCGAAGGCGATGCGCCTTCCGTGTGCATGTTCGCAATCATCGCTTTCACGATGGCCGTGATCGCGCCGGTGAGCGCATCGATCTGCTGCCGCACCTTCTCAGGCGCGACTTGCGAATAACCAGCCGGAATGTCGAACATCGTGGCGTCAATACTCGTGTTGATGTCGCGCATCTCAGCAATGATGCGCGCTGAGTTCACGCCTTTCACGTTGCCGGAACTCTCGGCATCGATCTCCGCGCGCAAGGGCAGACGGGTCTCTTTGTCGATGTAAAAGAAAGTTTCAGCTTTGACCTCGCCGGCTTTGGTGTTGGTGTTGGTGGCGGTGCTGTAAGTGTACTTCTCAGCCGTGCGGCCGTTGATCTGTTCTTCGCCCGCTTTCTGAACGCCGTTCTTGTTCTTCAAGCTGTCTACGATCTGACCCGGCGTCATCAGCTTTTGCAAATCAGTTCCGGTGGCTTCTTTGTTCAGCTCCGCGTACTGCTTTTTGCCCGGCGCAATTACGTAATGATGATTGTCGTGATCGAGATAAACCAGCGGTGTGCCGTCCGGCAGTTTGAATTCGACGCGCCGATCAGCGCCGCTGCGCGCTACCTGGACCGACAGCGGCGGAATGCCCATCGTCTTATCTCCGCCCGAAGTCTCGATAGTGAAGACCAGCGTCGCACTGTACTTGTCGGGCTCCGTCGCATTGAAGCTGGATGTGGAGTCACCGGGTGCAGGGCTGACGTTGGCATTTGTATTTGCCGGCGCCGTGTTCGCGTTAAGATTCGCGTTCGAGTTATTGGTATTCGTCACCGGCTGACACGCGAGAAAAACCACAATTCCCAACGACGCGAGTAAGAGAATTGAAATGCCATGATTTTTAATTGAGCGCATAATTACCTCTGCCCATGCGACGAGGGGCGCCGCTGGATTGCTAAATTGGAAAGGGGACGCGGCAAGAATAGCACGCACCCGGGAGCGTAGCGAACGGTTCTACACTTCGAAACAAAAAGTTGACATGTATGGAAACTCTGACGTAAAAGGCCTGTGACTTTCTAATCCTGGAATCGGGTAAAACTAATGAAAAAATTGTTCGCACTCTTCGCCCTTATCTCAGTAGTCCTGGCTTGTAATTTGGTCGGAAAGAAGGGTAGCAACAAAAACTCTTCCTCTTCTTCTTCCAGCGGCACCAGCAGTGTCGATGGCGAACCGGTTGAGCACGCTAACCCCACCGCAGCTCAGTCCGCGGCCATCGCCAATGGACAGACCGTGACTTGGGACCAGCAGGGGATCACCTGGACGCTGCCGGCCAACTGGTCAAAGAACGAGGTGCGTAATGAAACCTTCACCTACAGCGGCGGCGCCGCGCACATGACTTCGTCGATTTCGGTGATGCCGCAGATGGCCAGCCTCGTCGATACCAGCATCAAAGCGATGTACGAAGGCGCGAAGACCCAAAAAAGCATTGGCAAGTACGATGAAGTGAAATGGCTCGAGCTGGACGGAGTGCGCGGGGTAGAGTTTCGCGAGTCGGTGCAGGAACAGCCGGGCGACATTCGCCGCCTCGAATGGCAGGCATATCGAACATTCGCCGGCAGCACGCAACTGATCAGTTTGATTCTCTCAACCGATTCCGGTGAGTTCGCGAAACATCAGGATGAGCTGTACGGGATTCTTTATTCGACGAAAGTCACGCATTGACGCGGCAAAGGGCTAAGTGCAAAGGGCAAAGAGTAACAAACACTTAGCAGAACATCTTCAATCCCAAGGAGACGCGAACATGAGACCTCACTATAGATTTGAAGACTTAGAGATCTGGCAACGCGCAAAAGAACTAGCCGTCAAATTTCACAAACTATCTGAACAGTTAGACCGTCGGCGTCTCTATCGTTATGCCGAACAACTGCGCGCGGCCGGATTGTCTTTGACGAACAACATCGCCGAAGGGTCAGGCAGCATTCATGTTCAGGAATTCAAACAGTTCCTAAACATAACTCGAAGATCTCTCTTCGAGGATGCGTCGATGCTTATGGTCTTTGAGGCTTTAGGATTATTCGCGGCTGCTGAGATCGACGACTTGCTGACGGATTGTGACGTGTTAAGCCGAAAGATTACGAATTTCTCTCGAGCCTTCAAAGCGTAAGGGCAAAGAGCGCGGCTCTTTGCTCTTTGCCCTTGCCCCTTTGCCCTTGGCCCTTTGCTCTTGGCCGCCTAGTTCTTCTTGATGTAGTTCTTGTGCACTACTGCGTCGCCTCTGCCACGGTCGCGAGTTTCGAATGAAACGTTGCCGGCAGACTCCCGCGTGACGACTTGCGTGCGGGGTGTGACGTCCTTGTCTTTCTCCTCACCTTTCGAATCATCAAGCAGCCCGCGAACTTCGTCGGTTGACGGCGGGGCGAACTTCTTGTCGCGTTGCAGCTCAGCCACTGCTTCGATGGCACTGGCCTTCAGAAGTTTCGGCCACAGCTTCTTGAAGAGCGCACTCGACGCATAGACATCCGCGCTGTTGACCTTGCCGTTGATCGCGAACACATAACCGATTACGTCCGGTTTGCCCTCGACGATTCCGCGCAGCGACTGCAGGTAATCATCTGCCGTCTGCTGCACTTGCCGATTCTCGAGCGTCAATTGAAAGCTCGAGGGTGAATCGTTGCGAGTCACAGTGGCACCCACGTTTGAGCTGAGCTTATCTTGCGCGACTGAGACTTCTCGCCACACTTCGCTCTGCGATGACTTCAATTTGGCGGCCAGCTTGACCTCGCGACTTGCCACCGTATTCGCGGAAGATGTGAATTTGGTGACTTCTTCGTGACCGCGTTGCGTCCAGCGGCCGTGCTCGACACAATACGCATCGATCGAAATCACGCCCGAGCGCGGCGGCAGGATCAGATCAACGGCCAGCATCCGGTCCTGCTGTCCGCCTTTGACGATGTCGCCCGATTGCACGTAGACCTCTTCGTTCGAGAGATTCTCAATCGACAGTTCGTTGACCGTGCGCGTCTCGCGCACGACAACTTTCTTCTGCACCAGAGCTTCTTCGAGGGTGATGAACGTCTGGCCTTTGATTTTGTCTTTGCCATGCACGAGGAAGACAGACAGATTGCCGTGCGTGAACGGTCCCTCGAGCTGATATTCATCTTTTTCCTGAGGTTGGGGCGCGAATTGACCACTCCACGCCGCCGCAATTCCGAGCGGCGCCGCGACCAGCGCGGCCAGCATTAAAAACATTCCAAACACATTCCACTTCATCATTCTTCTCCCTTCAGTGACTGAAACCCGCGGCGCTTTTTCGAGCTGCCGGGTTCCCAAAATTGACGGGGAGACCTGCGACGGTCTTGCGAAATTCTGAAGCTCCGTGAAAGAACGCGCGGAGGCTCTGTGGATTTAGAACGTGTATGGAGAGACTTCTTGCGCGGTTGGATTAAGAAATCGAGAACAGAAGTTGCCAGTCAGATTGAGGAGGCAGCGTGGGATGCTGCGACACATCAATCTTCATGCACCGTCGGCGCGTCGGCGTGCGGTACGAAGCAGGCGCGGCAGCGGGCTTCGTACATGCCGGCGCCACCCACGGCCACGCGTTCCTCCGATTCGAAAGTGCGCTGCGTATAGTTGGCGGGCTGGCCACACCTCATGCAGATGGCGTGCGTCTTGGTAATGTATTCAGCGATGGCCAGAAGTTGCGGCATCGGCTCCCAGGGTTTCGCCGTGTAGTCGGTGTCGAGGCCGGCGATGATCACGCGGATGCCGCGTTCGGCCAATTCATTCACCACACTGATCAGTTCATTGTCGAAGAACTGGGCTTCGTCGATGCCGACGACTTCGGTGTCCGGCTGGACACTCGCGCGAATCTGGGCGGCGGTGAGCACGTTGGAAGATTCATGCTTCATCTCAGAGTGCGAGACGATGTGATCGTTGGAAAAGCGCGCGTCGATTTCAGGTTTGAAGACCTGGACCTTTTGCCGCGCGATCCTGGCGCGGCGCAAGCGGCGGATCAGTTCTTCCGACTTGCCGGAAAACATCGAGCCGGCAATTACTTCGACCCAGCCCGCGTGCGCTGCGCGTGGATTTTCCTTCCGGGCCGGAACTTCATTTTCATCTGGTTCAGCAGTGCGAATCATTCCTGGGGTTGTGCTCATTTATCTTAAAAAGGGTTCTCCCGCAGCTTTACAAAATGTCGCGGCAGTCTAAATCAAACGTTTGAATTTCCCAAACGGGAAGACAGGCAAACTGATCATCTGCCCTGGGATCGGTAAGCACACATCAGCTGTTACGAATTGGGAGATTCGTGGCTGGAGTACATCGCCATGACCGCCGGCTTAGTTAATCGTTATGACTATCTACCAGAGCCGACAAAAACTTTTCATGGTAGCCTTTAATCAACTTGCCGATACTTACTCCATGCGACCAGTTGGGCACGACCGACTTATCACCGTTGATGATCTCACGGGCCCTAAAGGCGTCGTCCACAGTCGCATTGAAGTAAGTCTTAAGCGCGTGGGGCGCCCGGAACCAGGCTTCGTCCATCCCCCGAAACATCACGCCGGCCGCGATGACGGGATCCAACGCGCGCTCGGGATGCTTTACCAGGTCGTCGTCACCAGCAAGTCCCAGCTCATTCGTCGCTCTCTTATAGTTGTTCTTCCACGTCAGTTGTACGAACCCGCGGCCGAAGTATTTCTGGCCCGTCACCGGATCCGGTTGGCCATAGGGCTGATGAGCACCATGTCCGTGCTCTTCGATGGGCTGCATCGTTCGGGCGGTCTCATGAAACGTCGTCGCCAGGCAGTACGCCAGCCACCGGTGATCTTCTGTTAAAGGGGCGCCCTCCCAGGTCGACAGAATGTAGGTCATTCCATCAACCTGCGATTGATTCAGCGAGCCCGTAAATAGAGATCCTCTTACACTGTCAAAGAAAGTCTGTCGGTCATAAGGCATAAGCGTTCCCTCTTTCTGGGCGGTTAAGGCCCACCTTCTGTAGTTTGTTCCAGCGTTGTATAGATCTGCTTGCTCAGCAGGATGACGACGAGTGTCACGAAAAGCTGCCGGCTGATTATAGTTTGCGTTACGATTTTCCAAAGCCCCCGCCACTTGGCGTTTCGATGCGCACGCGATCGCCGGGTTCCATGTCCCAACTTCCTTTCGAAGCGAGCTGCTGGCGCGAGCCATCGCGACGAATGATGAACGCACGACCTTTTTCTCCATCCGCACCGCCTTGCAATCCGTAAGGCGCGCGTCGCCGGCGATCCGATAACATCGCCATGCGCGCGTGGACCAGCGTTTCAATCTCACGCACCGCGCCGTCGCCGCCTTTTTGTTTGCCGCGGCCACCAGAATCTTTGCAAATGCGATATGCGCGCACGCGCAAAGGGTACGCGTACTCTAAAGCTTCGGCGGGCGTGTTGAGACTGTTCGTCATGTGCGTGTGCGTTGCGTTCATGCCGTCCGCAACCGGCCGCGCACCCATCCCCCCTGCGACCGTTTCGTAGTAAGAAAACTCGCGGCCGGTGCGCGGATCGATGCCACCGATCGTGAGATTGTTCATCGTGCCCTGGCTGGCGGCCGGGATGCGTTCGGGAATCGCTTGCGCCAGCGCTTTGAAAACGGTATCGACGATTCTTTGTGAAGTCTCGACATTTCCGCCGGCCACTGACGCCGGTGGGCGCGCGTTCACAATCGTTCCTTCCGGCGCAATGACTTCTATTGGTTCAATCAGTCCGGCACTTGCGGGAACGTCGTCGCCGACTAAACATCGGAAACAGTACGAAACCGCCGAGACCGTAATGGCTTCGACCGCGTTGAGCGCTCCGGCGACTTCGGGTGAGCTGCCGTCGAAGTCGACAGTCGCACGTTCACCTTTGATTGTGAGGCGCACGCGAATGGGAATCTCGCGTCCACTGATGCCGTCATCGTCGAGCGCATCTTCCGCTTCATAAGTGCCATCGGGAATCGACGCAATCGCCCGCCGCATCCTGCGCGCCGAATACGAAATCAAATGGTGCGCGTAATCGCGCGCCTCTTTCGCTCCCCGACGTTCGACAATTTCCAGCAGACGCATCTCGCCGGTTTTCAACGATCCAATCTGCGCTTCGAAGTCCGCGCGCCGTTCGTCGCTGCTCCGCACGTTCGTAAGGATCAACTTCATCACGTCGTCGCACACTTCGCCGCCCCGCACTATGCGAATCGGCGGGATGCGCACGCCTTCGCCGTACACGTCGGTCGCCAGTCCCATCGAGCCCGGCGTCGCACCGCCAATGTCTGCGTGGTGCGCGCGATTGGCGACGAAGAATAGCGGACGCGGTGACGCGGCGACACGGCGACGCGGTGACTTTCTTTTGCTCCGTGTCCCCGTGTCCCCGTGTCCCCGTGTCTCGTCAAATACCCCCATCACCAGAGTCACGTCCGGCAAATGCGTGCCGCCGCGAAAAGGATCGTTCACCGCGACGACATCGCCCGGTTCGATCTTCACATCGCGCAGCGCTGCCGCCACCGCCATCGGCATTGAGCCAAGATGGACAGGCATGTGATCGCCTTGGGCAATCACTCGCCCATCGGAATCGAAAACCGCGCATGAGTAATCGCGCCGCTCTTTGATGTTCGGCGAAAATGAAGTACGCCGCAGGGTCACACCCATCTCTTCCGCGACGGACGTGTATAGCGCGCGGTAAATTTCCAGTGTGGTTGGATCGAATTTCTTCATGTGTTCCTAGGCCACAGCCATGGAAGTTAGATCAAGTTGTGTAATCTCATGGTCAGGAAGAGCCGCTTGCGGCCGCTCATGACTGAGCGGGGGACAAGTCCCTCTTCCTGACTTCAATTAGCCATAGTTGAATTCCACATTGGCTACACTTCGATTACTAAATTCGCGTTTTGATCAACCAACACAGTCGTATTCTCAGGCACCAAAGTCGTCGCTGAATACTCAGTAACAATGCACGGAGTGCGCAAACGCATTCCCGCTCTGAGTCCATCGCGACGGTACACCGCCGCACGAATCTTCTTTCCCTCGAAATAAGTTTCAACAAAATCGTGTGGCCTGGCAGAAACCCGACCGTGAGGGAGTCCCGACGCGTCGGGATTGCTCATGCGCGGGCCTCTGACAATGCCAATCGAGCGCACGCGCGCACTAACGATCTCGACGACGTTTTTCTCCTGCGCATAGCCGTAACGCGCTTCATGCGCGCGATGAAATGCGGCTGCGACATTTCCGCGCGTCTGTTTGATTTGCAGTTCAAACGACTGGCCTTTATACCGCGCCGCAAACGAACGTTCATGCCTTTGCGCGGACTCCGCGAATCCTTCTTGACCCAACGCCGCCCGTGCCTGTTTCTCCATCTCGCGGAACACAGGTTCGAGACGCTTCTCAACGTCGCGCGCAGCTTCCATCATCACCGTGCGGCTTTGCTCTTTGACCACGTCGGCTTCCAACACTCCCAGCGCTGACAACGCTCCCGGGGACGTGGGCACCAGCACGCGCGGAATGCGCAACGCGCGCGCCAGGTCCACTGCATGCAATCCGCCCGCGCCGCCGAACGGCATCAGTGCGAAGTCGCGCGGGTCATGGCCGCGCTCGACCGAGATATGTCGCAGCGCTCGTTCCATGTTCGCCGTGACGACGTTGAGCACCCCACGCGCGGCTTCGATTGCCGAAACCTTTCGTCCAGCGGCCTTGCTCATTTCCACCGCCAAGGCTTGCAAAGATTCGCGAGCGCGCGCGGCATCGAGCTTGAATTCGCCGTCCAACAATCCATTGCCCGGAAAGTGGCCGAGCACCACATGCGCGTCAGTGACCGTGGGCCAGAGCGACCGTCCGTAACACGATGGACCGGGGTCGGCGCCCGCCGACTCTGGCCCGACGCGCAGCGATCCGCCCTCATCAACACGCGCTATCGATCCGCCACCCGCACCGACTGTGTGAATGTCCATCATGGGAATCGCGATCGGAACTCCCGCGACTACGGATTCATTTGTCAGCCGCATCCCTTCGCGATCGCAGAGCGCCACGTCGGTGGAAGTGCCACCCATGTCGAACGTGATGATGTTCGCAAAGCCCGCCGCCGCGGCCATGCGTAGCGCGCCAACCACTCCACCCGCAGGGCCGGAGAGAATTGTGCGCACCGGCTCGTTCGCGGCGGCTTCAGCCGAGATGCTGCCGCCGGAGGATTGCATGACGCGAAGCGTGGGTACGCGCGCGTTCCACGCGCCAGCAGGCCGAGGGCCTGCGTACCCGGGCAGGCGATTAAGGTACTTGCCCATCAATGGCTGCAAGTAGGCATTCACACAAACCGTCGCGGTGCGTTCGTATTCGCGATATTCAGGCAGGATTTGATGAGAAATCGAGAGAGGCACTCCGACTTTTTCCAGAGCCTTAACAATGCGCTGCTCGTGCTCTGCGCGCACAAACGAAAATAGCAGACAGACAGCGACTGCTTCAGGCTGCGCGCGCCGAACTTCTGCGATCAATCTCTTCAGTTCGTTTTCAGTGAGAGCTTCGAGGACTTCGCCATCGCACGCAACTCGTTCTGCAATCCCGAAGCGCAATTCGCTGGGAACGAGTGGCAAAGGCTTTACTGCGTTCAGGTTGTAAAGTTCCGGCCGCGCCTGCCTGCCAATTTCGATTACGTCCTCGAATCCGGCCGTGGTCACCAGCGCGATGCGCGCGCCGCGCCGCTGTAAGAGCGCGTTCGTGCCCACGGTTGTTCCGTGCACAATTTCAAACTCCGGCAAGCCGCTGCCCGTCTCTGCGGCGATGCGGCGCAAGCCCTCGGTAATCGCGCGCGAAGGATCGTCAGGTGTCGAGGCAACCTTGAAGACGGTGACTTTGCCGGCGCGCTCGTAAACAAAATCAGTGAAGGTACCGCCGGTATCGATGCCGACGCGCCGAGCAACTTGCTGAGGTTTGCGTTTCTTCCGGACCATCTATTCGCCTGAGGAGCAGCAACTATAGACACAGCCCTTTTCGTTGACAAGAACGTACTCAAGAGACTAAATAGGCGCGCCTTTTTCATTCTTCTCTTTTTTAGGAGCTCGTTATGAACACTCGACAAGCGCTCGCCTTCGTTCTTTTCGTCGTAGCTGTGATTGCCTGCAAGTCCACGACTAGCTCAAACACGTCAACTAAATCGAGCACGAGCACGAATTCCGGCACGACCTCGTCTTCGGCAAACAGCAGTGCGCCGGGAACGTTGAGCAGCCTCGCACCTGCGACGCACGCGAACATTGCGGGGAAGTACACGATCACCGGCACGAATCCGAACGGCTCGTCGTATCGGGGCGGGCTTGAAGTAATCGAACACGGCGATGTCTATCAATTTCGCTGGCTCGCCGGCAATCAATCCGACGGCGTGGGCGTAGTGAATGGCGAGGTGGTCGCGGTGGCATTCGCGAGCGGCGCCAACGGAACGGGCTGCGGCGTCATCGACTACAACATTCAAGGCGACGGCTCACTACTGGGACGTTGGGGTTACTGGGGCAAAGACGAAGCCGGCAGCGAGAACGCGACGCGCACCGGCGGCACTGGTTTGGAAGGCGAGTACGACGCGACCGGCAAGAATCCCAACGGAACAAATTACAAAGCGAAGCTCACCGTCGAGCCGGCCGGCAATCTGTATCGGTTCGTCTGGAGCAACAACACGGACGGCGTCGGCATTAGACAAGGCGACAACATTGCAGTCGGCATTGGCGGCACGCGCTGCGGCTTTGTGTCTTACGAGATTAAGCCGGATGGTCTGGAAGGAATCTGGGGCGGATACGGAAGCGATAAGACGGGAACTGAGAAAGCGAGTAAGCAGTAAATCTCAGCCGCGGATGGACGCGGATAAACGCGGATTAGAACCCAAAGCTGTTTTTTGCCTGTTCGTTTTTCTTATCCGCGTATATCTGCGTTCATCCGCGGCTAATTGAGTCTTTCCCAGCAGGCGCTTTGATTCGATCTCCTTGCCGCATCCAAAACTAACTGCGTTCGATAGCCATCTTCGAACGTCGCGGCTCCTTCAACCTGGGTTCGTCCTGCGCGCAACGCGTCGACGATCTTTTGCGAAAAGGCGGTGAAGCCGCGCGACCAGCCGCCTTCCGCCATGCCCGGTGCCAACTCGCCACGATCCACTTCCACGCTGGTCCATTCGGTGTCGCCAGTCTGCGCCGACCAAACGTAGCCGTTGCCATCGACCTTCACCGCGCCGCGCGAACCGAAAACCTCAACCAGATGCGCGGACGCGCCCGCTTGCACCATCGACATCGATGCGTTACCGGTTGCGCCTTCACTTGAATCTCCTCCGAATCGCAGCAGCAAATTCGCTTCATCGTCGGTGGTGACTTCGCGCATGACGCCGGCGTGATCCTTTCTCTTTGGAACATGCGTCGATAGCTGTCCCATCACCTCAGACACTTCCGTGTTCAGCAACCAGCGAAACGCATCGACTATGTGCGAGCCGATTGCGCCCAGCGAGCCGCCACCTTGCTTCACATCTGACCACCAATTCCAGGCCCGAGTTGGATCGGCGCGCGTTCCCGAACGAAACAGACATCGAGCGTGCCAGGGATTGCCCACGTCGCCGCGACGAATTAGTTCCGCGACCTTCTGCCGCCCGGGAAGAAAGCGCAGCTCATGATCGATTAGCGCAAGTACGCCTTTCTCGCGCGCCCGCTCCATCATCTCGCGGGCTTCACCGGCATTCATCGCCATGGGTTTCTCGCAAAGGACGTGCTTGCCCGCATTCAACGCGGCCAAAGCCATCTCGTGATGCGTCACGACCGGAGTAACGATGCTGACGAGATCGACGTCGTCGCGCTCGACTACGCCGCGCCAATCGTCGGCGACGTGGGGGATGTCGAATTCGCGGGCGACCTCTTCGGCGTGTTCACGATGCGCGCTGGCAATCGCCACGATGCGCGCATCCTCGCAGTTCTTGAACCCGGGAATCTGCGTCGTCTGCGCAAAGCCGGCGCCAATAATTCCAATCCGAACAGTGTCTGTCATGAGGGGGATATCATAAGACAGAAGGCAGTAGGCAGTAAGCAAAGGCAGTAAGCAGAAGGCAAAAAGCAGTGTCTGCTGGGAGCGCGGACGTCCTCGTCCGCATCATTCACCGTACGCAAGCCGGCCCGCTCAGAGTTCCTGGACCTGCTTACGTCCGCTCCGCGGACGTTTGCGGACGAGGACGTCCGCGCTCCCGGCAGTCACTGCTTTTTGCCTTCCGCTTTCCGCCTTCCGCTTTCTGCCTTCTGCTTTCCGCCTTCTGCCTTCCGCTTTCTACGGGGCAGTGCTTGGATAATCAGCCTGAAGCGGAAGGTCTGCGCTCTTAGCTCTTTGCCCTTAGCTCTTTGCTCTTCGCTCTTTGCTCTTTGCTCTTTGCTCTTAGCTCTTTGCCCTTAGCTCTTAGCTCTTTGCCCTTAGCCCTTTGCTCTTTGCTCTTTGCTCTTTGCCCTTAGCCGCTTTACTGCGGTGGCGTGAAGCCTGTCAGCGGGTTACCGTAAAACGCTTCGGTCTTCCACGCTGCGCGATCCCAGACGCCATCCTGATCGCCGATGATCGTCACGGGCACAATGACACGGCCCGTGCCGAGTTTGTTGGCCGACGCAATTCCGTTGTCGAGTTTTCCGTCAGGGCCCACGGTGAATTTGATCGAGCGCGCCAGCTTGTTATTCCACAGCACCTTGAACTCGTACTCGCCGGGGTTCGAAGCCAGCTTGAATAGCTCGTTGGTGTTCGGCTGCCCGTTCCCGCCGTCCGTCTTGTCGTACCGGATCACCAGGGGGAAGTCGCACTCGACCCGCGACCATTTTGCCTGCTGCGGAAAGCTGTCGGCCGGAGAGATGGTCGTCTGGATGTCCAACACCGAGCTGCAACCGGCCGCGCCCATCTGCATCCCATCCGAGAACATCCGGCCGATCTCCTTGCCCTGATAGAAGAGGTGCGGGTCGAACTTGTACGCGGCGCCGCGCACCCAGAAGGCGACGTGAAACTCCGGCATCTCCCATCCGAACGGGTCTTTCGGCGTGTAGTAGACGTAGCCGATAGGCAAGTTCCAATCCTGATCGACGTAATAGACGAATCTCTGCGCGGCCTTTGGACCGACCTCGCCCGAGTGCGTCTTGGCAACTTTGATCCGTCCGGTAAAGAGCGTCATGTCTCCGCCAGCCAACTCGTTCCGCATCTTGATTGAGAAGTTGACCGTCCCCACTGGCAAGATGCTCTTGTCTTCAACGTCGCGCCCGCCGCACTCGGTTTTCCACCAGCGGCCCTTCTCGGTCTCGCCCGTTTCGCAGTCGAACTTCAGCCACGGCGCGGTGCCGCCGGGCTGCTGGACTTCAACGTAGAGCTGGCTCCCGCTCGCGATGGGGCCGTTGACCTTGAACTCCATGCGCGGCACCCAACTCCACACGTCGTAGTTTCCCTTGTAAGAGTTGTTCGTCCAGGCACTCACCGTGAGCGAGCTCTTGTCAATATTCGGTTGGTCCTGGCTGGTTGCCGAAGTGCGCGACAGGATGAGTGGACTTACCATGAACGCCAACAGGATAAGTATTGACGCAAGCGTGATCTTATTTCTCAAGATTCGACCTCCCAAATGTTTACGAAGTTTCGAGCCTGCCCTGCGGAACCCGGCAAGCCTATCGTGGGGATGCGCACTTATAACTGAAAACCGGAGAAGGAGCAAAAAGGCCGAGAGGCGGCTAAGGGCAAAGAGCTAAGAACAAGGGGCGAGAGCTAAGCACGAAGAGCGAAGAGCAAGGAGCTAGGGACAAAGAGTAAGCGCTCACCTCTTTGCTCTTTGCTCTTTGCTCTTTGCTCTTCGCTCTTTTGCTCTTACCACTTTGCGCTTAGTCTCCTGCTCCTCGATGCACAAAACGAATGCTGTTGCCGTCTGGATCATTGACGTACATTTCGCGATTGCCCCAACTCTGATCAGTCGGTTCGAGATCAATGACGACCCCTTTGGTCTTGAGTTCCTGATGGAGCGCATCCACATCTTCGACCCCAATAAAGACGACGCCACCGGCCACTCCATCACCGGAAAAAGAGGAAACGTGCACCTCGACGTCGTCACGTATCAGGCCCATGTAACAGGGATCGGTGCCCCCAAACGGTCGATAGGCAAAAGTTTGCTTAAAACCCAGACGCTCACAGTAAAACTCTTCCCCCGCGGCTGAGCTGTTCACATGCAGGACGGGAATAGCAAACTTGAACATCGTATGACCTCAGAGGGATGTTTGAAGCGCCCACGCGGCCTAAGAGCAAAGAGCTAAGAACCAAAGAATGAATTATGAACGGGTGAAGGAGGGAACCGTTTCTGTTTTCATCCCTCATCCTTACGCCTTCATCCTTGGTTCTCAGCCCGGTTCTTCCAGAATCATATATCGTTCCTGGTAGTTCAAAACGACATTGAATCGTTTCAGAATGCCGGTGCCAATCGCCCCGGCGAACATGGAATTAGAACCGCCGCGCTCAAGAAAAAAAGAAGTGAGCACATCCACTTGCCTTACCTTGCCCAGTTTGAACTCACGGATTTTCGCGATGGGTAAGTTCTGAAACTCAGCTGTCAGAGTCCTCGCGCCGGACCCGTCGGCTCGCGGCTCGTACTTTGATAACAACTTATGCTCGTCGATAAATTTTGCAAACAAGGCCAGAGTCCCGTTGTAGCCGCTGTCAATTTTGAACCAACCGCCACTGCCATCCACGTTCGCCTGCACTTGTGGCAATAATCCCTGATGGAGCTTGATCGGAATGGTCACGCCTTTGCCTTGATAGCGAAAACCCTGTGGCGTAGTCAGCGTCACCAGCGACCTTTGGAAATTCAAGTGGATGATGAAACGTTTGAAAACTTCAGCGCCGATGAAACCTTGAAATGTGTAGGCAGCCGGGAATGGAGTGATCAGAAAAGTTTGCTGCTCCAGCGTGAAGTTACCAATCCGCAGTTCCGCCACTTGAGTCAGGCCCGCGCTGGCGGTTCCTTGTGCACCGGCGTCCAAGGCCGCGCCTGATTCGATCTTTAGTCCCAGACGCTGCGCCAGCTCTGGCGTCATGACATGATGACTGGCGCCAGTGTCGAGTAGAAACCGGAATGGCCCTTGACCGTTGATCATTACGTTAATGACGATTAGATCATTCGCTGCATCGAAAGAGAGGCTGGTTGAACTCTCACGTGCTTCTTTCGGCGCAGAGGTGAGCGTCGCGCTTTTAGGTTGAGCCCGCGCCAGAGAGAGAGCGCAGAGAGAAATGATTAGAGCGAAGACTAGTTTCATGGACGACAGAATCAACGGCGCGCCAAGCAAAGGATGAAGGATGAAAACAGATTTGAGGTCTGTTCTTTCATCCTTTATCCTTCCGCCGTCCTCCTTGCGATTTCGGTCTCGCGTCCAACGATTTGTTATCTGCCGCCCAGCAATAAACCAAAACACAATAGTACTGAGTAGCGTTGGTACAACAGACCCGACAAGAACAGCGATAACATTGTAAAAAAGCGACCGCTCGCGGAGAACCAAGAAAAAGAGTAGTAGTGGGTAAACCCACACAATAACCCCGATGGCGAAACCACCCCATAAGAACGAAGGTAAGGACGAATAACCTCGGCGACGAAACCAGCACAAGAGTGGTGTTCCGAGTAAGCCTTCGGCAACGTAACCAATTATCGCAAAGAGAAGCAGAATCCCAACGATGGCCAATGGATCCCGCAAAAGTTCCGGGTCACGATCATTGAGTAGCCAATTCAAAACAACCCAATAGATGCCGCCCGCCAAGGGACTCACGAGGTACGCTGCAATTACGCGGGCAACTTTCACACAGAGAAGGTAGACAACTAAATATTATGCCCAGTCATTGGTTATAAAAACCTTGCAGCGTCTTATACCTTTTCATGGATGCGCCTACAAGAAAAAGAAAGACGACGATGTTTGCGAGATCGCCGTCATCAATTGACTGCCCGGCGGCGCGAAAATAGAATGCGCCGCGAAAGTCAGACCAGGCGGTTCCCAACGATTACAGCGGTCGCGCCGCAATTATGGACGACGCCTTTGGCCTAATCATCGCGTTGGTGCTGCTGGCGTTGCTGGTCGGCGGAATTATTCTTCCGATCGTCGCGCTCGTCGTTTCCATCCGCACGCGCAACCAACTCAATCAATCACTCTCCCGTTTGCAATCTTCGTCGCCGCTAGCTCCCGCCGAGAGCCAGAGCGTTTGGCACATCGTTCAGGAACTTACGGCCCGGGTGGCGCGACTGGAAGCTGCGCTCGGACAAAGACCACCCGTCGCGCCGGCGCCGGAGACGCTTCGGCCTGAAGCGCAAGACCGTCCGGAACCCATTCCGTCGCCACCGGCCGCCGCTGCGCCTTCGCAAATCGTTCAGCCGGCGCCGCCCGGGCAAACACCTCCGCCGGTTCAGCCGCCGATGTTTTCCGCGGCAGCCCCCGCACGCACAATCAACGCGCAGGAATTGGAATCGATCATTGGCCGCCGCTGGTTAGGTTGGGCGGCGGTGGCGCTGATTCTGTTTGGCACCGCATTCTTTCTGAAGTACGCGTTCGATAATCGCTGGATTGGCGAACTTGGCCGGGTAACGATTGGCGTCATCGCCGGCGTCGCATTGCTCGCGCTCGGCTTCCGCTACCATCGGCGAAAGTGGGGGGCATTCTCTCAAATTCTTACAGGCGGCGGCATCACTCTGCTCTACCTGTCGGCGTACGCGTCCTTCGGTTATTACCATCTGGTCACACAGAAGGTGGCTTTTGTCTGGTTGGTAATTTTGATTGCAGGCGCCGCCGCGCTGGCCCTGTTCTATGACGCCGCGACGATCGCCGTCATGGCGCTCATCGGCGGATTTCTGGCGCCGGTGCTGCTTCGTTCCGATCGAGATCAGTACCGATCTTTCTTTGGCTACATCTTCGCTCTCGATCTGGGCACGCTGGCGCTTTTGAGGCATTGGCCGGGATTAAGTTCGCTCGCATTTCTCGGCACGCACATGCTGTTCTGGCTGTGGTACCTGGATAACTATCAGCCTCAGAAGTTGGCAGCGGTAATGGCCTTGCAAACCGCGGTGTTTCTCGCATTTCTGTTGGCGCACCTCGCACGCCGATTTTTGAAACGCGAACGAATTGAATTCAATGAACTCGCCTTTACTTCTGATCCTATTACGTTCTCAACGAGCCTCGAAGAATTTTGGCTCTTGGTCATTAATCCGTTCGTCTTTTTTTTGACCACTTACTTTTTCCTGAATCCGGATTATCACGAGTGGATGGGAACGTTGGCGGTGGGCATGGCGCTCATCTATGCGGGGGTAGCCACGGTTTTACGCGCTCGACATGCGGCCACCCGGACTGAGTTCTTACTCACGCTTGGTGTCGCGCTCACGTTCGTCACGCTCGCGATTCCGATTCAACTTAGCGCCAACTGGATTACGATGGCCTGGGCGATCGAGGCCTTGATGATCCTGTGGGCCGGAATCGAAATGAAATCCCAGCGGCTGCGGGCAGTTGCACACATCGTGTTTGCTCTCGCGCTATTGCGGCTGTTTTTCTGGGACACGCCCTGGGGCTATCGCGAACCCTTCACTCCGGTAGTTAATAAGTATTTCCTCTCTTCGCTGTTCGTGATCGGTTGCTTGTTCGCCTCCGCGACGCTTTACGAAAAGCTGGGCGAGCGCAAACAGATCGCCGCCAAAGTTTTTCAGATCGCACTTTTGGTTGTGGCGCTCATAGCGCTTTGGTTTTTGATGACTGTCGAGACGTATACATACTTCGCCGCGCGCGCTGGGTGGCAAGCAACTGCCGAAGGCTACCGGCATGAGCACTGGTTGGGACATATGACGCTTTCGATTCTCTGGTCAATTTACGCGGCGACACTGGCCGCGGTCGGTTTTGTGCGACGAACGGCAGCCATCCGTTGGGCCGCGCTCACTTTGTTCGCTTTGACCGTAGTCAAAGTAATGCTCGTCGATATTGCCGTCTTGCCACAGCTTTACCGCATCATCGCTTTTCTCGTGCTTGGTTTGCTGTTGTTGGTCGTGACGTGGGGCTATAACAGGGCTTTTCATTCCGCCCGCAGCACAGAAAATCCTACCTAGGGTCAGCGTTCGCGCAAAAAGCCAGACGCGCGGCGCCGAGTACGCCGGCATCGTCGCCACATTCCGCACGCACAATCTTCAGTTGCGAAACGGGCAGCGGAAACGCACGCTCGCTAATTTGACGGTTCATCTCGGCGGCGAATATGTCCCACGCATTCGCTACGCCCCCGCCGATAACGATCATTTCCGGATTCAGGACGTTAACGATGTTCGCCAGACCGATGCCGAGATACCTGCCGGCGCTTTGCAAAACCTCGAGCGCGAGTTCGTCGCCACTCAGTGCAGCGCGATAAATCTTTTCGGCGGTTAGCTCGCTTTCTGTTCCGAGCATCGATGATGGGTGCGACGGAATAGCTGCGCGCGTCATGCGTACGATCGCAGTTGCTGAGGCATAAACTTCCAGACATCCGCGATTGCCGCATTTGCACTCGACGCCCGAGGGTTCGACCGTCGCATGACCAATCTCACCGGCTGTGTCGTTGGCGCCGTGCCAAACCTTACCATCGAGAATTATTCCACCGCCGACGCCGGTGCCAAGTGTGAGGCAAACAATCGTGCGGTATCCGCGGGCCGCGCCCTGCCACATCTCGCCGACCGCTGCCGCGTTGGCGTCGTTCTCAATCAGCACCGGTAGCTGCAGCGCATTCTGCAATGCGCCACCCAATTCGAATCCATCGAGACACGGCAGGTTCGGTGCCGTGATTACCTTACCCGTGGCAATGTTTACTGTTCCAGGAACAACGACACAGACGGCCGACAGCACGTTTTTTTCAGATGATTCGTCTTGCCAATTTTTTGCGGCCTCGACGATGGCGTGAACCACTTGTTCGCACGAATCATGCGGTGTGGTTTGCTTGTGGCGAAAACGAATCTGACCAATCTCGTCCACCGCCGCGGCGCGCAGGTGTGTGCCGCCGAGATCAACGGCGAACACCAGATCTTTAGTTTTGTCAGCGCTGCTCATCTAGATCTTCACTGGCGGCAATTCTGCCGTAGAGTTCGCTCAATTCGCGCAGTCGTCGCGCAAGATCGTCAGTGAGCGCGCCCTCTTCCATTCGCCATGCCCAGTTTCCTGATTTGCTGTTGGGCAGATTCATGCGCGCTTCCGTGCCGAGTCCCAACACATCTTGCAACGGTACGATTGTGGTATCGGCCACCGAGGCAAACGCGGCGCGAATGAAATCCCAATTAACCTGTCGGCCGTCAGAGTTGAGATATTCCAGGCAATACTCGCGTTCGCTTTCTTTCGGCAGGTCATTGAACCATCCCAGTGTCGTGTCGTTGTCGTGCGTGCCGGTGTAAGCCACCACGTTGTGAACGTAATTGTGCGGCAGGTGCATGTTCTGCGCGTCGCTGCCGAATGCGAATTGCAAGACGCGCATGCCCGGAACGCCGAAGTCGTCCCGGAGTTTCTCGACCTCCGGGGTGATGACGCCCAGGTCTTCCGCGATGATCGGCAAGTCACCGAGTGCATTCTTAACCGCGTCGAAGAATTCGTGGCCGGGCGCATCCACCCACTGTCCGCGTTCAGCAGTCGTGTCGCCGGCGGGAATTTCCCAGGACGCGACGAACCCGCGAAAGTGATCGATGCGCACGATGTCGAACATCCCCAGCGCGGCGCGCACGCGTTCAATCCACCACGCGAAACCGTCCGCGCGCATGCGCTCCCAATTGAACAGCGGATTCCCCCAGTACTGGCCGGTCTCGCTGAAGTAATCCGGCGGCACGCCCGCGACGACGATGGGCGATCCATCGGCGTTTAGCTTGAATTGATCCTGATGGATCCAAACATCGGCCGAGTCGTGAGCGACGAAGATCGGAATGTCGCCGATGATCTTCACGCCGCGACTGTGGCAGTAAGTCTTGAGTTCAGCCCATTGCCTGAAGAAGAGAAACTGCGAAAATTTCTCTGCTTCGATCTGATCATGCAGTTCCGTGCGCGCTCGTGCTAAGGCGTTCGAGTCGCGTTGGGCCACTGCGATCTCCCATTCGTGCCAAGGCGCGTTGTGGTGCGCAGTCTTTAGCGACCAAAACAACGCGTAATCATTCAGCCACGCATTTTTCTCTGCAAAGCTTTCAAATTCAGCTTGCAAATCATTTTTGCCTGAGCAGTAGTTCGCGAACGCTTTTTCAAGCAGCGCATCTTTCTCTTTCTGCGCAGCACCAAAATCGACTCTGTCGCTCCCAATCGATGACCGGGTTGTCAGATCGCTTTCAGTGAGCAACCCTGCGTCAGCCAATCGTTGCGGACTAATCAGAAGAGTGTTTCCGGCGAAAGCTGAGTAAGAGGCGTAAGGCGAACCGCCATCGCCCGTTGGTCCGAGCGGCAATACCTGCCAGAGACTTTGACCGGCGTCAACGAGGAAGTCTGCGAAGCGATACGCCTGGTTACCAAGGTCTCCGATGCCGTACGGGCCTGGCAGCGACGTGGGGTGAAACAGAATGCCGCTGGCTCGTGGAAAGATCATTCAGATTGGTTTGATCGACGCGGATTAGTCTACTGCTCGGGGATTCGAACCCCAAACCAAACGACTATGAGTGGGTCAACGGGCGTCTTTGGATCGGCTTAAGAGGCGGTGATCTGACTGTTGCACGGCGGCTTAAGTCTTTTCATTGACAGAATTCGCTGTCCGGCGTATCTTCCCCCGCACATCATTACCGAACTCCATCAGGCTTCGCCCCGCCGCGTAAAAAAGTTCGGTCTGATTCGACAAGCAAAATCTGTTTGCGCAACCCCGCTTCGCGCTCACTTATCTGTGACATCAATAGACCCAAAGGAGATCCAAATGAAATTCATTACGTTCCCTCGCCGCTCTGTGCGGCGTTCCTCCAAGCCTCGACAACTTCGCTGGTTGCCAGTCTTTCTAATGCTAGTCACCGCGATGCTCGCTTATGTGGCAGTCGCATTTGCGGCCACGTTTGTTTTGAAATGGGGAACTCCCGGTTCGGAAAACAGCCAGTTCTTAGGGGCAAGAGGAATTGCGGTCGACCCATCCGGTAACGTTTACGTCGCAGACTCTTCGGGTGACACCCGAGGTCAAATTCAAAAGTTCGACGCGAACGGCAATTTCATCGCCAGGCTCGGACAGAACAACGGTACGGCTCAGGGATTTCTCGCCGCTTACCGAATCACCACCGATGCAAGCGGTAATGTTTACGCGACGGACGGCTCCGTTGAAGCAGTCAGTAACGTCGTCAAAAAGTTTGACTCGACTGGTGCATTTCAGTTTGCATTCGGCGCTACTGTAAGTAGCGGTGGGCAGTTCCAGATGGCTGCGGGAATAGCCGTCGATTCCTCCGGCAATATCTACGTTGCTGATCAAAATGCCGGTGTTATCAGGAAGTTCTCGTCCACCGGCACATCCCTCGGCACGATTGGTTCCGCTGGCAGCGCTGATGGCCAGTTCAATGGGCCGGTAGGCATCGCCATCGATTCGAGTAATAACCTCTATGTAGCCGATAGCGGTAACAATCGAATTCAGAAATTCAGTAGCGCCGGCACATTCACCACGAAGTGGGGAACAATGGGAACGGGTAACGGCCAGTTCGATTCGCCTCAAGGCGTGGCCGTGGACAATGCCGGGACGATTTATGTCGCTGACACCAACAATAATCGGGTCCAGACCTTTTCCAATACCGGAACTTTCATCGAAGCGACCGGAAGCGCGGGGACTGGCGACGGACAATTCTCCGGCGCCGTGGACGTGGCGTCCAACACAGCCGGCACCTTTTTCTACGCCGTAGACCGCGACAACTATCGCGTAGAGAAATTCAGCACTACCTCTGCGCCGCCAACTGCAAACGCCGGCGCCGATCAAACCGTCGAGTGTGCGGGTGCAACTACCGCGGTGAATCTCGATGGCTCAGCGTCCACCGCAGGCAGCGGAACCATCAATTCCTACTCTTGGGCGGAAGGCGCCACGACGCTCGGCACCGGTGCGACGTTGACCGTTAATTTGCCGACGGGTACGCACACCATCACGCTCACTGTTACAGACACCGGTGGGGGATCTGATACCGACGATGTTGTCGTAACCATCCAGGACACGTTAGCGCCGAATATCACGTGTCCGGCTAATGTGGTAGTCAGTCTGCCTATGAATTCGACTGCTACGTCGATGGTGGTGAATTATCCAGCCGTAACTGCGACGGATAGTTGTTCATCGAGTGTTACTGTGAACAGCACGCCAGCCTCAGGCTCCGTGTTCCCAGTCGGCACGACCACTGTCCACGCAAGTGCTGACGATGGCAACGGACATACATCCACCTGCACCTTCACTGTGACCGTGCAGTTTAACTTCGCGGGGTTCTTCCCACCGGTTGCTAACCCGCCGGCGGTGAACATAGTTCAGGCCGGACGGGGCATCCCAGTTAAGTTTAGCTTGAGCGGTAATAAAGGACTGGGAATCTTCGCCGCGGGCTCACCCTCTTCCGGAGAGATACCGTGCAATTCCAGCGATCCGGCAGCAGTTTTGGACGCGACGGTTACCGCGGGTGGAAGCAGTCTTAGTTACGATCCAGTAAGCGACCAGTACGTCTATATTTGGAAAACCGAGCCAGGTTGGGCCGGTACTTGCCGGCAACTCGTCGTGCAGTTAAGCGACGGTAGCATCTACCGGGCGAACTTCAAGTTCAAATAACTTTAAGTCACCGGCTGGTTAAGGGCTGAAGGCCTCGCGGTTATGTCGCGAGGCCTTCGGTTTTAGAAGATGTGCTCTCGGTTTTAGAAGATGTGCTCTCGGTTTTAGAAGATGTGCTCTCGGTTTTAGAAGATATGCTCTCGGTTTTAGAAGATGTGCTCTCGGTTTTAGAAGATGTGCTCTCGAGAAAGCCTGCCGCTTGTTGTTCCAATACTGCAGGTATCGACTTCGCGTTTACGACCGGACAAAGCCGTAACTACTGCCGTCTGCTCACTGCGTACTGCCTACCGCTTACTGCTCACTGCTCACTGCTCACTGCCTTCTGCCTTCTGCCTTTTGCTATGGTGCCCCCGCAGGGATTCGAACCCCGAACCAACAGATTATGAGTCTGCTGCTCTAACCGTTGAGCTACAGGGGCACACTTTGAATAGCGCTTAGGCATTCTACTGTGGCGGGACTTGCGGGTGAAGTTGACGCGAACGACGCTAGTGTGGCGCGCGGACCGTTTCAGCTAAAGCCCGTCGCTATCGCTCCGGGTTCTTGAGACGATAGCGCGGATTGAGTGTTGCACCCGCTCACTACCGTTCGCGGTTCTGTAAGGGCTGCTTGGACTTCTCCAGCAGAGCTAAAGCCCGTCGCTATCGCTCCGGGTTCTGACACGATAGTGCGGATTCAGATTCAACCCGCTCACTACCGTTCGCGGTTCTGTAACGGCTGCTTGGACTTCTCCAGCAGACGAGCGATGGTGCTCATCAATTCAGCGGGCTCAACAGGTTTTGAGATACACGCATTAAAGCCTGATTCGAGAGCCATGCGTTTGTCTTTCTGCGAGACATAGCCGGTCAGCGCGATGGCCGGCACTTCGGACATGTTCGGCAGTTGGCGCAGCGCTTTCATCATTTCGAAGCCGTCCATTTGCGGCATGCCGATGTCCGAAAGGATCAAATCGATCGAATTCGCCGGCGCGATGGCAAGCGCTTCCTGCGCAGATTGGCAGGTTGTCACCCGATAACCTTTTGAGCTGAAGGTCGATTGCAGCAGCTCGAGTGTGTCTTCATCGTCCTCGACCACCAAAATGTGCGCGCCTTCAGGCTTCGTCAACGGTCCGGTGGCGGGCATCTGCAAAGGTCCGGTGAGACCTGTGCGCTTGCGTCGCGGCAAGCGAATGGTGAAGCGACTGCCCTGGCCCAGGCCTCCGCTCTGCGCCTCAACCGTACCGTGATGCGCTTCCGTGAAACTCTTGACCAAAGAAAGCCCGAGGCCCAAGCCACCGTGGGCGCGCGTCTTCGAGCCATCGGCCTGCACAAATCTTTCGAAGACGCGCGGCAGAAACTCAGGCGTAATACCGACACCCTCATCGGCAAAGCTCATCACTACATCGTCGTCTTCAGTCGCGCAGGTGACGCGCACTTGTCCGCCCGGCGCAGAGAATTTGATCGCGTTGTGCAAAAGATTTCCGAAGACCTGGCCAAGGCGCGTGGAATCGCCGGTCACAATTTCGTCGTGCCAATCGCGGAACGAGACTTCGAGGTGTACGCCGTGCGCTTCCGCGAAAGGCCGCGCAGTCTCGACGGCTTCGTTAAGCACGTGAGTGATGTGCACCGGCAGCTCTTCCATGCGCATCTTGCCGCTCAAGATCGCCGTCATGTCGAGCAGATCATTGATCAGCCGTTTGAGCGCATGCGCGTTCTTCTCGATTACCGACAGACCGTGATCGATTTCCTTAGGTGGCAGCATGCCGGTGCGCACCATGTGCACCCAGCCAATGACCGGGGTCAGCGGCGTCCGCAACTCATGAGACAGCGTGGTCAGGAATTCATCCTTGGCGCGATTAGCCGCTTCAGCTTCCTTGCGCGCGGCGCGCTCTTCTTCGAACAAGCGCGCGTTATCAATCGCCAGCGCTACACGAAATGCGACCAACTGAAGCAGGCGCGTGTCGTCCGGAGTGAAGGGCCGCGGTGACCGCCGGCCCACGTGAATCACGCCGAGCACGCGGCCTTCGAGCAAGAGCGGCACGCCGAGTAGTGTCTTGACGCCATGCTCACGCAAAAACGGAGTGAACAGCTCCGCGGTTTCAATGTTATCGATTACCAGCGGCGCTTTCTGGGCGGCGATGCGACCCGCGAAACCTGAGCCGACCGGAACATGAATGTGAAGATCCAAATCCAATCCCTTTGTCGCCCAGGCCACCAGCGTGTCGCCGGCTTCGAGCAGGAGAATGGTGACCGTATCGACATCCATCGCGTCGCGCACGCGATCGAGCAATTCTGCGAGCAGGCGGTCGAGTGACAGGTGCGACAAGGCTACTTCCGTGACTGTCTGCACTTGTCGCATGCGGTCCATCGCCGCTTCGAGTTCCAATCGCGCCCGCTGCTCGCGCGCAAACAATTCGGCGTGTTCCTGCTGCGCGCGTTTGCGTTCGACGAATTGTCCGATCTGATTGCCGATCGCGGTCATGACGGACGCCAGCGAGCTGTCCGGCGTTTGCCGTTCTTGCGCAAAAAACTCCATCACGCCCGAGACTTCTTCGCCTAACTTGATCGGGAAACCAAACGCCGATTGCAGACCGGTCTGGACCGCCAGGTCACTGCGCGGAAAGTTTTCCTTCGCCATGTCGGTAACCCACTGAGACGTGCCGGCCGCCCAAATCACACCGGGGAACCCGACGCCGCGCGCGAAGGCTCGGGTGCGACTGGCAGTTGCAAATTCCGCTGCGCCTTCCTCTGTGGCGTGCCAACTGGCAACCCACCGCAGAAGATCGGAATTGCGATCGACTTGCCACATTTGCCCCAGGTTCCAGCCGAGGCTCTCACAAATTGCGCGCAAGAGTTTGGGTGCGGCCACTTCCAAAGAGTCCGACTCAGCCAGGATTCTCGCCGCTTGATATTGAATGGTCAGGCGTGTTTCCAGCCGCTTATGATCGGTAGTGTCGCGCACAATGCCGGTGAAGAACCGCGCGCCGTTTTCTGCGAACTCGCCGAAAGAAATCTCCAGTGACAGGTGATGCCCGTCTTTGTGAAGCCCGGGCATTTCAACTGCGTTCCATAAAATGTGCCGTTCATGATCGGCGAGGTGACGCTTGACCGCCTCGAGATGCAGCCTGCGCAGGTAGTCCGGCATCAGCATCGTGAGCGACTGCCCAATTAACTCGTCTTGCTGGTAGCCGAAGATTTGCTGCGTCGCGCGATTCGCAAACAGAATGGTGCTGTCTTCGTCAATGGTGATGATTGCGTCAGACGCAGTCTCAGCAATCACGCGCGACAATTCATTGAGGCCGCTGAATCTTTGGTTGGCCGACATACGCAGAATATCCCGAAAGCTAATCTATTCTTTTCACGCCCGTCAATTGGTTGCTCGAGTTTTTGTATTGTTGGCCGCTGCACGAGCACAATTGACAATCGCAAATCGGAAATCAAAAATCGAAAATGTCTATGTATCCGGCGGGCAATCTGTTTATTCCGGCTCCTCATGGCCGGCTGGAAGCGATTCTGAAAGAGCCGCGCCCGGGCGACGTTCGCGGCGTTGCGCTGGTGCTGCATCCGCATCCGCTGGGCGGAGGCACTATGCACAACAAAGTAGTATTTCGCGCGGCGGCGGCCTTGAATGATGCCGGGTTGGTTGCATTACGAATAAATTTTCGCGGCGTCGGTCAAAGCACGGGTACTCATGATGAAGGTCACGGTGAACGCGAGGATGTACGCGCCGGTTTGGAGTATCTTTCGTCGAACTATTCGGGCCGGGAAATTACTCTATGCGGATTCTCGTTCGGCGCGCGCGTCGGCTTGGAGGTTGGCATCGCGGATGATCGCGTGGCGCAACTGATCAGCATCGGGACACCTGTCGACAAATACGATTTCAACTTTTTGGAGCAATGCCGTAAACCAATTCTGTTCGTACATGGCGAGCACGATGAATACGGAAACGTCGATCGATTGCGTGAGTTAGTTGCGCGCGTCGCGCAACACGCCTCAGCTGAATTGCGTGTAATCCAGGGCGCGGGTCACTTCTTTGATAATCAACTGGAAGAATTGAAAGCTGCGATTACAGAGTGGTGTCAGAACCCCGACCGTTAGCGAGCGCCAATCTCGTAAGTTGTCCTGCCTAACGGTCGGGCTTCTGACACAAACTCACTTGCTCCCGGACAATCGTCTTAGTTCTGGGTTCTCGAGATATTCAACAACACAGTCGCGAATCAGCTCATACGAGTTTCGGTAAGTCTGTTCGCTATAGCTGAAGAACGGATCGTCGATCTCGGTGCCACGACGCTTCGGATCAAACTCCCCAAGCAGGGAAATCTTATTGGCTGGAATTCCAAATTCGCTCTCCAGAGCGTCGGCGTGAGCCTGCTCCATCACGAGAAACCGATCAATCGATTTCAGTGGCAACTCACCGACCCAAGTCGGCCTCAACTTCGGCGGTGGCGTGTTGTAGTGCAGGCAAGTACTCGAGGTTTCAATCAGCGGCGGCTGATCCGAAAAGTCGCGAATCCCTGCGGAATAGATGTCGATTGAAAGCGATCGCGTGCGCGCTTCATTAACCAGGATTGCGTGCGCCATGATACTGCGACATCTATTTGCGGTGCAGATGACAGCGACTGAAAACATTGCGTGGCTTACAAGTATCCTTTCGCCACCAGCAACTCTGCATTCAAAATCGCGGCGCCGGCCGCGCCGCGGATTGTGTTGTGACCAAGCGCGACGAATCGGTAATCGAGCACGCCGTCTTCGCTAATGCGGCCGACGGTCACGCTCATGCCGCTCCCCGCATCGCGGTCGAGACGCGGCTGTGGACGATCGATTTCATCGCGAACAATGACCGGGCGCTCGGGAGCAGAGTGAAGCTTCAGTTGTTGTGGAACAGCGCGAAAGGACGAGAGCGCTTCACGGATGTCGGCGGTCGAAACCTTTTTTGCAAACGAGACTCGGATTGACGCTATGTGTCCGTCAGTCACATTCACGCGATTGCATTGCGCGCTGACTGTTATGGGCGCGTCTTCGATGGCTTCCGCCTTAATCTTTCCCAGCAGCTTCAACGTTTCGGCTTCGATCTTTTCTTCCTCGCCACCAATAAACGGAATCACGTTGTCAGTCGCATCAAGTGAAGCGACTCCCGGATAGCCGGCGCCGGACAACGCCTGCATGGTGGTGACGACGCATGAGGTCACACCGAAGTTGGCGTGCAGCGGAGCCAGCGCCATTACAATCACGATCGCGGAACAATTCGGGTTTGTGACAATGAAGCCGCGGTCATAGCCGCGGTTCTTGCGCTGCACATCGATAAGGCCCACGTGATCGGCGTTCACCTCGGGAATTAGTAGAGGAACATCCGGGCCCATGCGATGCGGCGAAGAGTTGCTGATTACGGGAATGTTTGCGCGCGCGAAATCTTCTTCTGCCTGTTTCGCCACCTCGGTGGGTAAACTTGAAAACACGAAATCACAAGCGAGCGGCGGCGCCGGCGGCTGAACGATGATCTGCTTCACAAAGTCCGGCATCTCTCCGGGCAAACGCCATGTGCAAGCTTCGGCGTAGGTCTTGCCCTGCGAGCGGTCCGATGCGGCCAGCGCGGCGATTTCAAACTGCGGGTGATTCTGCAGCAGTTGAATGAAGCGCTGACCGACGACGCCGGTAGCCCCGAGAATTCCTACGTGAAATTTCTTCGTCATGCTTTGCGGTTCTTTGCGTCTTCGCGTCTTTGCGTGAAATTGGTTCTCGCAAAGGCGCCAAGTCGCAAAGTTAACGCAAAGACTCTAGCGCCGCTTTCAACCTGCGCACGCCTTCACTCAAACGCTCTTCATCCGCACAAAAGGAAATGCGCAGAAAGCCCCTACCCTCTTCGCCAAATGCCGCAGCCGGAATCGTGACCACGCCCTGTTCCAGGCCAGCTTCAGCGACACGCAATTCATCGCCATAGCGGCTGACATCCACCATCGTGTAGAACGCGCCCTCGGGTGATATCGCGCGCAGGCCAAGTTCGTTGTGCAGCGCTGAAAGCAGATGATCTCGGCGGCGATGAAAGATCGCACGGTATTCGGCGCGGGCCGTAGCCGCTTCATCCGTCCACGCGGCGAGCGCAGCTTTCTGCGAAATGCTCGAGGCGCAAGTCACCACATAACCGTGCAGCACCAGCGCGGCCTTCATAACCTCAGCGTCGCCGGCCAGCCAACCGATACGCCAGCCCGTCATGCGCATCGATTTGGAAAGCCCGCTGACAATTATCGTGCGCGGATAGAATTCCGAGATCGATGCCGGCCGTTCCGGCGTGTAGTAAAGCTCGCGATAAATCTCATCGCTGATGACGAACGCGTTTGAGCCGCTGGCCGACACAGCATCCGACATGGCCTGCAAGTCGTCGCGCGACAACGCGCGGCCGGTGGGATTGGAAGGGCTGATGCAGATGACGACTTTCGTGCGCTCGCTAATCTTGCTTTTGAAGTCGTCGATGTCGAATGCAAAGTCGCCAGCGGCAGGCAAACGATAACGAACCTCCCGGGCGCCGAGCATCTTTGTGATCATCGGATAAGCAATGAAACCGGGGTCAGGCATCAAGACTTCATCGCCTTCTCCGACGAGCGTGCGCAGGATCAGGTAAAGCGATTCCTGCGATCCAGCGGTGACGACGACTTCATCAATATTGAGATTCATATGCGGATAGTCGCCCGCAATTTTTTCGCGCAGCGCCGGAATGCCCGCCTGCAACGTGTAGCCGCTTTTCTCTTCCTGAATGACACGAATCGCTTCGCGCCTGATGACTTCGGGCGTCGGTAAGTCGGGCTCGCCCAATCCGAGACTGATGCTTCCGGGTTTCGCGCGATCCGAAATCTTGCGGATCATGCTCTTCTCGATGCCGCGGAGGAATGGAGGTGGAATGAAGGGGTTCAACGAGTGATCACACGACTCTGCGGTCGGTATTGGCAAGTTGCTGGTTGACCACGCGCCAGAAAGTTACGACGGCTTTTCTTTTTTCATCGAAGAAGTCTTCGAAAAATCCTGGCTTATTAAGGGAAGGCGGATAAGAATAGCGTTCACGGTCTTCGCCGAACGCCGTGACCCAGTCATTCGGCTCATCTCTATCGACAACCGAAAATATTTCCGGCGGATAAAGAAACGGTCGACCGGCATCGTTCAGAATACGGAAGTGATCCGCTTCTATGCCGATCACGACATAAAGTTGACCAACGGTCAGATCACGATAGTCAGAGTTCCTTTTCTTTAATTTGACAATCATAGTCGAGTTACTCGTACGGGCTTCTCCTCAAACCTACCGAGGCCCGGGTATTCGTACCAGTGCATTTCGAAATACTCTCCGTCGATTTCGACTGGAGGACTGCTCTTCTTCACCCATTTTGCCGCTCGACCGCCGTATCGCGCAACCAATCGTCGAACGTCGAATACGGCGGCCTTTCGCGATCACTCGCGCTTGCGACAACATTCGAGGAGTGAGGAATATTTCAGGCACAGAACGGGTAGGATTACCTAAGCGCCTCCTCTAACTGCGTCGCCGCATCAGTTTTTTCGTCGCGATACTTCACAATGACGGGAGCATAAAGCGACAAGCCCCATGCGCGCGCTTTTTCATTTTGAATCGAGCGCGAGCCGGGCACCACCACCGCGCCGGCGGGAATTTCGAGTGGACCATCGGCGCTGCGGCGGTAAACTTCTTCGCGCACCAGATCGAACACGGGTGTCGATCCCGTGATGATAGTTCCCGAGGCGAGCACGGCCCGCTCGCGCACAATGGCGCCTTCGTAGACTCCGCAGTTGCCGCCGACAATCACGTCGTCTTCCACGATCACCGGCATCGCTCCGGCGGGTTCCAGCACGCCGCCAATTTGGGCAGCGGCGGAAATATGCACGCGCTTTCCGATCTGTGCGCACGATCCGACCAGCGCATGACTGTCGATCATGGTGCCCTCATCGACGTAAGGACCCGCGTTCACGAACATGGGCGGCATGCAGACAACGCCCGGTGCGATGTACGCGCCGTCGCGAATGCTCGAGCCACCCGGAACAATGCGCACTCGATCTTCCGGCGTGAATCTTTGAATTGGGTAAGTGTTCTTGTCGAGAAACTGCAGCGGCGCACCCGCCGGCGTCATTTCAATGATTAGACCCATGCGGAAGCCAAGCAGGATACCGCGCTTCACCCATGCGTTCGCCTGCCATTTACCGGCTGCGTCGCGTTCGGCCGCGCGGATCTCACCGCGATTGAGGGACGCTTTGAATTCATTGAAGAGGGCAAAGTCGGCGTCGGAATAATTACCGGTCTCGCGCGCTGCCAACTGCTCGATTTGATCCTGTAGTGACATGAAGTCAGAACCGCCTGCGGTAGCGGGCGCTTGATCATTGAATGACTGGCAAGAAAGCAGGAGCAACGGCCCGCTACCGCAAGCCGTTCTGACCTTATGCGCTAGCCCGAGCGGCTTCTACCAGCCCAAGCTCAGTGATGACTTCGCGAACCCGCGCACGGCTCTTATCCGTAATCGGCACCAGCGGCAGACGGAAATTCTCTTCCAGCAACCCCATCATCGCCATTGCCGCTTTGACTGGGCCGGGGCTCGACTCAATGAAGTTAACTTCCATCAACGGAAGCACGCGATAGTGAAGCTCGCGCGCTTCGTCCCATTTTCCATCCAGCGCCAGGTTAGCCAGGCGCGACATCAGGTCGGGAATCTCATTGGACGCAACTGAGACGATGCCTTCGGCGCCCAAAGCAATTAAGGGCAAGGTCACCGCGTCATCTCCCGACAAAACGGAAAAACCCTGCGGCCGCTCGCGCAAGATTTCCATGATCTGTGACAGGTTTCCGGATGCTTCTTTGACGGCGACGATGTTTTCGCAATCATGCGCAAGTCTCAACGTCGTCTGCGCTGCGATGTTTGAAGAGGTGCGGCCGGGAACGTTGTAGAGCATGATCGGCAGATCGGGAATCGCTTCGGCAATCGAGCGAAAGTGCGCATACAAACCTTCCTGCGTCGGCTTGTTGTACCAGGGCGCGACTTGCAAGACAGCGTCCGCGCCGGCTGACTGACATCGTTTTGAATACTCGATGGCCGCAGCAGTGGAATTGCTGCCGGCGCCGGCGATCACTTTGGCGCGGCCGCGCGCGACTTCGATCGTGAGCGCAATCACGCGCGCGTCTTCGTCTTCGCTCATCGTGGCGCTTTCGCCGGTCGTGCCGCACGGCACGAGCAACTTCACGCCACCATTTATTTGACGATCTACGAGAGCGCGCAGGCGCTCTTCATCGATGGCCCCGTCGGACGTGAAGGGCGTTACAAGTGCGGTCGCGCAACCGCGCATCCAATCCAGTTGCATTGTCATGGCTTCATCCTGCTTCTAAACACTACTTCGATCCTGGCTGAGTATCTCATCAAACACTTCCGAAAATTCATAGACACCCTTGCGGCCGGCAATCCACTGCGCCGCCATTAAAGCGCCTTCGGCAAAGCCTTCGCGTGAACGCGCGACATGTTCGAGTGTGATGTGATCGGCGCGCGAATCAAAGCCGACACGGTGCGTTCCCGGGATATGTCCGGCGCGCGTCGAGGAAATCGGCACTTCACGACCGAGGTGATTCGCGACAATCTCGCCCAGTTTGATCGCCGTGCCTGAGGGCGCGTCAGCTTTCCGTTTGTGATGCGCCTCTTCGATGAAGACGTCATACGACTCAAGGTTTTGGAACAGCTCTGCCGCCCGACCCGCGATGCGAAAGAACACTTGAGCGCCGATTGAGAAGTTCGCGCCATAGACGAGCGCGCCGTCGGCATCTTCGACCATTCGATCGAGATCATCGTGACTGATGCGCCAGCCAGTCGTGCCTTCGACCAAAGGAACACCTGAGAGCATGCAGAGTTCGATGTTTCGGCGCACTGCGTCGGCAACGGTAAAGTCGATTGCGACTTCACACTGGCTGAGCTGGGCCGAGAGTTGCTCGCTCCCGCGATTGGCATCGCCTGAGTTCAGCGTGACTACGACTTCGTGATCATGTTCCCGCGCCAGCTTTGCCACGAGCTGGCCCATCGCCCCGTCACCGATAAGACCTATTTTCATAATTCCACGCCGCTGCAGAACCGCGAACGATAGTGAGCGGGTTAAAGAATCAACCTCCGGCGATTACTGCGCAAGTAGACCCATCATCCCGCTCACTATCGTTCGCGGTTCTGTAAGAGTCTGCGCGCCAGCTCGACGTACAGATCGACTGCCTTCAATAATTCTTGCTTACTAACGCGCTCGTGATCAGTGTGCGCGACCAGGATTGAGCCCGGCCCGATCAAAAGCGGCGTCCCCCAATTCGACAGATATGGGATGTCAGTCGTGAATCGCGCCAACATCTGTTCGAATCCTTCAAGGCTTGTCAGCCGCACCGGATCGTGAACAGATTTGTACTCGATTGCAGCGCGTCCGGCAATCGCTTGCTCCAAAAGTTGTTTGACGGAGTTCCCATCAACCGCCAGCCGAATTTGAATTGTCGCCTGCGCCATGTCGGCAATCACGTTCGCGCGCGTTCCTCCTGAGATGATACCGATATTCGATGTCGTACTTTCAAAAGTCTGTGAACTCGGCCAATCGATTGCTCGCACATCATTCAGCACGTCCAGCATCTTCTCGATCGCTGATTCACCTTGTTCGGGGTAAGCGGAATGCGCCGCCCGTCCGCGCGCTGCAATCGTTGCCTGAATCGAACCTTTCGTGCCGATGGCCAAACGATTGTCGGTAGGCTCGCCGTTGATGAGAAATTCGCAGGATGCCGCGGCCGGATGATCGTTCGCGATTTTTGCGCCGGCGCTCGTCACTTCTTCATCGACCGTAAACAGCAAGCCGATTTCGTTGACGCCTTCGGCGCGCAAGGTTTCCGCCGCGGCGATTTGGGCAGCGATAATTCCTTTCGCATCGCACGCGCCCCGGCCGTAAATGAATTCGTCATCTTCACTCGAGGGGATAAACGGCGGCACCGTGTCCATGTGGGTAGAGAACACGATGCGGGGTTTGGCCTGAGTCGTCGCGATGATGTTCGATCGTTCGTCGGAGACGTCTTGCGCTTCGACGTGATAACCGAGACGCACGAGCAGATCGCCCAGCGACGTGCCGATCTGAAACTCTTCGCCGGTGACCGACGGAATGTCGATGAGTTCGCGCGTGAGTTTTAAGACCTCGATCATTCAGCTTTGCATTGCTATCTCACCCTCCCTCGGGAAGAGGGCGTGTTATTGCCGATTTTTGATTGCCGATTGCAGATTGAAGTCAGCTAAGTGGAAATCAGCTCAGCTTCGTTAGTTCAATCAAAAATCGGCAATTGGCAATCGGCAATATTGACACCCTAATCCTCTCCCAAAGGCAGAGGGAAAACTTTGGGGTCTTTATTCAGGTCTCCTGTCCTCAGCCGACATCGGCGCGGTAGTGCGACGATGAGGCAGCCCGCCTGTTGTTAAGGCGCTTGCGCTCTGCGCGCCGGCTGATTCTCCGAAGCAGACTCGATGCAGACGCGTGATCGCCTCAATCGCGTGTTCTTCATCAACCATGAAAGTCAGGTTCACGCTCGACGCGCCGACCGAAATCATAGAAACGTTGATGTCGCTAATCACCGAAAAGACTCGCGCGGCAATGCCCGGGGTAGTGCGCAGGCCTTCGCCGACGACTGAGATGATCGTGCGGTTCTCTTCGACCTCCACGCTGCCGAGTTCTTCGAGATCCGGAATTAGATCCGGCATGTTGCGCGCATCATCGATGGAAAGCGAAACGCTGACCTCGGAAGTAGTCACGACATCGACGGCCGTGTGGTGCCGATCGAAAACTTCGAACAGCGCCCGCAGAAAACCGTAGGCACCGAGCATGCGCGCCGAAGTCACTTGCACAGTCGTGATGGCATTTTTGTGCGCGATCGCTTTAATCGTCTGCGGCGTGCTTTCGGATTCTGCGACGATCAGCGTGCCGGCGTCGCGTGGCGCGCGCGAGTTGCACACGCGCACGGGGATCGATTTGTCGATCGCGGGCTGGATTGTTTTGGGGTGCAGAACTTTTGCGCCGAAATAAGCAAGCTCAGCCGCTTCCTGATAAGACAGCACCGCAATTGTGCGCGCCTCTGGAACCACGCGCGGATCGGCGGTCAAAACGCCGCTCACGTCGGTCCAGATTTGAATCTCCTTGGCATCGAGTGCCGCTCCCACGATCGCCGCTGTGTAATCTGATCCGCCGCGCCCGAGTGTCGTAGTCACGCCTCGCGCTGTGCTGCCGATGAATCCGCCCAGCACCGGAACTTTCTTCGCATCCACTAAACGCTTTGCTTCGGCCCTCACTGCCTCCGCCGTTTCCGGTTGGGGCGTGGCGTTGCCGTAATTGTCGTCCGTCTTGATGCAGCGGCGCGCATCGACATGCAGAGCCGAGACGCCGCGCTCGCAGAGCACGGCAGTGATCAATTGTGACGAGAGGTGCTCGCCATACGCGACGATCTCATCCTGAAGCGGAGGACTGGTCACCGGATGGCCGGCAATGATTTTGTGCAGTTGCCGAATTTTTGCGCGCGCGTCGGCGGCGACGGAGACGAATGCTGCGCGGCGCTCGCCCTGCAAAAGTTCACCGGCAATCGCGAGATGCCGTTCGAATTCCGGTTCGAGCAATTTGCTGGCGGCGCGCGCATCGCCGGCGACTGCTTTGTCGACGCTGGCAATCAACGAATTCGTGAAGCCCGCAATTGCAGAGACGACGACGATAGGATGAGACTTGACCGAAGACTTCACGATCTCAGCCACGGCGCGGATGGCGTCGGTGTCACCGACGGACGTGCCGCCGAATTTCATGATCGTGGGTGATGCCGGCATTGGATGAAGTTGCGAGAAAAACGTAGTCAACCACAGCGCGGACGTAGGATCAAGATTACTCATGGGTCGCCCCGTGTTGTGCCGGTAGTCGCGATTTACGGAGATACGAGTGGTCGCTTGCTGGCGAGTCTGCGCTTTCGTACAATCTCAAATTACGCTTTGACTATGACAGATGTTTGGTCTGTCCAATAAGGAAGAAGTAGCGATTACTTAGCAATTATGGCCAGTTTCGATAAAGTCCTAACCAAAGTTTTCGGCAGCAGTAACGAGCGATTCCTGAAAACTATTCGGCCGGTCATCGAGCAAATTAACGCATTCGAACCGGAGATTGAGAACCTTTCCGACGATCAACTGCGCGAAAAGACCGCCGCGTTTAAAGCCCAGATTCAGGACGCCGTCAAAGACGCGCGCGACAAAGACGATCGCAAGTACAAAGAACAGGAAGTCCTGAACGAGATTCTGCCCGAAGCTTTCGCGGTCGTGCGCGAAGCGAGCAAGCGCACGACCGGCATGCGCCACTTCGATGTGCAGATGGTGGGCGGACTAGTTCTGCATCAAGGCAAGATTGCTGAGATGCGCACCGGCGAAGGCAAGACTTTGGTCGCCACTCTTCCGTCCTACTTGAACGCGCTCACCGGACGCGGAGTCAATGTGATCACGGTCAATGACTATCTTGCTGCGCGCGACGCGGAGTGGATGGGACAGATTCATCGTTTCCTGGGACTGGAAGTCGGCTGCATCCAGAACGACATGGATGATTTCGAGCGGCAGACGGCTTACGCCGCCGACATCACCTATGGCACGAACAACGAGTTCGGTTTCGACTACCTGCGCGACAACATGAAGTTCGATCTCGCGACCTGCGTACAGCGCGGTCATTATCACGCGATCGTTGATGAAGTAGATTCAATCCTCATCGACGAAGCGCGCACCCCGCTCATTATCTCCGGACCATCGGAAGAATCTACGGACAAGTACTTCCAGGCGAACGCGATCATTCCGCTGCTTCAAAAGGGCGAAGAACTCGAAGAAGGAAAGAAGACCGGCGATTACATCGTCGATGAAAGAAACCACTCCGCCGTGTTGACGGATGAAGGCGTGAACAAAGCGGAACGCCTGCTGGGCGTCGGCAACCTCTACGATCCCGACAACATGGAACTGCTCCATTGTGTCGAGCAGGCGTTAAAGGCGCACACGCTCTACAGACTCGATCACCAGTATGTCGTTCAGGACGGCGAGGTGATCATCGTCGATGATTTCACCGGCCGCTTGATGAAGGGCCGGCGCTGGTCTGACGGTTTGCACCAGGCCGTCGAAGCCAAGGAAGGCGTGAAGATCGAACGCGAGAATCAGACACTCGCGACTATCACGCTGCAGAACTACTTCCGGCTTTACGAAAAACTCTCCGGGATGACTGGTACCGCGGAAACCGAAGCGGCCGAGTTCCATTCGACTTACAAGCTTGACGTGATCGTAATTCCCACGCACATGCCGATGGTGCGTAAGGACAATCCCGATGTCATCTATCGCACGCTGCCAGAGAAGTGGGACGCAGTCGTCGAAGAGATCAAAGGGCTGCACGAAAAAGGACAGCCGGTCCTGGTCGGCACGGTTTCCGTCGAAAACTCCGAATTGATCGCGCGCCGCTTACAGCGCGTGGGCGTGCCGCACAACGTTCTCAACGCGAAGTATCACGAGCGCGAAGCCGAAATTGTCGCGCAGGCCGGCCGCAAAGGCATGGTCACGATCGCCACGAACATGGCCGGTCGCGGCACCGATATCCTGCTCGGCGGCAATCCGGATTTCATGGCGCGCGAATTCTTGAAAGACCAGGAGGTCGATCCCGACGAAGCGACTGAGTCGCAATGGGAGCAGGAATATCTGAAAGCGAAACGCATCGTCGAAGCGGAACACAATGAAGTGGTGACGCTGGGCGGACTTCACATCCTCGGCACCGAGCGTCACGAATCGCGCCGCATCGATAATCAGCTTCGCGGCCGCGCCGGTCGTCAGGGCGACCCGGGATCGTCGCGATTCTATTTGTCGCTCGAAGACGATCTGATGCGCATCTTTGCCGGCGACAAAGTCAAAGCGCTGATGCAACGTCTCGGCATGGAGGAAGGCGTTGCCATCGAGTCCAGGATGGTGTCGAAGCGCATTGAAGCTGCCCAGAAGTCTGTGGAAGGGCGGAACTTCGAAACGCGCAAACACCTGCTCGAATACGACGACGTGATGAATAAGCAGCGCGAGACGATCTACGGTCTGCGCCGCCAGTTGATGGAAGAGCCCGATCAGCGCGACTACCTGATGGGCGACACCGGCGTAGCGCGCGATTTGCTCTCGGACCTCACGCAGCAATATTTGCCGGCGACTGCTTCACCGGATGATTGGGACGTTGAGAATTACACCGTCCAGATTCACACCATCTATGCGCTCGAGACCGAAGCGGAGGGCATTGATTTCCAAAATTCCGCGCCGGAGGAAATCGAAGCGACGCTCTGGGAAAAACTCAAGGCCAGGTACACCGAGAAAGAAAAACAGATCGGCGACGAAGCGATGCGCACTTACGAGCGCATCATCATGCTCAACATCATCGACGCGCAGTGGAAGGACCACTTGCTGGCGCTCGATCACCTCAAACAGGGCATCGGCCTGGTTGGCTACGGGCAGAAAGATCCGCTGGTCGAATACAAGAAAGAGAGTTTCGACCTGTTCCAGGCGATGCTCGATCGGATTGACACGACGACGATTCGTTCACTTTTCAATCTGCAAGTTGTCGCGGAAGAATCGCCCGAAGAAATTGCTCGTCGTCGTCTGGCGGCGCGCCGTCGGGGCTCACGTTCGATGCAGTTCACCGGCCCAAACCAGGGCGCCGCGGCTGCCGGCGAAGAAGAAGGCAAGATCAAAACCGTCGTGCGCGATCAGCCGAAGGTCGGCCGCAACGATCCCTGCCCGTGCGGTTCCGGCAAGAAATATAAGAAGTGCCACGGCGTGGCCTAGCTCGCGAGGCAGATGCTCCCTACCCTAAAATGCTTTCGTCTTCTGAATTTTTCATTAGCCATCTGTATTTCTCTTTGCGCTCTGACTGCTTCCGCGCAGGAACCAAGCGACCGCGTTCGAGGCATCGAACTCTTCAAACACAACGAAACGACAGGCGCCATTGCCGCACTCTCTTTGGCTGTCAAACAGAATCCTGCGGATAGCGAAGCGTGGTATTTCCTGGGTCTCGCCCGCAATCGACAGAACGATGTAAAAGGCGCGCGCAAGGCTTTCGCAGCAGCGATCAAAGGGCGCTATGAATTCGCACCGGCGCACACTGCTTATGCTTACAGCCTATTACTAACTGATCGTATCGATGACGCCGGTGACGAGGCGCGAAGAGCTTTGGAGTTGAACCCGAACGACGCTGAGGCGCACTACGTGCTGGGGTCCGTTTACTTGCGACAGGGAAATCCCACAGAGGCCCAACGAGCAGCGGAGTCTGCGACAAAGCTCAAACAAGTATTTCCCGCCGCTTATCTGCTCAAGTATCAGGCGTTACTGGCTGATATCGCGGAGCGGGCCGAAACTGGTTGGCGGAAAAGAAACTCCAAGGCGGTAGATAGTCTCGAGGAACGGCGACAACAAGTGGCCCGAAGGCAAAAGACCGCGGAACGCTTTCAGCAAGCCGCCGATGCTCTCGAGATTTATATCAGCCAGAGCCCCCGCGACCAGGGCGACCCCTGGCGGGAACAACTGGCTACGGTACGCGCCTATTCGACGACCGGACAGGACGCGTTCTCAGGCTGGGAGGTCGACACCAGAGTCAAAGTATTGAAGAAACCGGCTCCCGATTACACAGCAGCGGCGCAGGACGCGGGGGTGGCGGGCACGGTGATGTTGCGCGCGGTTTTTTCAGGGCAGGGCACAGTCGAGCACATTCTGGTTCTTTCATACTTGCCATACGGCCTCACCGAAGCAGCCGTTGCTGCCGCTAAGAAAATCAAGTTCGTGCCTGCCACGAAAAATGGAAAGCCCGTCTCCATGTTCATGCAGCTCGAATACAACTTCTCCTTTTAGAAACCTGCGTCTCTTCTGAAGTCGTCAAATTCTCAACACAGCCAGCTTTCCTTCAGCTACACTGTCTTTGGTGCCCGCTGAACTCACATCAACCAATCCAATAGTGAAATCGATCGTTTCAGGCGCTGCGCCGCCGGCGGCGCGCATGGCAGCAGCGCGCGGTCTGTTGCCGCTGTCGCAAGGCGAACTACTCGAGGCGCTAATCTGTTTGCGTGGAGATACAGATCAGGCGATCGCCCAGGCGGCTCAGGCCACTCTCGATTCACAAACGCCTGAAGACCTTCTGAACGTAGCGCGCGCTACTGACGCAACGCCCTCCGTCCTGGCTTACCTTGCCTCGGGCAGCAATTCTGCACGTGATCTGTACGAAGCGGTGACCACGCACGCGAACACGCCGGACACGGCGATAGCCTCGCTGGCGAGCGCGACCGCAGATGGCTCATTGCTGGAGCTGATTTCAATGAATCAGCAGCGGCTGATTCGAGCGCCGGAAATCATTGAGGCGGTGCTGGCTAACGCTGCGCGAACTCCAGAAGCCGAGCGCCGCGTCAAAGAAATTCGTCGCGAGTTTTTTGAAAAAGAGCGCGGCGCCAAACAGATCGCCGGAGAGTTGCGCGCCCAAGGCAACATCGCCGCCGCCGAATTTTTTGAATCGGCTGAGCTGCAGCCAATTGATGGCGCGCTCTCTATCGACGACGCCTGGCTGCTGGCGCAGCACCTCGAAGTTTCTGATGAAGACATTGACGATAGTTGGCTGGCGCGTGAACTGATCGAAGAGATGATGGTCGAGACTGCTGAACAGGCAGCCGCGAATGCTCAAGCCGTGGTCAACGCTGAGCGGGTGGACTTGGGCGAAATCGCGCCGGAGCGAATTTCGCTGGTGCGGCGCATCATGTTCATGACAGTTAAAGACCGGGTTAAGTTTGCGCTCAAGGGTGATCGCGAAACGCGCGGCATTCTGGTGCGCGACTCGAACAAAGTTGTCGCCACCGCGGTCATTCACAATCCCCGCATCACTGACAAAGAGATCGAAAACATCGCGGCCATGCGCACCGTCTCAGAAGAAGTTTTACGACTGATTGGAATGAACCGCGCATGGACGCGTTCGTACACCATCATTCACAATCTGGCGCGCAACCCGCGCACGCCAATGGCCACCGCCATGAACGTCCTGCCGCGCATTCAGCCGAAGGACCTCAAAGCGTTATCTGACAATCGAAATATTTCAGAAGGAGTTCGGCGCCAGGCTTATCGACTGGTGCAAACTCGGGCGGGTAAGTAATTGGGGACTGCCTTGATTACCAAGTGATTAAGTCGCGGGCACGACCGCTGCTTCGAGTTTTCTTCGGCGGCGTCCGTTCAAAGTGCCGTGCATCATCATCACCACCGGCGTCAGCATGTAAGTCATTCCCGACACAGCCGCATATTTACCATGACCAAACACCGCGAAAGCCATCGAGACGAGACCGATCCCTACGTTTAGCAGACTTTCGCGAATGTCGGTGCGCGTATCAAACACTTCCAACTCGTTCAATTCAAGTTGCTTTCGTTTCCGATATGCGTGCCAGTAAAGCAGCGCAAATACACCGAACACCGCCATGAACCCGGCGCCGAAAATGATCATTAGGCTCGCAACCTGGTTCGAACTCTCGACCATGGCCTCGACTGTGCCATTCGGCAAACGCACTTCACCGTGGCCACCGGTAAACATGTCTATGAGAAAAGTGAACAAAAACTTTAGCGGATAGACGTAGAACAGAACGACGAACAGAAGCACCGCGTTGATGATGATGGTAAGAGCGTCTTGCAGACCGTAGCGGCGGAAAAACTTGTACTGATTGAACCAAACGAGAAACAGCAGGGCAAAGCAGACCGCAAACGCGCCAAAGCCGCGCATCGCATGCATCAGTTCCTCGAAAGTCTTGGGTACTTCGAGAGAAACCACCAGGAGCGTCACCGCAAAGGCAAACACGGCATCGCTGAGGCCTTCAATGCGAGAGATTTCGTGACTGCGCCAGCGAAACTTCCGTGGATCGGCCGCGCTTGAGTTGATCAGCTTTTCTCGAATCATGTTTGTGGTGGTGTTACTGGGCCAGCGCGTTTTCGATTATGCGTTCGAAGTCCGGACCGCGCGCGTCGTTGAAGCCGACAAAGTGTTTGACCAGTTGTCCCTGACGATTGATGAGGAACGTCTGGGGAATGTTCTGGTTCATGCCGAGTAACTGATCCACGAATTCATCGTCCGGAATTCCCAGCTGATACTCGATCCCGAATTCCTGCTTGTACGCGGGAACCTGTTCGTGATCATCGGCGCCTCCGACATTCAGTCCAATGATCTGCAAGCCCTTGGTTTCATATTTTTGATGCAGCGCCACGAGGTGCGGCGTTTCCATCCGGCAAGGCTGGCACCATGTCGCATAAAAATCGAGCAGCAAAACTTTACCCTTGTAGTTTGCTATCGCCGCGCGTTGCCCGTCGGAAAGTTCCCAACCTCCCAGGGTGCTGACGTCCTGGTTTACGCTCGCACCCGTCGATGGCGAGGTCGAGCGCTCTCCCGACCAACAACCGGCCGCCACTGCGACAGCGCCAGCAACTATCAAAGCGACTCTAATCCTGTTCTTCATCTGATGATTTTGGATTCCGCTGCTCGGGGATCTCGCCCGGATTAACGCGTTGGCCCGGCACACGATACTCTTCGTCGGTCCAGCGGCCAAAGTCGATCAACTTGCAGCGCTCAGAGCAAAACGGACGCCAGGGATTGTCCTGCCAGGCAACGGCTTTGTCACAGGTCGGACACTTAAGCACAAAACCAAAATTAAGAAGGAAAAAGCGAAATGTAAAGCGGGGGTCTTTCTTTGCGAAACTTTGCGTCTTAGCGCCTTTGCGTGAATCTGCCTCACGCCGAGCCGCAAAGTCGCAAAGCTCCTCACAGTAACAGCTGCGCAGTGGGTCCACTATTTGCGAACCCCTGAAGGGATGTTGGCGTAGAATGACTGGGGAGTTCAATTCATGGCGGATTACAAGGAAAAATTTGACGACCTGCATCGCGCTGCAAAGCGGAAGGCGCAGGAGCTTGATGAGAAGCTTGGTGTGAAGGGCATGGTCGAAGACACCGCGCGTGTCGCCGGCGATGCTGCGCGCCGCGGAGCGAAGACGATTGCCGAAGGCGCCGAACAGTTGCGCGCCGAAGCCGGCCGCATGGCTGACGATCCAAAAGTGCGCGACACGGCGCGGCGCGCTGCCGACGAAGCGAAGCGTCATGCGAAGGAAGCCGGCCGCACCATTCGCGATACTGCCAGTGATGCCGGGAAGATTATTCGCGACGCCGCCGGCCCAGCCGGAAAGAAAGCTGAAAAAGCTTTCGATGACGCAGTGAATTACGCCGGCACGGCGACGAAGATGGCCGGCGCGGGCGTGCGCGTCACCAAAGCTTCAGCGGCCGCGTCCGCCGGAATCTTGAAAGCGAAAGATTGGGTCAAAGACAATCCGGGAAAAGCCGCCGCCGTTTCTTTCTCGTTAATTCTCGGCATTCGCGCGGGCGCGTCATTCCCGGGCATCGACGCCATCCTGCTCGGAGGCCATCCGCATTGGCTGACGCACTCGGCTTTGCCGGTGATCGGATTGCGCAAGCTGTACGACAAGTTCGACGACTATCTGAAAAAGCAGGAAGCGCTCATCGCGGAAGGAAAACTCGATGAGGCTGAACGCGAGCGCGTCGAATTTCAGCGAAAGGCCGCCAGGTACGTGGGCGCGCCTCTGTTGGGCGCGTTCAGTTGTGCCGCAGGCGCGGCGATGTTCGCGCAGATTGGATCAACGGGCGGCATCGTCGGCGCGCCGGTTAGCTGGCTGCTGGGCGGGAATCCATTTCTCGACGGAGTGTGGCTGTTCGCGAACGGCGTGATTTGCTTCCACCAGGGCTACAAATTTTTCATGATCGCGCTGGCCGATCAGGAAGAAGTGAAAACGGTGGTCAGAGAGATTAAAGGGCTGTTGCCTGCTTAATCTCCCTGGGTAATTCCCTCCGATTCAACGGCTCGAATCGACCTAAGCGTTACCATTTGTGATACACCTTGCGGTGTGAGTACCAAAATAAGTCGGCACCACCGGCGATTGTTTTTGAGTATTCGACTTTAATTAAACCAAGCGCTTCGAACTGGATTCGGATGGTGTGATAGATGTCATCGTCGATTGATGGGGTGAGGCACGATGATGATTTTTTTTCGCAGAAATACTCTGCCAATGTTCTCTTAAGACTGTCGTCGCTCGGCGGTTTGACTAGAAACGGGGCGATCATCGCGAATAATCCCTTCCAGGTCGTCTGACATTCCCACCGTAGCCGACCCGACAGCGGGCTGGTATAGCCAAAGATCGTAACAGAGTCCTCTAGAGGCGCGAGATTTGGTACGCTTACAGTCGCTGATTTGAGCGGTTGACTTAGTTGCTGCTCCAATTCCTCCTTTCTCTTTCGCAATTCATTGATATCGCTAAGTAGCTCTGTGTTGCCAACTTGATCTGCTCGGATCCATCCGACCGCAGGATAAGTCTTAATTGTTTTCGACAAGCTCAATGCGACGAGCCCAGGCAGTTCACTTGCAGTACTCCAAAACTTAACTAGGCGATTCGCAGCCACTTTTTCCTTAAACGCAGTAAGTCTTTTCCTCAACTCTGGATCACCTTCGGATTTCCCTAACGGAATCTCATCAGGATTAGAATGAAGTAACGCGACGACCTTCATTCCCCGTTGAATCGCATAGTCATATTCTTTTTCGGTGTAACTAATACCGTCAGGGGTTGTCGAGCCGTATCGTCCACCAATAATCAAGAGGTAGTAATCGCAGTCGTCTATTACTCTTTTGATGAAGTGCCACTGTTCTTCGTCCGCAGCCGGAAACAGTTCCATACCGGATGGAATGCAATCCATTTCCATCAGAGCTTGGATTACTCTTTGTCTCTCCTCGCGCAGATCGGCGTAGGTGGAGCTGACAAACACTTGATAACGCTTTTCCATGTATTCTTAGCTTCTGGAGCGCGGGTATCTTCTACGCCAATTCCTTCCCAAAAATTTCATCGACCACCTCCGACAATGACTGATGGAGCGAAGCGGCTTGCAGTTTCTTGAAAACATCCTCCGCGACCCGTACCTCGAATCCGCGCTCACTTATTTCGAAGCTAACATCGTCGGTTGCTTCCAAATGTTCCTCGTAATCCGCCAAGCTATGGGTGTCCCAAAATTCACCGACGGCCTCTTCACTTTCAAACGATTCAGGCAGTGCACCGATTTTTTGGCTTTGAGCCCGCATAGGATCGCGGCTGTGCCGCCCGATGTGCGGAAAGGCTGTGCCTTTCCGGTCAGATTCAATTCTTGGTGAGGCTGCGCCTCAGTCCCGAGGCGTAGCCTCGGACTTTTTCTAGCGCATAAGCCTCGGAAGGGCAAGCCCTTCCGCACATCAGGCGGCAGAGCCGCGGGCCAAAATCAGGTAATGGTGATCGGGAACGGCAGGAAGCAAAGCGCAAACACCAGCAGAGTCACGACAGCGATAATTATTCGTTTGGTCCCCAGCGGCTCCATCTGTTCCGGTGGCGGATGGCGCACGCGCAGCATGACGGCGAGCAGCACCAGATACAAGATCATTACAGCCGTGTGAAACCACAGCCAGCTCGCCACAGTCGTAGCTACCATTAACACAAACGCCGTACGCCCGATCCACGCATGTGCGCGCGGGCCAAACAGCGCAAACGTTCCATGCCCACCGTCAAGTTGACCCACCGGCATTAAGTTTAGCGCCGTTATTAGCGCGCCGACCCAGGCAGCGAAATAAAAGGAGTTGATTACGCCATTCTCAAGATTGATTTTGAATGCCCAGGCGATGAGGCGGAACATCAACGGATCGTTAAAAGTTACTCCCGACGATCCCGGCGCAATATTCTGATGCTTCAGCGTGAGCACTCCGGCAAACGCAATCGGCACCATTACCACGAAACCCGCCAAAGGCCCCGCCAAACCGATATCAAAGAGTGCCCGGCGCGAAGGCACTACGGATTTCATTCTGATGAAGGCGCCAAACGTGCCGGGCATTAGCAGCGGCGGCTGCGGAATGAAAAATGGCAGCGTCGCGTCAACTCCGTAGTAACGACAGAACAGATAGTGACCCGACTCGTGCGAAGCGAGGATGGCCAACAACGAGCCAGAGAAAATCAATCCCTGAACAAGCAAAGCCGGATGCGCGAATGCGAATTGGAGAATCTCAAAAACCGCTTGCACGTAATACCAGGGAATCAACCACCATGAGCCGAGTCCGCCTGCCCCAGCCGAAGATGCAGTTCCAACATCCGGCAACGACATGACGATTCCGCACAGGGTCGTCGTGACTACGGTCAGCAGAAACAGAGCGATGTGCAGCGCCCACTGCCTGGCAGTTGGTTTGCGATAGGCGCGCGTGGGCGCTGCGAGCGTCGCCGAGAAACCTAAATGTTGACCGTTGTTTGAATCAGCCATTCGTCTTAGTGAAGGATATCTAACTTCAGCGCCATTGTGTCGCCCTGAGCGCCGTTAGGCGCCGAATACTTATAGCCACCAGTGGGCAAAAATCGAAACCCGCTTCAGTGAAAGCATCGCTCTCACTGAAGCGGGTAATCTCATTTATTAACTCTAATCTATAAACATCCGGCGCCTGACGGCACTTCAAATCCTCCACGCTAAGATTAGGGGGCGAGTCGCGCGAGCAATTTTGCGAAAATTAAGTGTCCGCGCCACCTTCTTCGTGTGCCTGCAATTCTTTGCCGGGCTTGAAGCGAATCGTTTTGCCCGAAGGTATCGCCACTTCTTCACCCGTCCGCGGATTGCGGCCGATGCCGCGCTTTCGCGGTTTGACCACGAACACCCCAAAGCCGCGCAGTTCGATGCGATCGCCCCGGGCCAGCGCATCTTTCATCGAATTGAACAGCGCGTCGACCGCCTGCTCGGCTTTCAATTTAGGTATTCCCGTCTGATCGGCGAGACGATTGATGATGTCCAGTTTGATCATGGTTCTGACCTCCGATCACGTGCCTGTTAACGCTTTACAATTGGTGCTGGAGAGAAATATTGAACGCGTCGGATGATAAGAAGCGGCGTCAACCGCTGTCAAGTTTCTGGCGCCTGGCGCACGGCTGAGGCGGCGAACGCATCACGTTTGACACACACGCGAGCGGCAGCTAACCTCGAATTTGCGTGTGAGAGGCAGCCAACCTGGCGCGGTGTCGCAACTAAAGCAGTGAGCATGTTTGGAAAGCAATCCTCAGTACCGCCGTTCGGCACCATCGACATCAACGACGATCGCGATATCGAAGTGCATCGCCCGAAAGAAGCGGCCCGCAAGCACTTCTGGCAAGAGTCGCGTCTGCTGTTTCGCGATCTACTTTTCGCGCTGATGGTGTTGGCGCTGGTGATGGTTTTCGTCATCCAGCCGGTGAAGGTCGAGGGCACTTCAATGCTGCCCTACCTGCATGACGGCGAGCGTATCTTCGTCAACAAGCTGATTTACTACGACGATTACAATTGGGCGCCGCACATCTATCGCGGCGACATTGTGGTCTTTTGGTTTCCCGAAGATCCTTCGAAGAGTTACATCAAGCGCGTCATTGGTTTGCCGGGCGACACAGTTGAAGTGCACGACGGCCACGTGCGCGTCAACGGCAAAGACCTGGTGGAAACTTATCTCGATCCGCAATTGAATATGTCGCACGCCAGCCGGCCACCGACGTACGTGAAACCGGGCTACTATTTTGTGATGGGCGACAATCGTGACAACTCCAGCGACTCGCGAATTTGGGGACTGGTGCCCAAGAAATATGTTTACGGGAAAGCTCTCTTCCGTTACTGGCCGCTGAGTTCCGCTACAGTCATGACGCGTGATACGCACAATACTTCGGTGCCGCCGGGCACGGGCGTGCGCCGTGACGACGACGGATCGGATCAAGAATGACCGTGGCACAGACTTCAGTCTGTGTTTACGTTGCGGCTAGCCCAGACTGAAGTCTAGGCCTCGAAATGACTGACTGGTTGCGATTCATCGCGATGATTTTCTATGCGCCGCTGCGCGGCATGCGCGAAGTGCGCGACCGTGGCAGCCTGCTTCCGGCCTTCATCTGCGCGTATCTTTCGCAGCTTGCATATCTGTTCGCCGTGCAGTGGTTGGCCGGTGACAAATCTTCTCTCACGCGACCGTCCGTCATAGCCGCCAACCTGTTTCAAGCCGCAATGTCGCTGCTGCCTTTCGCGCTTGTATTCGCGCCTTTGATCGCGCTGATTGCCAATCTCTTCGATCGGCGGGGAAGCTTCGGCGTGGTGCTGCAGCAGGAATATGCAGCGCTCGCTTCCGTAATTTTTTATGCGCTGATCGCGGCGAACCTGGTCACGATTCTGATTTCGATCTTCTTTCACTTCAGCGGCGTGCAGGCAGCTTATGTGGCCAGTTCAACTCAGTCGGCAGAGCAAATAAAAGCGATGTTCAAGCTCTCGCCTGAACTCAGTCAGCAACTCGATCAGCAGTTGCACAATCCTGTCTTTGTGGCCGGCAGCCTGTTTCGCACTGTGAAGGTCGCGCTGTTCACGATCGGCTTGCTGGAAGCTGTGCGCAAAGTTTTTCGTCTGTCGTTCCTGCGCGCCGTGGCCGTCGTTTTGTTTACGTATGCGGCCGCGTTCGCCCTGTCCCCGCTGTGGGCGCTGCTTTTCCATCGAGTAATTGGCTCGCCGTTCCTGCTCCTCATCTTGTTCTTTTTACTGCGCGGTTATTTCACCGGCATAGTCAGCACGCAACGGGCGCGCACGGCTTTCAAACATAACCTTGAAGCCGCCACGATCAATCCGCGCGACTCGTCGGCGCATTACAATCTTGGATTGATTCATCAGAACCGCGGCGAACTCGATCAAGCCCGCGAACGTTTTCAGCGCGCGATTGAAATCGATCCGGACGAAGTTGATGCCCACTATCAGCTTGGCCGCATCGCGCGCGCGCAAAATCGTCTGGCTGAAGCAATCGGCCACTTCGAACAGGTGGTGCAGCGCGATCAATATCATGCGCAAAATGAAATCTGGCGCGAGACTGGCGCGACCTACATCGCGGCCGGGCAATTTGGCGACGGGCGCGATGCGCTGGAAAAATTTTTGGATCGGCGCGAGAACGATCCGCAGGGACTTTATCTGATGGGTCGCGCGCACGCGGGACTGGGCGACAGTCAGGAAGCCGCGAGTTCGATGCAGGCCTGCATTGACGCCGTCAAAACCGCGCCGGCTTACAAGTACCGCACTGAGAAGCGTTGGCTCCAGGAAGCGCAGCAGTTCTTAAAAGGCAAGAAACGGGAAGCGATGGGTAGTCGGCAATCGTAAGCTGACTCTGTCGCCTTGAAACCCTTTTTCATTTGTCATTGGTCATCTCTTCTGTATCCTCGGTCTGTTTGCAACCCAGGGCAATCGGGCGCGCTGCTGAATATATTGGCAAATGGAAAATGATAAATGACAAATAGCTCTTCCATCTCCCTCCTAGAGAGGGCCCGAACAAAATGAAGTCTCTCTCCACGCTCGCGCTTCTCGGTCTGCTGTTCTTCGCATGTAAGCTGTGCGACTTCACAGGCTCTAACAAGAACACTGCTCCACCAACTCCGTCGCCCACCGCGCAGCCGATGGTCTACGCCGGTGACTTGATCAAGCAGCAACTGGGCCGCTTCAGTCTGGTGAAACACTCGACGAAGGAAGAGATGAAAAAGACTGCCAGCGGCTTCGGAATTCAGCTGCTGAATCAGGCGAATGATGCGGGTGTCGGTCAGTATCGTTCGGACAAAGGCAAGCAGGTCTTGTTGTCCGTTTACAGCTTCTCGACTCCGCAAGGAGCTGCATCCCTTGTTGAGCAAATGGAGCGCGAAGGTCGCGACTCGAAATCGAAGAACGTGGTCATCAAGAGTACTCAGACAGCAAACGGCAAGCGGCTCGAAGCCTTGGGTTTGGTCGGGCGCAAGATGCAGGCCATGGTTGTCTGGAACAACGGCTACTGGTTTTTCATGACAATGGCTGACAGCATGACGGACGCCACCGCGTTGGCGGATGCGGTGGGTTACTAACTTGGCGGTTCTTTGCGACTTTGCGCCTTCGCGTGAAGAGATGCGAAGATCGCAAACTGCAAACCCCTGGAACTCGGTTAATGTCTAAATTTCTTCTCTGTGTCCTCTGTGGTTAAATTCGTGAAGTGATGGATAGAGCAATTCTCGCACTTGAAGACGGCCGCGTCTTTCACGGACGTTCGTGGGCCGCTGCGGGTGAGACATGCGGCGAGATGGTCTTCAACACTTCCATGACCGGTTACCAGGAAGTGCTGACCGATCCTTCTTACGCCGGCCAGATCGTCTGCATGACTTATCCGCTGATTGGTAATTACGGCGTCAACAAAGAAGATTCCGAAAGTGCGCGCCCCTGGGTCGAGGGCTTCGTCGTGCGTGAAGCTGCGCGCGTGGCTTCAAACTGGCGCTCAGAAGAAACGCTGGCAGACTATTTGAAGCGCTGGAACATCGTTGCCATCGATCACGTCGACACGCGCGCGCTGGTGCGTCACATTCGCGACAAAGGAGCGATGCGCGCTTGTCTTTCCACGGTCGATGCGGACGTCAACAGCGTCATCGAAAAAGCGCGACAGTCGCCACCCATGGAAAATCGCGAACTGGCCAGCGTCGTCACGACTGACAAGGCTTACGAGGTTCCGGCGGAAACTACCGAACGCTTCCATGTCGTCTGCTACGACTATGGCGTCAAGACGAATAGCTTGCGCGAACTCTCGCAGAGAGGCTGTCGCATCACCGTTGTGCCGTCCGCAACGCGCGCCAGTGAAGTCTTCGCGATGAAACCTGACGGAGTGTTCCTCTCAAACGGCCCGGGCGATCCGGCGTCGATGAACAGAGAGGTTGAGGAAGTGAAGCAGGTCGCGCAGTCAGGCACGCCGACTTTTGGCATCTGTTTCGGCCATCAACTGCTGGGTCGCGCATTCGGCGGCAAGACTTTCAAACTCACCTTCGGCCATCGCGGCGGCAATCAACCCGTCAAAGATTTTCGCGACGGCCATGTCGAGATCACTGCTCACAATCATGGCTTTGCCGTGCTGGCTGATTCACTGCCGCCCGAAGTCGAAGTCACTCACGTGAATCTCAATGACCGCTGTGTAGAAGGCATGCGCCACAAGACCCTCCCGATCATTTCCGTGCAATACCACCCCGAAGCGGCACCCGGCCCCCACGACGCCGAACATCACTTCAAGAGATTTATTGAGTTGATGGAAGAGAGACGGGGTTCGTAGGTCTTCGTGGCCTCGTCACAGTTCTTTAAGTTTCACTGATCGAGATCTTCATCCTTACGCTCTGAATGAATTGCTGAGTAATCCAGAACGCCAGTATGCATTGTCATCTTCCACTCGCCGTCCACCTTTGAATAGACTTTGCAGACGCGGCCGAGCCAGCGGTTTTCGCCGCCGGCTTTATCGATCCAAAGCGTATCGATATCCACGACTGCAAACGCCCCGTCACCTTCTTTGGATATTTCGATCTTTCTAATCACTCGCTTGTTGTGTGCTAACCGGTGATCGTCAAACAGTCGCTGCCAGCCATTCTTCCATCGCTCGTAGTCGTACCGACCCCATTCGATCACCCAATCCATCGGATTGTGGGATTGGGGAGTTCGAGGCCACGGCCAAACCATGTCGGGATGGAAAATCGTCATCAGGAGATCGGCATTCTGGGTGTCCCAGGCGCGAGTCTCGCGGTTCACGATCTCTTCGATCTCAGCTCGCGGATTGTTCATGAAATAAGAATGCCACAGAGATACAGAGTCGCGGAGAACCTGAACTCAGGTCAAAACTCCATGACTCTGCGCCTCTGTGGCTTGATTTACCTTTCAACTAGAACAAGAACCGAATCGCCAACTGCAGCTGCCGCGGATCGCCGACTCCCTGCCGCAGGAAGCCATCGAAGTTAAAAAGGCTCGGTGCAGTCAAAGAGTTCTGATTTCCCGCACCCGAAAGCGAGTTGATGCGATTATCGTTGTTGAAGGTATTGAACATCTCCATCGTCGGAATCAACTGGTAACGCTCCCCGAATTTGAAGGGGCGTGCCAGGCGCCAATCGAACGAGAAGTAGTCATTGTCCTTGCGCAGCGTGTTTCGATTCGTCGCGTTGCGAGTTGGGGGCGTCGCGGGCTGGGCGCCCCGCGCCTGGATGCGCGGTACAAACTCAAAATCCCAGGGCAATATCGAATACATATAGAAGTTGAACTTGTGCCGAATGTCTCGATCAGACAACGCATAATCAAGCTGCAGGTTGTTGATGTCGAATGACCGATCCGTGAACGGATCGCGCTCGTTCGAATCGTCATCCTTGTCTTTCGCGAGCACGTAGTTTGCTTCAAACTGATATTTGTTACTGAAGCGCTTGCGCACACCGGCGGTGAAGCCGTTGTACATGGATTTTCCGACAGCGCTGGTAACCATTGTTTCGCCCAGGAAGGGAGCAACGAAACCCTTCTTGCTGTAGTCGAGGAACCTCGTCATGTGCACGCCTTGCGAGTGCGTAAAGTCGAAATAGATCGACAGGTTGCGCGCGACTTCCTGCTCGAACTGGGCGTTCGTCGTATAGATGCGCGGATTTGCATAGTCTTTGCTGAAGACGCGGACACCGCTAAAGCAGGGGAACGGATTGGTACGGCCTCCTGACGTACAGGACGAGGCAGACGGTGTCACAAGGCCTGGCCAGACTGGGCCCGGCACTCCGGACGAAATAATAGGCGTGTTCAGAAAGATCGTCTGCTGCTGCACGCCATTGGTGGTAATCGAACCGACCTGGGAAAGCATGTTCTGCCGGCCATAGAAAATTCCATAACTCGCCCGCAAAACTGAACGTCCGTTATTCCCAATGTCCCACGCAAAGCCGACGCGCGGCTGAAACTCCTTCTTCGGACTGTGAAGCGTGCCATCGGATGGAAAGCGCGGGTCGTTCAAAAATAAGCCGTATGCGGTGTTAGCCGGGGCGACAGTGACCTCCGGAAAGATCTGAGCTTCCCAGCGCAAACCATAGTTGAGCGTGAAATTCGATTTGATTCGCCAACTATCCTGGCCAAACAGGGCAAGATCCTCGTTCTTGATGCTCGATGCACCCGCGGCATCAGTTGCTGGACCAGTACGCCCCGCGCCTTGCAGGAAGAGCAACAACGGCCCTCCGGTTGGTGTGCTGCCACCTCCGCACGTCGTGGGGGCGGTAACGTAAGTTCCGTTAGAACATCCCACCGTATTCGGGCCGAAGCCGCCTGCCGCGGCCGGTGACGCATACCGTAAGAACCCCGTCACGCTGTCGAAGATGTAACGGCCTTCGAAGAATCCTCGGAAAACCTGGTCGTTGAGGGTGTGTATCCACTCGCCGCCGAACTTTATAGTGTGGTTTCCATGGATGATAGAGAAGTTATCCTTAAGATGCGTCCGCCACAGACTTTCATCGACGGTCGGCCCGAGAAAGAAAGGATTTCCAAAACGGAATGTGGTCCCGAACCCCATGGCCGTATCTGCCGGCACATTTGAAGGAATCGCCGAACGCGGCCGCTCTTCCCGCGTGTACGAAAAGTGACCTTCGTTCATCGTGTTCGCTGAGACCGTGGTGTTCAGGTTGAGGTTCAGATTGTGGATTTTAGACGGACCTTCAATGCCATTGGCAGAGTTGCCATATGTCGACACGTCGAAAGTTTGGTTCGTATTCTTCGAGTAGTCGAAGTTGTACGAAATAGCCAATTTGTTCGCATCATTTAAATTCCAATCAGTCTTAACCAGAAACGCCTGATTCCTGACTTTGTGTTCTACGGGCGCGCCTTCCTCCTGATTTCGCGTGGTGCGGAAAAAGTTCAGGAGCGCGACACGCTGACAGTCTGCACTTGCATTGATCGCTGCTTCATTGGCCGGCACCGTGGGATTCGTGATTCCGCATGGCGTGCCAATCGCAACACTCAAATTGTCACGCGAAAGCTTTTCGGCGATTCCTTCAAACGACAAAAAATAGAAGGCCTTGTCACGTCGGAAAGGGCCGCCCACCGTCCCGCCATACTGCGAGCGATTGAAGTCTGTCAGTTCCTTGTTGTCCGGTTTTGTATTTGCCGCCAGCGCTTCGAGTCGTTGGAAATAGAAGACGCTGCCGTGCACGTCGTTCGTCCCGGATTTGGAAATCACATTGACGATGCCTGACGCCGTGCGGCCGAACTCGGCGTTGGCGCCCGTGGCGACGACCTGAAATTCTTTCACCGCATCAAGCGGGATATCGATGGCCGCGCGCTGACCGCCGAGCTGCTCACCAAAGAATCCGTTGTTGTAGTCGCCGCCATCAAGGCTGACATTGTTGAAGACTCCACGTTGGCCTGCGAAGTTGATCTCGTCGCCGTCCGGCCCTTGGGTGATGCTGACACCTGGAGTCAGCGTCAGCAGGTCTTCGAATTTCCTTCCGAGAATCGGGGTCGAATTGACCGCGCGTTCGTTAAGCGTCGTGCTGGATTCGGTCTTCACCGTGTCGACAGTGGGCGCAGCTATGGTTACGCGCGCTTCGACGCCGGAAATCTTCATCGCCACCGGAATTTTCAAAGCTTGTCCGACGGTCAGCTCCAACCTCGGCGCTTCAGCCGTCGCGAAGCCTTGCTTTGAAACCGTGACCGAATAGTTGCCGGGCTGCAAAGCGAGGGCGACAAAGCGTCCGGTTTCATCAGTCGTCAAAGTACGTGAGACATTGGTGTCGAGATTCTTGATTTCGACACTGGCGCCGGGGACGACTGCGCCTTGTTCGTCGGTAACGGTGCCTTCAATGGTTCCGGTGGTTATTTGTGTCTGCGAAACAACTGCAAGTGCCATCGCCAGGATAATGACCACGGCACAACCAAACTGCTTTATGAGCATACTGATGTTCGCCATGTTAATTTTTCTCCTGCTTTCTTGGGGCAAGCAAAGCCAAGGAACAATTGTCGAGTCCGCGAAGAGCGAATTGTTAGCGGGTTAGCAGAATCAGTTTCGACGAATCTGGCTAAGCGGGGTAGAAACGAAACTGGAATGGCGGTCTGGGCCTTAAGCATCGCAGCTAATGACCAAAGGAGATGGGTCGAATCGGCGCGGGCATCTTATTGAATCGCCCTCAACACTGTCAATAATTTGGCGGTTGGAAACAACTGCTATTATCTCGCAGTCCTGAAAACACGGCAGGTACGTCAGAGTCCGCTGCTTATAAAAGTCTCTGGATCCGCAAGTGCCTCTTCAAATTTGCCTATGTATCTACCGACGTGTAAGCCATCCATTAGCGCATGATGCACTTCAACGGAGATCGGCATCATCATCCGGCCATTCTCGTTCGTGATTTTCCCAAATACGATCCTGGGAATCGACGCTCCGCGCCCCGGGGTACGCGCATGCATAAAGCTTGTAAAACTAATCCACGGCAACGTGGTGTGATAAATGACGTCGTCACGCATCGTTGGTTTCAAATCCCCAGTTCCGGCTCGCACATCGTCCATTGCTCTCCCCATTTCACGCACGAACTCATGAAAACTTCGATGGTAATCAAAATATGCGTAGGTGAAACTCTCATTAGGCAATAGGACCGTCGTCCCGCCCGATACAACGTCGTAAACAAATACTCTCCCATCTCTGAGCCGATAGCGGAATGGTTCAATCTCGTTTGCAATCCTGAGCGCGAAGTAATGAAGCGCTAACGAAATCTTCACGCGAGGTTCCTGGCTGACGAACTTTTTAAGTTCACTAACATCCATTTGAGTGCAGACGTTGAAATAGGGGTTCGTATAACCAATGAAGAACTCAAACAATTGCCGGCGTGACCAGTTTTCGATGTCCAGATATCCGCTCATACGCGGAATTTTATATGATTCTGCGGGGGCGATGGCTAGGTATTTTGGCCAAGGGCAACCCCGAGAACAGTGGTTAATCAGTTCGCTAAATCAATTTCGATTCTCGCATCGCGACTACGGACAGAATTGCGCGATCATTTCATGTTGCCACGCAAATTACTAAGACCGACATCTTCGATGGTGACGGTCGATTAGCGAAGAGTTCCACCGTCACCCAAATGACGAATAATCCGACTTCCACGACGACATCTTTCTATCTTCGCTCCAGCCTTACTGGAAATCTCATCGCCCAGTACGATGCCGCGGGCGTCAAGCAGAATGGATATGTGTATGCTGGTAAACAATTGTTGGTGCAACAACAGAGGATTTACGACGGCAGTACGCGCACGATGTGGCAGCACGTCAATCCGATTATAGGAGACGGCCTTAGCACGGATGCGCAAGGCGTGGTCTTGGAGCGAACGAATGTTGACCCCAGGGGAGTGAATGTCGGTGACGAAGACCCATTCATTTCCAACGAGCCAACGAATGGCGGTGAGGGAGAGGGTTACAACCAAGCAGCGATTGATGCCATGGTGGCGTCGTTGTTTCCCGGCTTCGGCGGACCGACGTGCAAAGTAGATGGCGCGTTCTCACTCTGCCATATCGCTTTCGGCCTTCTGGGAATGGGCGCGGCTGACTTCGGACCAAGTCAGACGACTATCGCAGTCTATAGCCGCAGCCTTGGAAAATACGTTGGACTTGCTACTTGGAATCCCAATCAGGCGGCTGCGGGAGTATCAGTATTCGGTCTTCCCACAGGATGGTCGATCAATGGAATGAACTTCACAGGAAATGGATTTACGTTCTCTAGTACATTCCCCATCGGCGACATGATGAAGATCTATGGCAACCTTGGAGCTCCAGGACTTGGCGGCTACCTTGGTGAGTTGGTACAACAGGGATATGGTAGTCTTGGTCAGCTCTCGGAGGCGTATGGTCCCTTTGGTGATCGTCAGGATGTACTATTGAGGGCTCCAATGGACTCGAGTGTCCTAAACGCGGTAGACGAACTGATGCAGAAGCCGACTTGCTCTAAATTTCTAAATGGCGTATTAGCTGAACTTGCAAAGGCGTCAGGTCGGGGACGCGATGGGGTAACGTTCGAGTCTCTGTTTAACGCGGCTCGCGGATCCATATTTTCGGCCAATCCTTGGCCTTTTCCCGGATCTGCAAGCCCAGATGGTATCCTCGTCGGAAATCCGGCATTCCACATCGAAATATTGATGAGGGATGAAGTGCGGACCGACAGATCAACCGCTCCCACTCGCATCATGCACGAAGTCTTTCATGGTGCCCCGAGTGGAGGTGATAATTACACTCATACGCAAATGGTGCTGGCCGCCATTACGGTCGCCGAACCATTGGGGGATCTTTAACAAATACCCTTTACAGCCAGAAGACCAACCTAAACTCGGTCAGAAAGCCGGAGCGGACAATTGGAACTCAAGCTTGTTCCAAAAGATTCTCAACAGTGCCTGCCAGTGAGGTCACATCCATGCGCATAATTCATATCGTTATTGCCGGCTGCTTCCTTATAGCATTAAGCAACAACTGTTTCGGTAAGGACTGGCGAGGGATTATTCCATTAAAGTCTTCGCGCGCAGATGTTGAAGGCCTACTCGGCCGTCCAACCGGTCCGCTACCAACTTATTATCTCTCCGATAATACAGTCACATTTTGGTACTCACACTGCCAGTGCGGAGACAAATGCAAAGACGACGATTGGAACGTTCCACCGGACACCGTAACCGGTATTTACGTCGGCTTGAAAGGAATTGTCAGGCTCTCCGATCTCGGGTTTGATCTGTCTCAGTTCAAGAAGTCGCGTCTTGCCGATGACGTACCGGGATCTTTTAGCTATAGCGATGCTAAAGAGGGGTTCGCAATAGAAGGGGGAGAAGAGTACGCAAGCGCGTTGATCTACAGTCCGCGGGCGGAAGACGATTACCTGCGCTGCGACCATAAGCCCTCAACCGAGGCCCAGAATGGCAATTCCACCTCAATGGTTTCCCGTCAATCTTCATCAGCCGCGGTCAGGCGCACGGCGTATAAGGCTGCAGCTACAACACAACGACGTCGTTCCCATCGGTCGATCCGTAAGTGACACCACGATTTAGTTAAATTACTAGTTAACATCAATGTCGTGGCTTTGCGGGAATGCAATCCTGAAATATCAACGCCGTTTGGACGCGAAGCAAATGAATTCCATCGCCAACGGCTCACCTCCTGCTCCCAACCCTCAATACAAGCTCGATTATACTAAGATATTTACTGGCTTGTGCGCGTCTGCGGCTGCTATTAACATCTCGATCGACAACCTCGATTATGCATGCCGCGACTCCTACGTCTCCAGTAGTGAGAGACCGACTTGTGCTTTCATCGGCGTAATGCGAGAAGTCATAACCAACGGTGGTACGTCGATCGCACAACTTCCGGTGTATCTCAACGTGGAGGAGGTTGCCAATTTGATTCGAGTAAAGCGCCGAACAATTTACGAGATGGTTGCACAGCGACGTATTCCGTTTATCAAACCACCAGGTTCACAGTGCTAATCGGGGCACGCGCTCACATGAAGCCTGCCGTTATTGTTGCACTCGGCAGCGGGATGCGTATGCGTGAACATTGCGAATGAAACGGCACCAGGTTGATTTCCTTCGCAATATTGTGACTGCACGTAACACTAAGAACGGAAGGCCACGCGATATTCCGATGAACGATGATGTCAGAGACGCTCTGGCGGAGTTGTGCAAGAACAAGCGGCCCGACGATTACGTCTTCGTCAACCCTAAAACCAAGTCATGTTTGCAGGAAACGAAAACAGCTTTTCATACAGCCTGCCGACTTGCTGGAATCGAAGGTTTGATCTGGAAGGATCTGCGGGCAGCTTTCGGAACTCGGCTGGCCGAAGCGGGTTGCGACGCGTTCACGATCGCACAACTTCTCGGACACTCAGATGTCCGGGTGACGATGCGTTACGTGAGGATGGTTGAAGGTAGTAAGCGAGTCGCCGTCGAGGCCATGAAGCTTACTTTTGGAAAAGTTGGTCACGTATTGGCCATTTGGCCAAAACAGCCACAGTTGCCTGTGGCTATAAATGGTTGAAAACAAATGGTGGAGCAGAGGGGGATCGAACCCCTGACCTCCGCATTGCGAATGGAGAGACACGCTCACTGCAGGTTTTGACACACAGTTACATGCAGTGACATAACTTACAATTCTTCAATAGGTTGCAGCCGCCACAGGAGCAAATTTCTGTGCAGTCTTTGTCATCGATTTTCATCGATTTGCATTAAGTCGAGTGACGAATCGGTGACATTTTTTGGGTCAAAAACAATTTTTCCCCCAGCAAATATTCCTCGCATCCGCGCTATCGATGCGGATTAGAAACATTCGTACATGGCGTGACAAGATTTGTTGGGCGGTCTTATACCTTAGAATCTCGTCGTTATCGTTCCCGCCGAACCAATGCTGGTGAAGAATGAGCCGCAAAGGACGCGTGTGGCGCTCTCGATCTTGCCGCGACGGAGGAGGTCTTCTGCAAAGGTTCTGGGTTTAGAAAAGGCACCCCAGAGCACAAGTGAAACGCTACGGCCTATTGTTTTCGGAACGCGCTTGCTTGCGAATCGTCTTGATTGACAAGGGGTGGTATTGGACATAAGCTACGCGCCGATTAGGTTTACCTTAGTCTGTCTTTCACCTCGCTGGAAAGAATACGTACAAACGGCGGACACTGGCAGATTCGAGTGGTGACAAATCTACGTCACGTGGGCGCGTCTGAACTCCTGCGGTTTCAAAAGAATGGAATAGCGAGTATGGATCTTGTCGTTATGGGGCAATACATGTATTTGATGTATTGTTTTCTTCCGCGACTTTGAAGCTTGGTGTACTAGTAAGATGTTAACTTTTGTCAGCGACCTGCATTTGGCGGACACGAACTCCAGAGCAACGATTGATGTACCATACTTAATTGACCAACTGAGGGTTCTTACTACTAACGCACAGAAAAAGAAAATCCAAGACCTAAAGATTGTTCTGCTAGGGGATATTTTTGAGATTCTAAAATCGAAAAGGTGGCTCGACGACGAAGTAAGACCCTGGGAACCGTGTACAACGAAACATGTGACCAGCGTGTCCTCCATTTTTGATTCCATCATCGAGTCGAACCCTTTGTTTTTCAGAGGGCTCCAGAATCTGGTTACTGAGTTTCCTTTCGTGAGGTTGCATTATGTCCCAGGCAATCATGATCTGCCTCTGAATACTGGAATGGGAGTGAAGGCAAGGGAACGTCTTACGTCTGCCCTCCCACTTCAGCTGTCCGATGCGCAAAAGTTCGGAAACTACCTTGTTGATGAGGCTCACGGTGTCATCGCGCGACATGGTCACGAATGGGACTCTTCAAACCGGTATTCCAACCGGTTATCAGCCATTGGAGATGCCATTGTGATTGATCTCTTACTTCGTCTCCCAATTATTGTATCTAAGAGTATGGGAATCGATGTAGACGATAACCGGCTTGCATTCCTGCATGAGCTGGATAATGTGCGACCTCAGTCTCCTCGAGTAATGGCACAGTGGATTCTTAAAGGCTTAGACAACATGAGCGACTGTGGCCCAAAGGGCCGTAAAGCTATCGAAGGCGCTTGCCACGAGGTAGCTATTCACTTAAAGAAGGCAATAGAGTCGACAAGGTTTGAAAGTATTGAGGTTGGAGCGTGGTGGCTCGGTTTCCTCACTAAGCTGGCACCAGCAATTCTCAAGCACCTCGGCGCGCTAACGGCCGCGCGCCACCTAACTATGGACGACATTGAAATAGTGGGTCCTTACCGTGAGTACGCCGTAAATGATTTCGAGTTGGTGAGCGCCCTAGATGGGGATTTCAGATATGTGATATGCGGCCACACCCATAGCCCTCAACTGGTTCCTTTGGATCTCGTCGGACAGGATCAGCGGGCACGTCTGTATCTTAATACCGGCACATGGCGCCGTGTTCATCGTTTTGCGAGCGTCGCATCCGGAGCGAATGTCAATGGGGCTTTCGCGCGCTGGGATGAGGAGTGCCTCATCACAATCTACAACGAGGGAGAACAATCACTTGGTCTCCCGGCATACGAATTCAGCCGTATAACTCGTGGCTCACGAATTTGATACTAAGTCCACAGTGAGTTCAATTCCTGTGGAGGATCTAGTTTCTAGTCTCCAGCAGTCGTCCAACAAGCCGGAGGCTTCTATTTACTGTGAAGAGCTCATTCGCCGATTTCAGCCCCTCATATATCAGGCTTGGCGTCACGCAGGATTGGAGGGTGAACTCTCCGATTTCGTTCAAGATGTCTTTCTCAGACTCTTCAAGCATCTGCCAGCTTTGCATAACCCGAAGGCATTTCCCGGGTATTTTCGTCGAATAGTTTTATCGGCAGCCGCAGACCAGGCCAGACGACAGTTGAAGAGTCCCTCTCTGAGTTCAGTCGACGAAGCCGAGCTCCTTACGCATTTGGTCGTGAATCTAGACGAAGCCATCCTGACCGGCATATTTGTTCGAACTTACTTGGAAATATTGTCAACCAAGGAGAAAAGCGTTCTTACGCTAGAGTTTTTTAGTGGCTATTCGGCAGACGGGATTGCAGAGGAACTGAGAATGTCGCCGGCCTCTGTACGGGTTGTTAAAAGCCGAGCGCTCAACAAGTTACGAAAGCGGATGTTGGAAGATGCGGAATACCTTGAACAATCTTCACAGTAGATGTTGCGCCACCCACCTCTGGAGCGTCTTATATGAGTAGGAAGGATGCTCAGGACCGGAACACTCTGATCCTGATAAAAGAGTTTATCGCGAATTCTCAAAGCCTCCGTATGTATCAGGATGTGCCGCCAGAAAAAACTAAAGGCTGGTGGAGAAAGAAGGTCTTGAAATGGAAAAAGGATGGGTTACACAAAGAGTTGCGCCAGGCCTTAGACGTCCTGACAGCGCGCTACGAAGGGGTATTATATCAGCTGCTTCGTCATTCTGGGATAAGCGCGGGCGCCCTGAAATCCACAGTGACAGCTATTTGGGTTTCGTGCCAGGACAGTATCCTTACTCTCAATGACTATAAGGAGTTCTCCTCTGTCCTTTGGGAGTCTTATGTGTCCGTGTCAGCGGCTGACGCTCGAACATTCCGGCCTAAACTCATGTTGCGTCAGATAGTCGATGAGATGCCGTCGAGTGACGAACGAGGGATTCTTATCTATCGCGCTTACGATAAGGCTTCTTTAAGTGATCCTCCAGGTAAGGAGGTGCTGGTAAAGTTGAGCAAGGCCTACACGATGCTGCATCAAGAGCTGCTAAAGCACGAGGACGACCTAATGGTTTTGACCGGCGGAGAAATCACACCGGCTGACATTAAGAACTTTGAGGCTCCATTTGTTCGTTACGAGCAATGGTTATTATTTCCGAATGAGTAGGTGTGAAAATGAAGGCACTGATGAAAACACAGCCATCGAATTTCGCCTCTGATGCCGAGAGGCTCGCCGCGATACGTAAGACAGCAGAAGAATTGGCGGAACCTCCTGGAACGGATCTGCAAATCTTGGTCGGTGAGGCCATTAATGCTTACTGGGCTGCCCGCGAGAACGCTGTGGAAATGGCGACGCGGGAAGGTACGAGCGATTTCAGATTTGTGGACGAAACCATTGCCCTAGCTCGAGCCGCCGCTTGGAACATGGTAAATCCTGTGCGTGAGTTCTTTAGTGATTTCTTTTCAACTCTCGCACCCGCGGCCATTACATTGATTCTAGTAGGGGTCGCAGCGGCGCTTGTTGCTATGTCTGGCTGGAATACGCCGACCAAGTGGCTGCCTATCACAACCACAGCCCTTCCCTTGATACTAGGAGCAACAACCATGATTGTGTTTTTCCGTCACGGAAGGCCTGTCGTTGGAAAGTGGGAATTCCTTAGGCACTCAATTGGTGCAGTGGCGGGCGGGGCGATGTTGGCGGGTTTACTGTTCGGATACAGTGCTCTGCAGCGTAGATCCAGGCAAGTTGTTTCGCGAGACTTGAGTGCTTCGTCCTCCGCCCTCGCGCAAAGCAGCTTGGAGGAGCTTGTCCTTTCTTCCATCGAGCGTCGTCACGTGGAAGGAGCCTTCTTGCAAACGTCTTCAAACTTGGAGATCTCAGAATCCAGTGCCAAAATATTAAGCTTTCACACTAAGTCCAACGTTCAACAACAAGCCATATATGAAGTTGCGGCAAGAGGTCTTAACGGACAGTTAATTGCAGAAGTAACTCCCACTAACGGGCATTTGTATTATGAAGGCAGTGGGGCGAGACAACTCCGGTCAACCTTTCTGTATGGTAAAGTCCAAGAGGTTGATGATACTGGGTTCTCGCTGATGTCGGACAATAACGTCAAACAACTGACCAAGTTGAATAGAGGGCCTTTTGTATCGAAACCCGCTCTCGGCGACTATGTGATCGTAGCAATAGAACCAAGCACAGCTACGGCGATGAAAATGGTTACCGTCACGGATTCCACTTCGCGGAAAACTCTCAAAGATAAGTTGTGACTCGGACGACGGACTCTGATCAAAGCTGAAAACTCAACGTAATCAGCCCGACTCCACGGAGCTTCTTGTGGGAAGAATCGATCATTTTACGCTACCCGCGGTGTCCGGTAATAACATTAAGTCGCTGATCGGAAATCAACGGCTGCTGCCGTCAACCCACAACGTAATTAGGCAGCTTCTCGAAGAAACGTTGCCTGTCATGGGTCGCAGCAGAGGCTGCGTGATCGCGTGATCGCTTTGATTGATCCCATGCCTCAGTTTAATCCAACCATGATTTCCTTAAGCTATTACAATCACGTTTCAGTGAGAGAAAATAGTCTCTCTTGAATAGATATGATGGTAGTCGTCGCTTTCTGGGCCTCCGCACGTGTCGAATCGACAACTTGAGGTTTTGCTCGATTCAGAAAGTTATCGTCACTCAATCTCTTCTGGATCTCAACGAGCCGTTGCTCTTCACGTTCCATCTGTTTCGTGAGACGGGCCCTCTCTCCGGACAGATCGGTTTCGTCGAGACTAACAGCCGCTGTGAAGGCTTCGTCCACAGCGACGCTGGCGTCCTTCCTCTCCACCGTCAGGGATGAAGGTGAAGAGTCGATCACCAGCTCTTTCACTCTCGCGAGTCGCTCCACGACATCACGGCATGCCTCAAATATGTCGATGTAGTTCGGACGGGGTTGCACCTGCACCTTGACCATGGCCGAAATGCCCTTCTCTGCGCGGATGTGTCTGATTTGGGTAATGAGTCGAATAACGGCGTTTACTCCAGTGACCTCATTGGGCCATTCGTGCTTAGCATCGGGCACCGGCCAGCTCGCCTTGATGAGCATGCCCGAGCATCCGAGTTCTGACCAAACCTGTTCGGTGATGAAAGGAATAAAGGGGTGGAACAGTCGCAGGTACTGTTGGAGTACATGGAGGATTATTGGCGGTGTCTCCGAACGCGCGGCAACGCCCTCGCACTTAATTGCTTCTAGGTAGAAATCACAGAACTCATTCCAGAAGGAGGCACGGACGTGATCAGCTGCACTGCTAATATCGAAGGCCTCGAGCCGATCACTCACCGATATCGTCAGAAACTTCACGCGCGCGAGCATCCATCGGTTAATTGGGTGCTCCACGATCGCTGGCAAGGGGGGTTGGCTCCCTTCACCCGCACGATTCGCCACTAGCTTGGCGGCGTTCCAGATTTTATTGACTAGCCCTTTGCTTGCAGTGATCTGATCCTTGCTAAGCTTCGTGTCGCGCCCAGCCGAACTGTTTAAGATCATCGCCATGCGAAGCGAGTCGGCTCCGTTTTCTCGGATTTCGTTCAACGGGTCGATACACTTTTCAGGCTTGGTTTTGGTCATTTTTTCACCGTCCTCATCCAAGACCAAGCCGTGGAGGTAGACCATTCGGAAAGGTACTTGGCTCGTCACGTAGGTGGTCATCATAATCATCCGCGCCACCCAGAAGAAGAGGATGTCGTAGCCCGTCTCCATTACGGACGTTGAGTGGAAACGACGGAAGTCGGGACTGCGCTCAAGTATCTGATTCAAATCTAAGGAGGTGTTCCCAATGAGCGAAGCGTCGATCAAGGTGCCCCAGGTCCACAGCGCCGATGAGAACCAAGTGTCTAGCGTATCAGAGTCTTGCACCCATCCTTCACCCTCCGGCATTCGATAACCTACATAACACTCCTCTGGGCCGCGATACCAGACGGGAATTCGGTGCCCCCACCAAATCTGCCTGGAGATACACCAGTCACGCAAATTATCTATCCAGTTGAAGTACTTTCTCTTTTCGTGCGACGGCAGAATGTCGATTTCGCCGGACTCGACCACGCCTCTCAAGACCTGCCTGAAACTTAGTAGTTGACCGCGCCAGTTCACCGCGGGCTTGTTAACGTCTATAAACCATTGGTCTTTCAACAACGGCTCGATAGGCTCCTTCGACCGATGACAGATAGAGACGGGCTGTATATAGCTCTCTTCCTTTAGCAACATCCCCGCCTCGCGCAAATCGTGAACGAAGGCTTCGCGACAGTCGAGCACAGACATTCCCGCATAAGGACCAGCGGCCGACATCATCTTACCGTCCTCGCCGATCACCTGCTTGAGAGGAAGGTTATTAGCCTGCGCAATCTCGAAATCGATCATGCTGTGCGCTGGGGTAAGGCCGACTACTCCGGTGCCCGTCTCCATGTCAACATGCTGGGCGTCGGCGACAACCTTCACGTTGATCGTTGGCCCCTTCGGCCAATGGACTTCGATAGACCGACCAATGAAGTCCTTCCAGCGCTCGTCGTCCGGATGTACGGCAATGCCCGTATCACCCAGCTTTGTCTCCGGCCGACTCGTCCCAACTTGGAAAGGCCCGTATTGCATTGTGTAAAAAATGGCCGTCCGCTCCGCGTGCTCAATCTCTTCATCAGAGATGGTGGTCTGCAAGGCGGGATCCCAATTGACGACACGGGGTCCGCGGTAAATCAATCCATCGCGGAACATACGTGCAAAGACTCCGGTTACGCTTCGGGTCATCGCCGGGTCCATCGTGTACCGTTCGCGGGACCAATCGCAACTCGCACCCATCGCGCGAATCTGCCCCCGAATGGTGTCACGCGACGCCTCGACGAATTCGGCGATCTGACGAACCAGCCCGTCTCGCCCTAAGGTCGTACGAGGGTCTGCCATGCCCGCCTTCTGCAAGTTTTGAATGACTCGATTTTCCGTCGCTATGGCGGCATGATCTGTCCCTGGAAGCCATAGCGCCTCGTCACCAACCATTCTCCGCCAGCGTATTAGGAGGTCTTCAATCGCCAACATGACCGCGTGACCTAGGTGGAGTTCTCCGGTCGCGTTCGGTGGCGGCATCGAGATGGTGAACGGCGGCTTGCTAGAGTTGACATCGGCACGGAATGCACCGGTTTGCTCCCACTTACGGTAAATCTTTGATTCCCAAGTCGAATGTTCGAAATATTTCGTAAATGCCATTGCCAGTTATCCTCCACATAAGCACTGCATATGACGCAAGAATTGAATGTCTTTGAGGCCTATCCAACCGTCGATGCGGTGCGCCCATCGTCTCTGTCTCTACTTACGTTAAGCGCTCTCTTCGGCCGTTCCCTTCTGCGGTTCCAAGCCAGAGGCTGGGCATCATGCCGCAGCTGCTCCCTTGCTAAAAAGTCCCGCCCAGTCTGATTTGAGTAGATGTTCGATAATGCGCCGACCACGGTGTCCCATTATCGGGTGCAATGCGCCGGCCGCCTTGTCAGCCAGTTGGTTTGCGGCCTCGGCAGTTGTGATGTTCAGGCCTCGGGCGTAATCGAAGATCTTTAATGTATCAGGATAAACACGATCCGCAGCCAGACTGATATCTTCGGGAAGGTACCCCATCCACTCGTCCGCACAGTTAACTATGCCCATTCGATTACAAACATAGTCAGGAACATATTCGATTCCCCGCGCTTTAAGGCGATCGGCATCGGCTTCTTCGCTAAGAATGTTATTGGCTGCGCCGCAGATCAGTTTCGCCTTAAGCCGCGGAATTGTTGTCTGATTAATGACCGCTCCGCGCCAACAGGGGGAGAAAATGTCGACGTCCAAATCGTAGACCTCATCCGGATTGTCTACGATGTGAACATTTGGCCGGTCTCGCTTGAGTTCTTCCAACCGATTCTTTATCGCAGGGACATCTGCGACCCAGACCTCAGCACCGCTATCTGCAAGTTCGCAAACCAACGGTGTGCCAACGTTACCAGCACCTTGGACAGCAACCTTAACGCCTAGCAAATTCTTAGAACCTTTGAGTACGGTCCAAGCCGCCTCGATGGCACGGAAGACTCCCCTGGCAGTGAAAGGTGATGGATTTCCGCTTCCACCGATCTCGGCAGGGATACAAGTAGTAAAACGGTTCACGCTGTGCACCGCCTTCATATCCTCAGGTGAGGTACCCATGTCCTCGGCGGTGTAATAGAGTCCATCAAGGCTGGCCACGAAGCGGCCGTAAGCCTCGAAGAGGCGCCGGCGCTCGACAGGGTCCTTAATCTGACTCGCTTCGCCATATCCAACTGGAAGCGGCATTATGCCTTTGCCGCCCCCCCACCAGAGGTCTGCTAACGCATTCTTCCGAGTCATGCCCCGCGAGAGCCTTAATCCATCTGATAGTAATGCGGCAATGTTGCCGTATTTCATGAATCGCAAGCCGCCCTGCGCTAGGCCGCGCTTGGTGTTATGAACGAACGCGAAGAACACGGTGTCGACGCCGTTTTCCCGGCCAAAGAAAACGCCCTCGTGCTCGTCGAAGTCATTCGAAGTTTCGAGGAATGCCTGAACTGGGTTTAGCATTTCTGGGTGGGAAGAGATGAAATCTCCATCCCGATAGATAACAAAAGCCCGTTCAGCGTCATATAGCTCCATCATTCTCAACAAGTCCGACACCGTCCAGTTTTGTACCAAGCCTGCCGAGTTCTTGTGCTCGATCTGTTGCTGCAGTTGTCTTTTAGCCTGCATTCTGTTCTCCTCCCTTTCTAAGTGTTTCAAGTTCCTCCAAAAAACATCGCGACATATTCGAGAGGACAGGAAACCACATTCAAAACGGAATTTGAATGAACTAGCAGAAGCGGAAGAGGACACGTCAAGACGCGTCATGACTGAAAGAGTAGAGTGAAATATCGTACTTTGATCTTTGAGTAGGGTTAACCTCTAGAGTGGCGAAGCCGTGAGCGTCTTTCGGACTGATCCATAGGATCAATGTGGTGGAAGTCCGTGGCATTCGCGCCTCGACCACTTAAAGCAATACGAGTCGCGAAGTCTTTGCGGTGAAGTGCGTACCAAGCGAATTCCTCGGGCATCGGGGCTTCAAAGGCAAGCATCGAATCCAACGTTTTGAACAGGTTGCGATGCGAGAGTCGGGTCTGCAACATATCAACATAACCGTGCCGAGAGCTTCTTAATTCTCCCGCACCGTTTCCGCGCCAAAATGAGTCCCATTCAGCCTTAGTCGCTCTGTCGAGGGGTACTTTCGCTAAGTCACCGAAATATCGTACTTGATAATAATAACGAGGCTGGTTCTTATGCATCTCTCCCTTATATTTGAACGATACATCTGCTATAAGAAATCGAATAACATCCCGATCCCGCTCCAACCTCACTTTTCGCTCACCCTGTTTGATTAGGCAGTACTTAACCTTCGAGTATTTACCCAGGAATCCCAGTCCGGCGCTGTCAAGATCGATCGTGCCGTTTGTGTCAAGTGAAACCGCGCCATTCTTTATGTTTTGTAGCAGCCCATCGATCGCTACCCGCTCTTCCGCGTACCAGTGGTAACCGGCCGCGACTACTTCCAGCCAAAGCCTATACTCTTCGTCAGTCTTATCCTTCGGTGCATGTTCAAGCCAAAGCTGACGCAGTGCGTAGAGAATCCTGCGGCGAATGAGTATTGTATAAAAATCTGAATCGTCGAATAGTTTGCAACGCTGTGATCGAGGGCTTCCAGGCTCAAAATAGTTATGACCATCCGTGGCCTCCATGAGATCCAGAGGGCTATTCTCTTCTGGATAAAGTAAATGCAGCACCGTACGTCTAGCACAAATACTAATGTTATTCTCGAAAGCGGTACTTCTCTTTCCCTGACTAATACCCTTGACAAAACGCACCAGTTTCTTGCGTTCCTTCATTGAAACGTATTCAGTCCAATCAAGTCCCGGATTGAGGAACCTATCGAGCCTCTGTTTTAAGCGCTCTCGATAGACATTCATATCCTTCTTGAACTTTGGAATTAGAACCCGCTGCAGATCGTCCCATTTCCCGGCGTCAGGATCACTCCTATCAAACCTTCCCACGTTCGAGACAAGAAGAACACGATCTTGGTTCTCGGGATTCTTTTGAGCTCTCATCTCATTAAAAACGAAACAAAGAAAATTCTTTGACTCGGGCGAAGTGGGCCATTGGAGGCCACAAACTGTCGGATCAACTAGGACAACATCTTGCGGCTTTATGAGTTTGCGGAGAAATCGGAAGAATGCTTCTGGATCTCTTTCATCTTCGCTACTCGCAAGAAAGATTGTTGGCCGCGTTCGCGGATATTTGGAGAACGCCTGCTTCTCTAGTTTCTTGCCGATCGTTCTTTGACCGTTGTTGAGATGAAGTAGAACAACTTTTATCTCAGGGAACGCGGCATCATAAGGCAATTCACCGGCAATTTCGTCAAGGGGTTTCAAATAGAACTTTTGGGCCTCGTTTACCATGTCCTCAATCACCCAAATAGCAAAATCAGAGTGTAGACTCATGAGGTAGAGAATCCTCCTCGTACGAATGTGATGGATGTTCGATAGACTAAATGATGTGCCATATCGGGACCGCAAACGATCCCGACCCCGATTAACTCGGCCGCGCTCTGAACTCGATCAATACCGTGCCGCCCAGTACGCTCTTCGATAGTCCGATTACTTTCAATGTCAAACTTGATTGTAGAGGAGCCATTCTGAGCGATTGAAAACTTGATCCTGGACTTGGTGTGTCTGCAGAGGTTGATGATCACCTCCCACATAAGGAACAGGGCCGCCGATCGGGGAATACCCAAGCATTGTCCAGCAAGGTTTTCAAAGTTCTTACGACGCCGCATAAGTTTGATAGCGTCCCCGAAGAGCCGCACGTTTTCTGCGGTGATCCCTTCCATATGGCCTTGCACGTCATCCTCATCGGTGGCCTCAATCACCCATTGGAGCATTTTATGAATGTCGCTTAAGAGATTGATCAGATCACCCAATGTTATGTGACTGCCAAGGATTATGTTGGGAATCTGTCCCGTAAAGTAATCGACTTCATTTTGTAGTACTTCAGTTAACAATCGCATAGCCTCGAATGGGCCGCCTGTGACATTCATTAAACCCCTATCCATCAGCGGTAGTAGGTAGACAAATTGATGGCCGAATTCAGAAGCGTTCAACACAAGTCTGGACTCATCGTTGTATGACGTTAGCGCAGCTTCGCAGGCAGTAGTAAACCTACGTAGCAACCCCGCGGCCCGATAGTGATGATGGGGAGATGGAACGAGGACGAGTAAGCTCCAGCCATGAGCGCCAGTTAACTGGACACGGTAGAGACGTGCATCGGTAAGGCCCCCTGGCTTCCCAAGGTATTTACCAAGATGATCAACTTCAGAAGGTAGGCAATGTGGTATGGCCTGCAGCTTTGACTGAGTTCTCTCAGTAAGTTTGCCTTTTAATGACCACCATTGAACTGTTTCACCTTTCTCCCATCTTTCTTTCGATCTGGTTCCATCGTTGCTTATGCTAGCCAGATCATCGTCTGACACTAGTTTTGTAAAATAGTCGTGTCTGCCCGGGAGGTAGTAGTAAGCCAGTTGTCGAAAGTGCCAAAGCGCGTAATCTCCCCAAAGTTTTAGGCCCGACGTTCCGTTTTTTCTTGCGTCAAACAGGTCGTCCTTTAATTCAGCGATAAGTTTGTTGCATATTGTGTTTCTTAATCGAGAGGCGCTCTCGTCGATCAGTTGTTGAAGCTCGAAACCGCCACCTCGATACAGCAGTTCAGCCTTGACGCCGCAGATTCCAAAATGAATGCTGCCGTCGGCGATCGGACTGTAATAAATCTCTCCGCTCTCAGGTAGTGCCCTACTCTCCCAATCGAGAAGAAAGGGTGGATATTTGCTGAAGTCTGTTGCGCGGGGATCCGCCAGCCAATTCTTGATCACCTCTGGGTAGCCGAGCTCCATCACATGATATCCAGGAGTTAAATGCAAAGGATAAGTGCTAGACTCTATCAATCGCGCGAATCTCTGAGCGGTCCATTCAGGGCTCTTAGATTCGCTCAGAATCTTTTCAACCTGGGTACGGCATCGTTTGACAAACGCCTCCGCCATGGCCTGCGCATTCTCACCATATTTGCGAGAAAATAGATGGGTTAACGTAGCTTGAAACTGTTTATAGCGGCGGCTGTTTAGCCACTTATCGGAAGACAGGCTCGCCCGCAACGCCTCACGGTTGTGGCTGGTAAGGTAGTAGCGAAGGTGACCTTTCAGCGTTTCCTTATCAAGCTCACGAAATGCAATGAGGAAATTGTAGCCCGCCGAAGGAATTTCCAAAGACGCCCACTCTTTCATACCCAATCTCGTCGCTAGCCTAGCGATCTGGCTATGAAGAAGATCAATGGCAGAATGAATCTCATCTTTCCTCTCAGTCTTTACTGCCTTTGGTCTGGTTCTTGGCGGGTTCCGCTTATAATCCTCCATTAGCTGGCTATACTGATTCGTGATTTCTGTAGCAAGAAACTCGACCATGTATCGCACCTGTTCCATGGTAGAGTCTGACAATTCTTCCTTCGCGCTGAATACTTTCAAATCTGGGAGCAGTAATTTGACCCCGATGATTATCGTTCCCATTTTGGGAGGAGCGGATCCCGCCGGGATGCTCAATGGGAATGTAAGGCGAATGAGCGCCTGTGTTTCTAAGAGAAGCTTGGGTACTTGATCACTTATTTGCCGGAACAAAGGATGGACGTCTTTATGGGTGGCACCAAGGTAGTATGCACCTCTGTTTTCACTAACCAAGAAACCTGTGCCGCTCAAGTATTTCGATCCCGAAGAGCGAGGGCGCTGAACTACATCCAAGAGAATCCCGTGACGCTTGTTTTCATTCAGGTACTCATTTACTGAGCGTACCAGCTTTTGATGAATCTCTCCGCTCGCATAATCTAGGTCCAATTGATTCTTGCCTGAACGTGCGAACATGGTGGCGTAGTCTTTTTGTTTCACAATCCAGTGATCGTGCATATCCTCTTGGAGCAACCATTCTTCGGCAAAAACAAGGGGAATACTGATCGTGACCCCTTCCAGCGTCACTACTCTCAGATTCCGCATCAGATTGAGAAGGCATTCAACGTCTTTAACCTCGTGTCCTTGGGACAGCATTCTGCGTAAGCGCTGATAGCCCCATCCGAGGCTCAATCTTATGACCGTATCTGGTGAGCGCACTGTCCACCATGTTTTTGGCATTTATACCTCCTTAACATTTAGGTCCCCTTCGGCCATATTCCTCCTTAATATCTAACTTCTCTTTCTACGAAACCTGTCCCTTAAAAAGGTGACGGCGTCGTGTTGACTCAGCCCAATAAACGCCTTGGTTCGCAATGCCTCGATGGCTAGCAAAAACGCAGCTTCAACTTCCAGCTTATCTCTTCCTACAATAGCCTTCTGAAGTTCCCAGACCTCTTCCTCACTGCAGCCCGCCTCCTCTGCGATAGCGAGGCGCATGCGCCTACCAGAGTGTTTGCCGAGAATTAGGTCCACGGTGACGCCCAGAAGGTTAGGGTCCAGAAACTGAAAACTGCTTCTTTGCCGTAACATTCCTTTCTGATGGATCCCACTTTCGTGTAGGAACACCTTTGAACCAATCACGGGTGCATGAGGGTGCACAGGGGTGAGAAAGGCCTTCTGGACAAAATCCGTTAGAGTGCCAAGACCCCCCAGATCTATGGGGGATGTCCGTTTTAGTTTGGTCTCCAAAAGAACAGCAATCTGCTCCAAGCTTGCATTACCTGCACGTTCTCCAAAACCGCAGCTTGTCACGTGAATGCAATCCAAAGGCGGATTCAAGGTCAGAGCAGCAAGCGAGTTTGCCGTTGCTAGCCCCAAATCATTGTGGGCGTGAAAAGCGATCCTGCATTTCAGGCCCTGTAACATCCGGCGTATCTTTCGAACAAGGTCTTGTACTTCCGTTGGAAGGAGTTGTCCGCGAGTATCGGCTATGGTGATGCAATCAACCCTTTGTCCGGAGCTTGAGATGGCAGTGATTAAGTGACTAATTATGTCAAGATCGCCTTGACTGGCATCCTCCAGACCCACGTTGACGGCCAAACCACATTGGTCTGAATAGGTAATGCTTTCCAACAGCTGCGCGGTTAGATCATCAAGCGAACCGTTGAATAAAGCCGTCAGATGACTGGAAGATGAGGGAACGATCAACAGAACTTCATGAGCCCCGACCTCAAGGACTTTGCGGATGCTTTCCTCATTGGTGAGGGCCATCGCGACGAGACGAGAATGTTTAGAGGCTGAAGCGGCGGCCAAACATGCTTCAAAATCAAAAGGATTATGAGGAAACCCGATCTCTATGTAACGGATTCCGGCCACTTCTGCTAATGAGACGTATTCGGCTTTTTCGGCCGGCGATAAAGCAACTCCAGGGGATTGTTCCCCATCACGAAGAGTGCTATCCAGGAGAAGGGCCGAAGGCGGAATACCAAAAGCACCGAGGGGCATCGTTGTTATCCTTCATTTTTGAAGGGGGAACTGCGTTAGTAACTCGCATCCCCTGTCGATTAGATCGTCAGTCAACGCGAAGCAGAATCTCAGTAGTCCCGTGTCTTGCTTGCTCGGGAAAAACGCGCTGCCAGGAATAGAGCCGACACCCGCTTTGTCTATAAGCGCATTCATTGCCTCAATGTCGGTGGAATATCCAAGGTTATTGTAGTCAGCCAGAATGTAGTATGCCCCTTGTGGCACATAGGGAACTAATCCCGCCTCTGTCAGGGCGTCACACATTTTCTCACAGCGTCGAATAAAGGGAACGCGAAGTTGATCAAAGAACTCATCACCGAGTTGCAACGCGTCTGCGATGGCGTACTGGAAGGGAGCTGGCGCACAAATATAGGTTTCATCAGACTTGACACCAAGCTGATCGATGACATCCTCTGGACTAACTAACCAACCAACCCGCCAGCCCGTCACGAAGAAAGTCTTGCTGGCGGAGGAAATTGTGAGGGCATGAGGAAACATTCGCGGCAGCGAGGCGAGCGATATATGTTCGCTTCCTTCACCCAATATGTACTCGTAGACTTCATCAACCACTGCTATTACGCCACGGCTGCGACAGGAGTCTCCTATAGCTTCAAGTTCAGCGAGGCTGAAGACTTTGCCGCATGGGTTGTTAGGGTTTGCAAAAACAAACAGCTTGGTTCGAGCGGAAAACTGCCTTTCCATCTCCGCTAGACTGAACTCCCAGTTAGGTGGTTCAAGATGAATAAAGCGGGGAACTGCCCCCCGTTCCTCAATCAGCTTGACGTGATATTGGTAAATCGGTTCAAAGAGTATCACTTCGTCGCCAGGCTCAAGAAAACACTTACAAATGCATTCGAGCCCGCCCGTTGCCCCTCCTGTGATAAGAATATTTTCTGATTGCACTTCAATCTTGTTGTAGGAACGATAGCGATCCGCAACGGCCTGCTTGAGCGATGGTATTCCATCAAATAGCGTATAGCTATTATGACCGACACTAATAGCTTGACGCGCCGCTTCGAGTACCTTGGGATGCGGAGGAAGATCGCAGGTTCCTTGTCCCAAGTTGACTCCGTGGACAGCCTCGATCCTTCGAGTCACTGCTCGGATCTTTGACTGCTCTATACCAATCGCCCGCTGTGCTAGTTTCTCCCTAATCGTCCTCGTCCCTCCCGTCGCGTCACTCGCCCCTCTTCGAGGATGATGATACACCTCAAGTAGACCCTCGCTTTACTAGGGTGTTCCCAGAAAGCATGACTTAGTATGACGGAGTATGACTGAGATTTTTTTGTTGGCCTTATGAGTCGAATGCTAGAAGAAACGTTCGCGGACATCAATAAACATTAACCCTACCCCTCTGCGCTTCATCGTAAAAGACAGCCCATCCGCACAACTCTACGCTGCGCTTCGAGTGCTCCTCTGCGTTCCGCCCTGCGGTGTGCGGAGTGGGCGCTCAGTCGTGTTCCTTCAGTCGCTGCGAGGGGAAGCTCCCCTTTCAAAGTCAACGAACCAAAAGAAGGAGACACGACGATGGAGAGACACACCAGACAATCAGCAGACATTCCGAAATGGTCAGCGCTACTCGTTGAAGCAGTCAACAAGCCCGGCCTGATCATGAAAGCGTACTCGAATTTTCATTCCTATTCGCTGGGTAATCAATTGCTCGCACTCGTGCAATGTCAGATGCGAGGGTTGCAGCCTGGGCCGATCAATACCTTTCCCAAGTGGCGAGAGCTTGGCCGACACGTCAAACGCGGCGAGCGAGCGTTACTGCTTTGCATGCCAATCACGCGCAAGCGACGGGATGAGACAACCGACGAAGAAGCAAACGGCGAAGGTACATTTACGAGCTTTGTCTATAAGGCTCGATGGTTCGTGCTTACACAGACAGAAGGCGAAGACCTACAGCAGCAGGTGATGCCCGAGTGGGATGCAAAGCGAGCACTAGCAACTCTGGCAATCGATCAGATTCCGTTCGACAGCACGGACGGCAATTGCCAAGGATACGCCCGCAAGCGGCAGATCGCGATCAACCCCGTGGCGCAGCTCCCGCATAAGACTCTATTTCACGAGTTGGCCCACGTTGTAATCGGCCACACCGCCGAAGCCGATTTTGCCGACACCGAAAAGACACCACGAAACCTTCGCGAAGTGGAAGCCGAGGCGGTCGCCCTTTTGTGTTGTGAGTCGTTGGAGTTGGAAGGGGCCGACTACTGTCGCGGCTATTTGCAGAACTGGCTCTATCAAGGCATCGGCCTTGACGCGAGCGCAATTCCAGAAAAGAGCGCGCAGAAGGTTTTCCGAGCCGCTGATCAAAATCCTTCGCGCAGGGCGACCAACGAAAGACCAACCAACCGAATACGCGAACTAACGCGAAATAAAAAAGGGTCAGGTATGTGCGCAAACGCTGCCTGACCCACCACACCAACTTTTCAAGCCTGAACAGGAGAAAGGCTGATGCAGACGAACTCAAATATGAATCAACGACTGACCTTCGCGCGGTTTCCGCTTGGTCAAACCTACATCACGCCCGGCGCAGAAGAAGCGCTCATGATGGCTGGACAAACAGGAATCGAATTCTTACGGCGTCACATGTCCGGCGACTTCGGCGACGTTTCGGATGAAGACTTGCGAGAGAACGAGCTTTCGTTACGAGAAGGCTTTCGCGTATTGAGTGCTTATCGCACGGCCAAAGGCCAGAAGCTTTGGATCATCACCGAAGCCGATCGCAGTTCAACAACTATTCTTGTGCCTTCGGAATACTGATTCACCCGAGATCAACGCGGCGCGAGTGCTTCTCGCACCCGCGCCGTGTACGGTCAATAGCAGGTTTCAACGAAGAACGGCAGCCGAACTTAGCGCATCGCCACGCCGCTGCGGATTTATCCGCAGTCGTCTCTCAGGGAGTTTATGGTGAAAGAATTTTCACGTTGATGACGATTTGAGAACAGGAAGAATACTCACGTATGGGTCTGCTATATTTCAGTGACATCTTTCAGTGACATCCAAGGTCGTCTATCATCTTCGACGCTTCAATCGTCGAGGAGGCTTAAGCCAGTAGGCCGATGAGTCAACCAGTTTGTCAAAACGCGGAAACTCAGGACCGATAGGTGATGAGTACACTCCATCATAACAAACCGGCCGTTGAGTGCGGTGAAATACAAGCTGAGCTATTGGAATTCCCGGTACCAACACGAGGGGGACCTCACCCTCGTTAACGATTTCTAGAGTGATGCTTCCTCTGAAACCTGGATCAACTTTAGTTGCGGTTGCTATGATGAGACCAGTTCGACCCCAAGTTGATTTTCCAATTACGTAGGCAAGCAAACCTGCCGGTACATGTACGTATTCCAATGTGCTACCGATTACCAACTGCCTCGGATGAAGTACAAAGGGCTCTCTAATCGGACGAACAACTCTGTGTTGATATTTGTTGATTTCCCTAACCAACAAATCGGACGTTATATCCAACGATTGAAAGGTCTCTTTTCGAAACAACACAAATTCGGTACCAAGTCGAACATCTATCGCGGATTCGCCGATCGACTGAGTGGGATCAAATAAAGGCGTAATGATCAATCGCTCTGCAATCGATTCCTTCTCCATCCATTCTTGAAGGTCTTCGGCTGTTAGTACACTCGACGCGTGCTCCTCGCTTTTTGGCGCTTTCGATTTGCGTCGCTTCGACGCGGGATAATCATTGAATAATGAAACATACTCAATTGACTTTAACGTCAACCGATTACGCTGATCACGCAAACGCTCTAACTCACTAAGATCTCCTGGGTCGGAAGTTGACAGTGATAGGGATGCTTTTTGATACCAAGCACTATTGAGCACCTCGACAAGACCGATCTTGGGTGCCTTCTTAGAAGGCTTATCATGAATGGCATTAGGTGTAATTCCGGCGTCTAACCGTTCGATAAGAGCCGGCAGTGATTGGGTAAGGCGTTGCTTGGAAAACGCATTCTGAGCGACACTGTTCTTAATGGATTCAGTATGCTTGGCTATGTAGTTTTGTAGTGCTGCATACGCAATCTTGGCAAGTCGGTCCTTGTTTATTACGTCTCTATCCTCACGGCTAGCAGAAATCTCTCTTATTGTTTCGATTCGCTCTTTAACCAATTTGGCTCTTAAGTCCCTTGAAAGTGCGAGGGTTCCTTGAGTTTTCTTAAGAACTAAAGGCGAATCCATTCGAAAAAACGAGGGCTCAACATCTAACAATTCTGGCGCAAGGTTGTCGACTGCTCGGAGGACCTCGCGAATTCGCGTTCGCCAAGGGGGGTAGTAGTTGTTACGTTTGGTAGGTGGTAGATCAAAGCCGATTTGGATCGCAAATTCCAGTGTCGAAAATAACGCAGCCGGCCCAAACAAAACAACACCAACAAGATCTGAGAGGATCTCTTCCAGTGCTCGCATCCAGTACTGCAAACATAAGTCCACCTGCTCCGCTAGCCACTGCGCGCGAAATGTCGGGTAAACTAACGGACCAATAATGTCTGGTGTGACTCCTCTTTTAGCGAGATCACTATCAACTGTTGACTCTATTTCTGGACGGACTTTGTTTAGAAACTCCTGTTGGTCGGCTTCAACCAATGCATTGGCGATAAGATGCCCTATCTCGTGTCCAATAAGCGAATGCAAAAGAATGTTTTGACGCTCAACTGCAGGAAAGGAGATGATGTGGAAGGCGGAGCCTAAAGGCTTTAATACAACATCGAGATCAACATTCGGAAGATAGAATTCGAAACCTTGAAGTCGTCTTCGGTACAGCTCACGTAAATTGCTCACAATCGTCGCATAATTGTAGTGCCACATCGGCCTAAGCATGACTTGGGCCTCGGGTCGTATGTCTCGAACTAACTTCTCAAACGAAGGAATCACCTGCCAAGGCAAGCGATTGGTGCGCGCGCTGTCAACGTAACGAATGTGAGCAGCAAAACGCTTTAATTCGAAATCAAGAACCCTAAGAACGGTGGCGCTCTTGTCGGTTTCGATTTGCGATTGATTTGCTGGCCAGTCGATGCTCGATGTAATTGCAGGAATTGTCCGAGCGAGGTATTCGAAGATGTTCTGAAGCGCCTGAACGAGATTTTTGGGAGCGTCGGAAACAAAATCGGCAGCCGCGAGCTGCTCACAGCGCATGCGGCAAGACTCTGCCCGTGAGGCAACTTCTAACGCATAACCCTCCAGAACATTTCTGTAAGACACACCGTGCTTTCGTCAAAGTGACACCGTTTCGAATTCTGAGTCTTGAATCGAAACTGAACTGTCGGCGATGTCACGATAAAATAATTCACATAACTCCTCAAAAAACTGTCGAATTGCCAGTCGTCTTGCTTCCTCGATTTCGTTATTGACGGCAATTCTGTGCAAGTCGCTTTTGAGCAAATCAAAAATATCAGTCAGTCCTGTCGAAGTTTGACTCAGATTAACTCTTTGAAGCGCTGTTAGCGCATGATCGAAAGTAAACAGATTCTCGCGAGGATCAGATAACACAAAGGCTTCGCTGTGTTCGATAAATTTAGATCCTTGCACAATCTTGTCTAGAAGCTCGGCCGCCCGCTCCATCAATTTGATTTCGACCGGCTCCAGTGTACGACCGCTGGAGGTTGAAATCACCTTTGATACATTGGCAGCCAATATCGCATATCGTGAGGAGTCCCCAACCGCCGCTGCAGACGTTCGATCCATAAAACTCACCTTTCTCGAAGCAGCTAACATTCCGGTAACTTCCCTCTCATCTCTTTTCAGAGATTCCATTTCTAGAGGTTGTCGATAGATCTGCGACGCCTCGCTCGTTTACCAACCAGTCGTTTGGCTGACACTCAAGGACATCGCAGATAGCGCTAATGGTCGAGAATTTTATTCGTTGCGTTTTTCCCGCGCAAAGATCGGATATTGCAATCGGTGTCATGCCCGCCTGCTTTGCAAGCCAATAACGCGTACGGCCACGTACCTGGAGCAACTCAGCTAGGCGTATATGAATCACGCCTCATATATATCACGCTTGTACCACCCGACGGCTATATAAACTTGGCTTTATGTATACTACACCACATATTGCTTGGGGCGTAAGTATTCTGAAAGTAATCGTCGCCAAGCCATATTAGCTGTACTTAACCTATCTAGAGCTATCGTGTTGTTAGCTATATCATCCCTAGATAACTGTAAGGGAAAATCGTTTTCTAACGAATACTCAGTTGATTTAAGATGCGCATCCCTGAAGCGGATGCAAAGGGCAGGTAAGCCACTATATCACATGAAAATACCTGCCGACTATTGAATTTTTACATTAAGTCCTTCCCGCTTGCAGAAGTGCTTCGTCGCTGAATTTCGGCTGCTACTGCGATTGGTATAGGACGAATTCCGAGCAAGTAATGTTTCTGATGTTCTAGCTTTAGATTCTGGAACCAAACCCGTCGATGATGCCGCTCGCGCGTGCCATACACTTCGGTCCTCGCATGGAGGACTCTCCAGTTATCGAAAACTACGATGTCCCCGTCACGCGGTTGGAACACGGTCGGATAATATGAATCATTAAACTTCTCGCGGAGGAGTTCGAAATCTTCCTTGAACTCGGGTTTGATAGAGATCACCTGATCAAATCTAATCCTACACATAAGCGCGTCTGTAGCAGAGTAGGAGAAGATCGATCCTTGATAGGTTCCGTCTCCTTTGGTGAACGAGGCCGCGTCGCGAGAGGCAAGATTGCTAATGACCTGCCAACGCCTTGATTCCGGAATATCGCGGATAATTCGCGCGACATCAGCAAATTTACTGTGTGCGCCTAGCGTAGCCCCGGTTGCATATTGGAACAATAGAGCGGCCGGCTGAATCTCTGTTTGCGTCCCATCGACGTGGAACCCTAAATCCCCTCTTGAGTCGCCAGTGTTCGGTGTGAGATTCGGTTGTGGTCGAATATCTTTTATTCTTCCTCGCGCCTCATTTTGCCATTCAGTCGGAGTGCCGATCATTTCAATCACGCTTTCTACCAACTCGCGCGACGCCGGATGTCCAAGTAATCTAATTTGACAAATGCCAAAGCGTTCCAATTTGTTTAAGATTCTGGTTTGAGCGAGATCGGCAAGCTTTTCTTCTTCAACGAGAAATTCTTCGTTAGGAAGTTGTACCCACGGTTGAATTCTTGCACGATCAAGATCAGTGGTGACTCCCGATCGTCGCAGAGCCTCCGCGGCTTCATCGACTTGGTAAAACTGGGCAATCTCCAACGCCTCATCCCCAGCATCGGCTAGATATTTCGTTACTGCTTGCGAATCATTTTGTTCGGCCGCCAACTTTGCATTTGAAATGGAAGCGGCAGCTGCCTGGGCTCCAGGAGAAAGGGATCCATCTAAGATCCGCCTAGATAAGAGTTCAAGTTGCGTTGCCAGTTTAGCGAGATCGATATCTTGAAGCGTTGAATCGAGGGCTCTTTGTTTATCTTTACTTTGACTCATTAGGACGGTTTACAAAGGCCGCTGCTTACCAATGATCACAGCACCATGTCAGCGCTGGGCCGTTGGAGTCAATTTAGATTTTGCGAACTTCCGAGTTGGACCGGTAACCTAGGATTCCACGATCTGTATCTTTGCGCATCGAACCCCTAAAGCTGCCGAGAGACTACTGCTCTACATGGGCGATGTCAACGAATCCCGCGAGCAAAAACATTACTCTGCCTGCAATCAACACTTGTGGTCTGATTGGAGTATTTACGCTCTGGCGGTTTTATCATGGAAGTGCCCCTAGACGACGCATTAGACTTGCGAAAACCGGTTGACGCGAAGAAAAAGTTAGCAGATCAAAGATCGACGCGAAGCAGTAACAAGCCTCAGGCAACCTCTGAAGGAGCGTGAATGATTTAAGTGGGCTCTTGCACGTACAACGGCTGCAAACTAAACCCGATCCGGGAATGACATTTCTTTCTAACTAGGACGAAGACAGGAGAGCTAAGGCGTTGTTGCGTCGCCGGCGAGCTAAGGGTATGAAATAACTTGGGCGGAGTCCGACATATCATAGAGCGTCAGGATGATGGCCGAGTAAGGTGCTGCGCACCTGAATAAATGGGACACGCCACCCCCGAATTTCGGGGCTGTGGCGTTTACGTTTGTAAACGCCGCGTTAACTTTGTTAACGCCCGTGTTTATTGTAATTTTGGCGTTCCGGTTAACTTTGTTAACGGCGCTGCTAACGTTCGTTAGCATCGAGATTCGGGGAAGAGAGTTGTTACGGAGACGTCAAAATGAGTGAGACAAAGAGGACGAGGAACATTGCATTTCGGTTGACGGATGACGAGTACAAACAGATCGAAAGGGCGGCTGAGGCGTCTGGCGAAGACCCAAATACCTGGTGCCGAAAACTGGCGTTGGCGCAGTCGACCGAGGACCACTCCTTTACAAAAAATGAGCGGCTCATTTATCAGGAAGTCGCCCTCCTGAGGTTTCTGATCGGGCATGGATTCAAACTGCTTTTCAGCCGAAACGAGACAACCGCTGCAACTTGGAAAAAGCTTACGATGCAGGCTGACCAGCGATCGGAGGAAGTCGTCGAAGAACTGTTGTCTCGCCGAAAATAGTGTTAAAGGTGCTAGGAACTCCACCACGACAAATGCCACTCAGAAGTCCAATCACCTATTCGGATATCACGGGAGATCGTCTCTCGGAAGGTGATTTCCGCAAGCTGATGGCTTCGTTCAAGAGATTTCCGACTTTTCGATTGTTAGCGATGACTAACACCCTCCTTTCTTTCTACGAGCATGAAGATGAGAAAGCTGCAGCAGAAGTGCAGAAATTCCTGTTGAGTAATCTGACCGACGAATCATTATTCAACTCTGCTCAGGAGAAGTTTGGCAAGGAGTCGGTTCATCTTCGTCCGATGTTTCATAAACAGCAGCTCCTCCTCTTTATGAAAACTTTGATCACCGCTGCTGCAGATGGCGGGCTCGATCCTAATAATGACGTTAAGGCCCGGCATGAGCTTGGTAAGGCATGTTTAGCTCTGAACGATCTGCTGAATGATGAGGAACAATCGGTTAAATTGCGGGAACTCATGAAGGTAAACGATGAACAGGAAATTCTGGATGAGCTTTTTGCACAGCTGATATCGTCAAGTGAATTGTCCAACCCTGCCGAAGTTATTCACGCCATCGTTCGGAGCTGCGAGTATTGCCGAATTCTTCAAGAGGAACCAGATCGATTCAACCTCTCTACTGGGGAGTCAGTTTTGGAGAAATTTCGTGCGATTAGCGGTCTCGAACTCCAGCGCTATATCTACTTATTGTTTGGGATCTTCGTCGTCTATAAATCTGAGGCAGGGAATTATCAGAATTTGATCGAAAATCCCGCTAAGTTTAACGTCGGACTGCAAACGATTTTCGCAAACGCCAACGTTGGTGAAGCGGAACTCCGAGCCTTTTTTCGCCAGACTGCAGCCGAGCACGCAGACCTTGCTAGAGATTTTCAGAATAGAAAAGCCAGAGTGCCCTTACGAGACGATTCAGACTTCACGGCTTTTCGCTCATTTCCCATGGTCTACGTGACAGATGATCAAAGTGTCACGACAACCATCGACTTTTCATTCTTAACCGAAAAATCTTCAAGTGGAATCTTTCATACAATCTTCAATGCGGTAAAAGCCGAAGGGAATAAAGACTGGCATACCTTCACCGGGTATTGGGGAGATATTTTCGAACAATACGTGAATACAATATTGAGAGAAATCTATCCGTTAGCCGAGAGCCGATTTTACGCGTCGAGTCGATTTGATGATCCGCCCAAAAAATCTGAACCCCACGCTTTTGACGGCGCCATCGACTATGGAACTTCGTTGGTCGTTATGGAATACAAGGGCACATACTTAATTCGGGAAGCGAAGTACAGCGGTAACGTCGAGGAGTTAATGAAGGATTTCGACAAGAATATCGGCAAGGCTGTCAGGCAACTAGCTACAAACATTGAAATGGTCTTCGGCGTTGAGAAGGAACACGGCTTCTCGCAATTGAATTCGAAAGGAGACCAAATACTCTACACCTTTGATGAAGCTTCTAGACGGAGAATCAAGAAGATCTATCCAGTAGTTATTGCACAAGATCACTCGTTGACAATTGGCTTCGCCAATCATACGGCGCGAAGACAGTTCGAGCTTGAAAGACGAGTTCTTAAGCTGCGCGCTGATGTCTCAATCATGCCATTGTCCTTATTAACCATTGAAGACTTGGAAAAGACTATTCCACATTTGAGCGACTTCTCATTGTTAGACGTTCTCGATGAACACGCGAGCAAGGAACAACAACCTATTCACACATTCATTAATACTCTCGTCCGGCTCTTGCGGAAAAGAGGAATTGAACAGAGAGACAATGAATTGATTCTTGCGCGACTTACGGAGATTAAAGAGATGATGAGAATTGAATTAGAAATGACGTGAAACGTGTGATCGGTTTCGGCGAACAACGAAATGCCGAGGCTTCACATGTGCTTTGACGCTAGGCATGAGAGAGACTTGAGGAGTTGACGAAAGAAGGGTACTAGCGGGCACCCGCTGCCGCCATTGTCACACGCAAAAAGTGAGCGGTCAAGCTTTTGCTGGTAGCTTCTGGTTCGCTTACGGCCGGTCCGAAAACTGGCATGGTCCGCGATAGGAGCAAGCAAGACGAAGCCAAGGAATTAGGTTTCATGTCAGCCATGGGCTAGGTGTTGTCTTTTGCAAACACAGTTGTATTTCACAACCTGATCTGCCAACGATTGGCGCGGCGGACATCCGGGCGGGGGAGCGTCGACGCCCGCTGTTTTGTTGAATGGCATCTGATGCATTTTGGATAATCCGGTGCGCCTATAGCGTCACCTCTCGGCGAAACCCGCCTGTTCACAGTGTCGCCATTTGTAGAATTCTTGTCGCAATTTGCGACGCGGTTTCAGCGTTCAAAACCTCGTGAGACGCTTGAGTGTTCACATATACGTACAGTTCACTAGTCACGATTTACACATGGGTGGGTCTCGGTGGAACTTGTGTTGCGAGCAGAAATGAAAGTGGTTCCTTTTGGCGGCAAGGCTGCTCCTTTTTGGAACCACTTTTTTGATTGAGGTATGGTCACCATGGCCACAAACGGGGTGTGACCGTGAACACCCACCTTCCCGCTGTCCCCGGCTTTTGTTGACCTTTTATCAACAGATGAAAGTTAGAGCCAGCGTAAAAACTCTTCTTGTCCCCACGCTCCCTTTGCTTCAATCGCGCTCCCGGAAGGTGATTTCAATGCCGATCTGTGGACACCATTGACAATCGCCGTGGACGTTTCTTTACGGTCTTTACGGTCGAACAATCAGACGAATCAATCTCGGCTACGGGTTAAGAGGTCGACAACAAAACTAGGCTCTTAGTGCATTGCAAGCAAAACCCGTTTTACAGGGCAACCATCGATCCACGCTATGGCACAAGCTTTGTAAAGACGGTTCTCCGCACAACGATGAAAGAGACGAGCTTTCGAAAACACCTGGAGAGGATTTTAAGGAACATGAAGAGACGAACTCAGGTTGGACTCAGGTTGAACCGAGCCGGTCGCCGCTTCGGAATTTCTGATCGTTTCTCGTCTCTCAACAAGGAAGCCGGAGAGCCGTTAGTCAGTCAGAGCGTGGCGCAGATGCCTTCGGTCTGATCACGTCTATCCCCCTCCGTCACAATTTGAAACTTAAAGATTCTGCCTATTGGCGGGAAGGGACAACCACACCATGAAAACGACTCTCGGATTTATGACTGAAGAAGGCCGCACGAGAAGAAAGAATGCGGCGCGAAGAATTTGTATCTATGCAACCCTGATGTTTCTCATTGCTGTCGCTGCCGGCTACGTGATTCATCGTTACTGGATTAGTCCTCAACTAACTCCGCTTCAGCGCGTTTATTTCAAGCAATATTTTAAGAGCACTTACCGCAGTTACTTGCCGAATGCGAAGTCGCACTACACAACGTTATCGGCAATTCTAATCGATCCTAACGGCAAAGAAGTAAAGTCAGTCGCCGTCGATCCAATGGTTGAGCCCGTGTTGGATCAGAATGGGCGAATTGAGTTCGACGCTCGTCACTATCCAAAGTTCAGGACTACAGATGGCGTTCCAGCCAAGAAACTCTTCTGGGAAGAAAAGATTGCCTTCGATAAGGACGCTTACGACTGGCTGCAGACGACCATCTACGACGACCAAAGCATTCCAACTGTGTGGCGTCCAGCTTGGTTGGGCGCGATCGTAATTTTCATTACTGGACTTGTGGCCCTGACGGGTCTCGATATCTTTGCTCAGCAGCGTTACTTGAAAGGCCAGCCGCTCCGAGGAACTCGTGAGCTAATAGTTAAAGCGTATCAGCGCGAACACCGCACACATCTGGGTTACGGACTCGCGGTCGTTCAAGGCAAACGAGGCCGCCGTGAGCTAACTGTACCGCTCAAGGAAGAGAACGAAGGGCTGCTACTCCTGGGCGATCCTGGCACAGGAAAGAGCCAGGTCATTCACCAACTCTTAGACAGGATCGCCGATCGCAATCCCGGAGAAGGAGTCGTTTGCTATGACCCGGCCGGCGAGTTCATCGCAGCGCACTTCAATCCCGAGACAGATATTGTTCTTAATCCGCTGGATGCTCGCTGTCCTTTTTGGACGCCCGGATACGACATTCCAAACCCAGATGCTCAAACCAACGGACCGCAACGGCAATTCATGGCCGAAAGCTTCTTTCCTTTTCCCGATCATCTGAACCCAAACACACAGTTCTTTGTGAAAGGCGCACGCAGCATCTTCGCGCGGATGTTGGCCTTCAATCCGACGCCCGAGCGATTGGTTGAAATGCTAACTGACGAGGAACTTATCGACTACTGCGTTGCGGGAACCGAACACGCTCACCTTATAGGCCGTGACGCCAAAGGACAAAGAGTGGTGTGCTGGCGACGCTTTCAGAGGTAGGAGAGTCCTTCAAGCTGTTACCACTAACGAAAGACAGTCCGAAGAACTGGTTGAGCTTCTACAAGTGGTCACGACGCCGCGAGGGTTGCATCTTCATCACTTCGACGCATGGCACCCGAGAGTCATTGCGCCGCTTACATGCGGCTTGGATCAATATTCTCTTAGGTAATTTACTCGGTGAGACTTACAGCGTTGCCAGAAACCGTTCTTGTTGGATGCTGATTGACGAAGTCCATTCGCTGAAGCACCTGCCGATTCTGAAGACCACTCTGGTCGAGGCGCGCAAGTACGGAGTCAAGATGGTGCTGGGAACGCAGAACAAAGCGCAGTTCGAAGAACATTACGGACGTAGCGCGGCGACAATGCTGGCATCCTCACATACCAAAATTCTCTTTCGTTGCAACGAGCCCGAGACTGCGCGCTGGGTTTCGGAAATGATTGGCGAAGAAGAAAAGGAACGGCCAAGAATCGGCACCACCGCGACAGTCCAAGCAAACGGTAGAGACTCAATCAACTACTCAACATTCACCGAGCGTCGATCGGTTGTTAGCAAAGAGCAGATTATGGCTCTGCCGAATCTGCACGGCTACTGGAAGTATGCGGACTCAGTAGTCCCATTTGAGATCGAGCCTGTCAATCGTCCTCAGATTGCGCCTTCATTCATTCCGCGACCTCCCAATACAGCTGTTCAGAAAGAACTCAAACAACAGGCGCTCAAGTTTGTTGGAAGTAGTTCGGCCGCGAATTCAAACGGAAATGGAATTAGCAAACGCGCGACCGAGATCACTTCCGAAATGATCGACGACCTGGACAACGACTTCTGAGACTGAGAGCCATGATGACCATGAGTAACGCGCTTTCAGCGGGCCAGGCCAATACCTATTACCAGCAGGACTACGCCAACAAGAAAGAGAACTACTACAGCGAGCGTGGTGAGGTAAACGGTAATTGGTTAGGCCAGTTGGCGGAAGAGTGGGATCTGACCGGGGAAGTAACGAGCGAGCAGTATGAACGGCTTGTCGCCGGTCAGGACCCACATACCGGCGAGCAACTCATTCGCTTTGTGCCTTCGCGCGAGGCCGTCAACAACTACGGCGAGGAAATCACCACAATTGAGCATCGCGCTGGTTGGGATGCCACCTTCAGCGCACCCAAATCGGTTTCACTGGCGGCACTTGTCGGCGACGACGGACGGGTAAGAGTCGCGCATCGAGAGAGCGTGGAGAAGGCCCTGGAAGTATTCGAGACCTATCTCCAAGCCCGAGGCGGCGGAAACAACCCAGCTATGACTACGGGAAAGATGATCGCCGCACAATTCGAGCACACGGCGGCGCGGCCAGATCATGAAAACGGATATGCCGCGCCGCAGCTTCACACTCATGTCGTGATTATGAACATGACCAAGACAGAACAAGGTGAGATCAGATCGGTTCAGCCGCTTGAGCTATATCGAACTCAGCAGTATGCGACCGCAATTTACAGGACGCACCTGGCGGAGAAACTACAAGAGCTTGGTTATCAGATCGAAGTTGACCAACGGACGGGTTCGCCGGAGCTCAAAGGTTTCAGCAAAGAGTATTTACGAGAAGCCAGTCCAAGAAGGGAGGAAGTAAAGAAAGAAGCTCAGGAAATGAAAGAGCGGCTTGAGCAGCAAGGCGCGGTTGTGAAGGAAGGCGCCGGACTCAATCAAGCAGCCGCGCGAGCGAATCGACTTAGCAAGCGATACGACCATGGACAGATGAGACAGCGAGCGTTGGAAATGGATGTTCGCTATGACAACCAAGCCAAACGAACTGTGAAACAAGCTATCGAGCGTGGCGGTCTGCATCTCTCTCAGGACGAGATCACAAAACGGGCGCAGGAAGCAGTGACGTTTGCTCGTGACAATGCGACAGAGCGTGAGGCCGTCACAGATATGCGGAAAGTAATGGCTGATGCGCTGCGGCGCAATATGGGACTGACCACATACGAAGCAGTTGCAACCGAGCTTCATGGACGAATCGAGCGCGGCGAGTTTGTTGAGATCATCCGCGAACGCAAACCACGAGAAGCAACCACGCAGCGCATGTTGGAAATGGAGAAGTCCAACATTCAAACCATGCGGGACGGTCAAGGACGACACCACCCGATCGTCGGCAACGATCCGCGGCAAACAGTTGACGCAATCGCCGAGCGGCAACAACTCAGGCTGAATGGAAACCAACGCGCAGCAGTTGAGCAGATCCTCACGTCTCGCGATCAAGTCATCGGACTTCAAGGCGGCGCGGGCACAGGCAAAACAACGGCGCTATCGGTTCTGAGAGAAGCAGCTGAAAACGAAGGCTACGAAGTGCGTGGGTTTGCGCCAACGACGCGGGCGACGAAGCAACTTGCAGAAAGTGGGATTGAGAGCGAGACCCTACAGAAGTTTATCCGCCGGCGGCAGGGAGCGCCCTCGACTCACAATCGCCTTTTCGTGTTGGACGAGAGTTCATTGGCGAGTACTAGAAATCTTCACAAGTTCTTCGCCCGGCTTTTGTCTTCCGACAAGGTTTTGCTCGTTGGCGACAGCCGACAGCATCAAGCCGTCGAAGCAGGAACACCGTTCGAGCAATTCCAAAAGCACGGAATGACGACGGTCAAACTTAGCGAAATCGTTCGTCAGCGGAAACCCGAACTCAAGCGCACGGTTGAGAAACTGTCAGCCAGGGAAATGCGCGAAGCAATCGATAGCCTTGAACGCCAAGGCAGAATCGTTGAGATCGTCAACGCAAAGCAGAGATTGGAAACAATCGCCAGCGCTTATTGTAAGAGCCCGGAGAATACTCTCGTCGTCTCGCCGCGCAACCGAGAGCGAGTTCAGATCAACTCGCTCATCCATCGCCAGCTTCAGCGAGACGGCAAGGTCAGTCGAGACGATCGTCAAATGACCGTTTACGTGAATCGTCAAGACATGACCGGCACTGAACGCACTTTCGCCAATGCCTACGTGCCCGGTGAAGACATTATCCGATACAACCGAGCCAGCAAGGTCTATGGCGTTGAAGTTGGCGACTATGCCCTCGTGACGGCGAAGAACCACAAAGAGAATGAGATCACGGTTCATTTCGAAAGTGGCCGTGAACTCACCTACAACCCGCAGCGACTATCAGGTGTGAGCGTTTATCGCGAAGCCGAGCGCGAATTCGCGGAAGGCGACCGCATTCAATTCCGCGCGCCGTTTACTGAAAAGCGGATCGCAAACGGCGAGTTAGCAACCATCACGAAGATTGGCGACGAGGAGCTAATCGCCAAGCTCGACGGCGGACGAGAAGTCAGTTTCGAGAAGGATCATTTTCGTCACATCGATCACGGCTACGCCGTTACAAGCCATTCATCACAGGGAACGACCGTTGATCGTGTCCTCATAAACGCCGACACGAGCGAATCGCGGGTGTTGCTTAATGACCGCATGGGATACGTCGCAGTTTCACGCGCCCGAGAAGACGCGATCATTTACACAAATTCAATCGAGGAACTGCGGGGAGCGTTGGACCGGCGAGTCGATAAGGAAATGGCTGTTGAAGCTGTGCATCAAGCCGACCAGCACAAACAGGATTTGAAAGATGAACAGAACCCGTATGACGGTGAGAACCGAAAATCGTTGGAAGTAGACCAAGGATACGCACAAGACATGACGGATCAATCAAACAACAATCGCGCAGCCGAAGCGATTGAGACGGAGGAAATGGAATTTAGCTTTTCGTGAAAACTAGGAGCAAGACAAGGGTATGAACATCAGGGAAGCCAAAGAGTTGCCGATCTATCTGACTCTGAAAGAAGTGGCTCAACTGCTCAAGGTGAAACCGCGAACGATTTACGCTTGGGTGAGCGATAAGAGAATCCCTTATGAGCGCAAAGGCGGTCTCCTGCGTTTTCGTCTTGAGGCAATTCTGGCCTGGAATGAGCCGGTGCGATAGGGGCTACGAAAGAAAAACATTTGGTTGCAAAACGCAAAGAACGGCCGGGGTGTGCGCATGGTAAAATGCCTCCGCTCCTGTGATGGCTGCAACCGGAAAGGAGCACGATGTCAGTTTACAAGCGAAGGGGCAGATGGTTCTGTGACACCACGATCGACGGCCGGCGAGTGCAGCAGGTTCTGAAGAAGGCCCGCACGCGAGCACAAGCCATAAAGGCCAAGACCGTGATCGAGAACAAGCTCTTTGAAAACCGATACAAGGTTAAGAGGAGGCCGGAAATTAGCTTTGACAAATTCGTCAAGGATCGTTTCCTGCCTTACTCAAAGTTACACAAGCGAACGTACCCCGATGACGTGAAGATTTGCGAAATGCTTAAGGAGACGTTCGGACGGATGACGCTCTCCGAAATCGATCCGACCACGATCGAAAAGTGGAAGCAAAAACGTCGCGAGGGAAAGACGATGTACAAGCGGCAGCGAAATCCGGCAACGGTAAATCGCGAGATGTGCGTGCTATCGAAAATCTTCTCTCTAGCGTTCGATGCCGAACTCATCGAAAGCAATCCTTGCCGACGGGTGCGGAAGTTTCGCACAAACAGCGGCCGGATGCGTTACCTAACTTTTGATGAGGAGGCGAAGCTATTCGAGAAACTTCAAGGTCAGGAATGGGTACAGCGGATCGTTACGATGGCCATCAACACTGGAATGAGGCAGGGCGAGATTTTTGATCTCACCTGGTTCGACGTGGACTTGTCGCGAGGTGTGATTCACATTCGAGTCTCGAAGAATGGCAAGGACCGTTTCGTTCCGATCAATCAGACGGTCCGCAGGGTGTTGGAAGGACTCCCGCACGCCAACGAGCATGTCTTTCCGAGTCCAAGGACGAAGGGACGTTTG
>Ga0134126_10000048_pt1 | contig 152425 bp, 229 predicted proteins | sample KB31752_FD_96881 | JGI IMG/M metagenome (GOLD analysis project Ga0134126, IMG submission 96881) | Terrestrial soil microbial communities with excess Nitrogen fertilizer from Kellogg Biological Station, Michigan, USA - KB3-175-2 | ecosystem: Environmental > Terrestrial > Soil > Unclassified ... | reverse complement strand
GGCAATCGCTCTACAGGGCGACAACGAGAAAGCTATTCTCAAAAATGTTTACGACAAAGCGAAGGTGCTCTTGACACCGATCTGGTCAATGACGTTGGACGGAGCTCTTAAAGATTTAAACGGTGATTTTTCAACCCAGCGTTTCATCTTAAACAAGGCGCGACAGCTTGGTTGGGACGGAAAGGAACCGGGCGTTTTGGGGACACATGAAGCAGATAAACTCGTTGAACAGGCGCTGGCATTTATTCGTGGCTATGCTCGCTGGACAGCATGGACGACCGAACAGCGCCAGCATGAAATCAATAGACTCGAGGGCGTGTTGCGTGATATGAAGTTGAGCCTCGAAGAAAAACAGATTGCCACAACGCAATTGGAGTTTTGGAAACAGTTTAATATGGAAGTTTTACAGAAAGGAGGTTGAGCCTATGCGCCCGGATCGTACCGGTCACCGGTAAAGGGCGTACTTGAAGACAGTTCCCTGCGGAAAATTACGCTTAATCAAATAGGACAACGGCGGGTGAGCAATCTGGCTGGTTCTCACCCGCCGATACTTTTAAGGAGGCATTGTGGACGGCAAGACCAGAAGCATATTTGAACGACTCATTGCTTCGGCCACCAAAGAAGATTTGAAGGAAATGAGTGGTTTGCTCCATGAGAGATTTCTATTAAAGAGCAATGAACAAAACGCTCATGCAATCACCAAACTTTCTATCGGCCAAAATGTGTATTTTACCGGCCGCCGCGGCGCAAAAATTGGAGGCACGATAACAAAAATCAACCAAACGACAGTAACAGTCTCCGTAAAACCGTTGTTTGGCAGCGAGCCAGAACTTTGGCGCGTACATGCATCGCATATAAAACCAGTTTGAAATCCAAAAACGAAGGAGAAGCTGGAAATGGCAAAATCATTTATCGAGCAATTCGCAGCGGCACGTAAGGTTAGTACTCCGCTGATCGTGATTCGAACGCCAGACCCATCATCCACAATCAAACAGACGGCTCTGATTGTTTTGGATATCGATAAAAAGAACAAACGAAACGAGACGCCGTTAATCGTATGGGATGTCGTCAACGGTGCTGTTGGACTGAATCTTTTTCCAAAGATTGTAAACGATAAGACTCAGCCGTCGCCAGGTGAGTTGAACGTGCAGACGTGGATCGACCGGAATAAGGGAGAAGAACCGAACATCCTTTGCAACCCGACTGAAGTTTTGATCCGGGCATGGCGCAGACTTGCCAAGTTTGGCGTCCTTTATATGATTAATCCTCAGCGATTCCTCGGCGGTAATACGGCCGACCCAACATTCATTCAGGCGATCTGGAATTTACGTGATGCGGTCAAGGAGCGCGGGGCAACGGTAGTGTTTCTCTGCCCCGACATTACACTTCCACCAGAACTGGCTAATGACGTCCTGGTTTTAGATGAACCGCTTCCGAATCGTGACCAGTTGGCGGCAATCGTTACACAGATGCATAAAGATGCCGGTGCCAATGAACCGACAGAGGAAGTCCTGAAACGTGCCGTCGATGCACTTGCTGGTTTGTCGGCGTTTCCGGCGGATCAAGTAACGGCAATGTCGATTACGCGCAACGGCCTCGATATTGATTCAATGTATGAGCGCAAGCGCAAGCAAATCGAACAAACACCAGGTCTTGCGGTTTGGCGCGGCGGAGAAAGATTTTCGGATATCGGTGGTTTGGAAAACATCAAATCATTTTTGAATGAAGTTATCAAGGATACTAACCCAAACCGTCCGGCAGCATTCGTCTTTCAAGACGAAATCGACAAGGATATGGCCGGATCGGGTTCCGACCTAAGCGGTGTTACACAAGAAATGCTCAAAGCGCAGTTAACCTTCATGCAGGACAAGAAAGCCAAAGGCATCTTGCTATTGGGTCCTGGTGGCGTCGGCAAAACCGAAATTGCAAAAGCTGTCGGGAATGAAGCCGGCATTCCTGTTATTCAGATGAACTTGGGCGATATGAAAGGATCGCTCGTTGGCGAAAGTAACGCGAATATCCGGCTTGCCCTTAAAGTTGTCGAAGCGGTCTCGCAGGAACGTGCTTTCTTTATTGCGACCTGCAACAATATCGACAACCTTCCACCGGAACTGTTACGGCGGTTCAAGTTTGGCAAATTCTTTTTCGATTTGCCAAGCAGTAAAGAGCGCGATGTGATTTGGGGAATCCACATGGGCAAATTTAATTTGCCCAAGCAGAAGAAACCCGATGATCGTCTCTGGACCGGTTCAGAAATCCAAGCGTGCTGTGAAATGGCACACGATTTCAATCGCACACTGATCGAAGCGGCGAAGTACATTGTTCCGATTGCCAAAAGCAAGGCAAAGCAATTGGAAGCGTTGCGTCGAGAAGCGGATGGTAATTACATTTCTGCTTCCACTTCCGGTAACTATGAAGCGCCAAAGACAATCGAAGAAGAAAAGCAGGAAGGCATTGTCGTCGTTGGTGCGATCATCCCCGGCAAATCAACCCGTAAATTCAGCAAGGAAGACGTGAACTGAAATGGCAAAAAACAAATTAATGCAATGGGATGTAGCCAGCCACACAGACTCGTCTAAATCGTACAAGGTGACATTGTACGATGATCATTCCTGGGCCTGCGCTTGTGGCGGCTGGATCTTTCAGAAAGCAAGACCTCGCGGTCCATGCAAACACATCCTTGGTGTCCAAAACGAAGAACCGGAAGTGTTTGCACATACACAGACGCCACAACCGACAGTTAAGCAGACAGGGCGTTCAAAACAGCAACCAACATCCGAACCGGTCACCGTATCGGCATCGGTCATTACACCGTTTACACAGAAAAAGACCCGCATTATCATTATGGACTAACCTCAACATGGCTATAGGCGTCCAGACCTGGCAAGTACCTATCGGCTATCCGCCAATTCGCATTGCCAACGTTTCGCAATTCGAAGATGGGACGTGGGCGTGCGATTGTGGACAGATTGGATTACCGCCAGAATCAGCGCGCGGACGAAATTGCGAACACATCGCTTATGTAAAGGAGTTAAAATTAAAGGAAGCACGTTTGCGGATCAAGGAACAGGAACGCATGCGTCTTCTCCAACAACAGCATAAGGAAGAAATGGAACATCGTGCTGAGCGGGAGAGGATAGAACACGAAAAGAAATTACAACCGGAACAGGTTAAAATTTCGGAAACTACAATCACGATAATATCGAAACGCATTTTCAGTTTGGAGGAATGAAATGAGCCATGTAGCTACTATGGAAATTGAAGTAAAAGACCTGGACGCGCTTACTAAGACTTGTCAAGAGCTTGGACTAGAGCTCGTCCAGGGTCAAAAGACGTATAAGTGGTGGGGCCATTCTGTCGGCGATTATCCGTTGCCGGACGGATTTAAGGAAGAAGACCTCGGTAAGTGCGATCACGCTATTCGCGTGCCTCAAACCCATCCCGCTTATCAGCGCGGCTCTTACGAAGTGGGAGTCGTTAAGCGCCGCGACGGTCGCGCCGGCTTTCAATTGCTGTGGGATTTCTATTCAGGCGGCTATGGTCTGGAAGCCGCAGTCGGGAAGAATGGAGACCTGCTTAAACAGGGATACCAAGTGAATATCGCCAAAAAGAAATCGCCACCGGGATATCGCTTGGTTCAATCTCGCCTGCCAAATGGTCACGTTCAACTCAAATATACGAAAGCAAGCTGAGCCCGGCACAAGCCGAATCAAAAAACTCGAGGTGAATCGTGTTAGAAATAATCGTGGATATCGCGCCGGATGGACAGGCGCAAGTGACGACCAAAGGCTTCCGCGGCAAAGCGTGTTTAGCTGCCACGAAGGATCTGGAAGAAGCTTTGGGCAAGAAACTCCAAGAAACAGCTACACCAGAAATGCATCTCGCCCAACCAGCACAGGTAAAGGCGCGTGGCTAAAAGCACCTACATCGTTCAATCCGCACCCAAAAGTCACTGCCCGACTTGTAATTGCGAACTGGATCTTCTGACTAAGGAATTTCCAGTTCGCACCGCGCCGTCTTTCTACATCTGTTGGACGTGCCGATTAATCGCTCAAGTCGGTGTCGCTCCGATCGAAAGGATTCAAAATGAACGATGAACTAATCGTGGATATCGCGCCAGACGGCACCATTACAACCATCTACGACGACGCCCTTATACCATTGTTTGAAGAGGGCAACACCAAAACCCGCCGTGCGAGTCATGTAGAGCCTGCGGACAATGGGACTTGGACCGTAGACCTAACACCGGTTTCCGGACCCGTAATGACCGGTTTCCGGCTCAGGGGCGATGCTTTAAACGCGGAAGTTGGGTGGATTAAGAAGAATCTACTCGGAAAGGGTCAACCATGCGCCACCTTGTCGGAAAACTGCTCTGGTACTTCGTTGGGCAGTTCTTTTACGACGAAATAGACCGGGAAATCGACTTTGTCACGAAACGCAGAAACGACGCCAAGAAACAATTGGCAGAATTAGAACGCCTCGAATCAACCTCTGGTCGTTAAATCCAAAGCAACAACCCGATACTAACCACTTCCACATAATGGAGGGACGGAGACGTGTCGAAGCACAAAAAGAAAGAAATGCTGTCTCGTAAAACAAAATTGTTATTTCTCCTGTCGGCAATCGCCGCCATGGGAATTGCGCTCTATTTTCACGCCGGACAACAAATAACCGCGACGCTATTGGTCTCTCGCATCATTGATGCGACGGCCGATGCACTGATCGAGCGAGTAATAGTTTAATCCAAACAAAGGGGACCACAGAACATGGTAGCCAATCCAATTCTAGGAGAGCGCACTATGACGCCGTATACGCGGTTAATCGAAACCTTTTGTCAGACGCAGATTCCACTCAGTACAAACCAACGGGTGCGGTTTGAAGCGATCGTCGCGGCAATCCTCGGCACAAAGCAACGCCGCTATGGTCCACTGCCAGCCCCGGAGACGCAAGTAAAAATCCGCGATGTGGTTCGCAATGCCACCGGTTCAATATACAAATCTGACGCCACAATGTCTGGTTCCAACAATAAGATTACCTTCTATCTTCCCTGGGGCGCCAGAAAGCAAGATGATAATCAGGGAATCGACATCTTGGAGTTTATGGCGCTTCGGCAATTACTTTGCCTGAAAAAAGAACTCGAAATGCAGGGCATTGAATCCCTCTTTCGCTTCCGGCTCGAGGATCTCGGTGACCGCTGGCTCTTTGAAAATCGCGGTCTCTTGCAAATTGAGCATTATGTCGCTTCCTTTATTAAACTTTCGCGTGCTGTTTTGGGAGACAGCGCCGATCCCTCCACCGAAACGATGTTCACAAACTGGACCAGGTTTAGCGAATTGGCAAAAGCCTACCAGCCAACGTTCTATCGCTATCTAACAAGCGGGATGATTCGTGAATCAAAACTCTTAGTCGACATGGGTTGGCGCGGAGATATTCCACAAGAACAGCGCGATTACTATCTGGCGCACTATCATCAGCTCTGGCCGACAAAATCCGACGATGAATTGATCGTCGAATTATCACGCTATTTTGCATCAACACTTGCTCGGGTGAATACCAAGGCAACCGCCAAGCCGGACGGACCGGTGATCGATATTGCCTTTGCCCATCCGATTCCGGGTGATCCGCTTCTGCGCGCGCGGGTACATTACCGCACGCTTCCTGAACGCTATAGCAATAATCATCGTTCACCGTGGATGGGAAAAGGATACCTCCAGATCGATGAACAGAACAATGTCACGCCAAAGATTGCGTTTGGCAACGACCTGCGCCTCATCAAGGATTCGATAACTCTCGCCGAAGTAACCATCGAAACGGATTATGTTTTAGTCTAGGACCACGGAGTAAAATCCAAAGCGGGAGATTTTAGATGGGCAAGCACTATCGATTTTTAAGTTACATGATTCGGCATAAGTTTTTTGTGCTGCGAGTCGGTCTTTACCTCGGCGTTCCCTTGTTGCAGCTTGTTCTTCACGATTTGGATAAACTACATCCCTTTAAATGGAAAGCCTACGCCAAATCGTAGGCATCCATGGCGCAGAGTTAGCCCGCGCCCAGCGCCGTCACAAACAACTGAATCCTCATCACTGGGAATATTGGTGCACTTACGAACATGAATCAAGTTTTTTAAGACAGATGCCAGAGCGTTACGCACTCGAAATGATCGCCGATTGGATGGGTGCGAGACGCGCGACTCATGGGAATTGGGACATCCACACATGGTACAAGGAAAATTATTACACCATTCGATTACACGGTAAGACGCGACGCTTCGTAAACGATACACTCATGGAAATCGACAATTCTTTCAAGTTTTTACCAAAACTCGTCCAAGAATCGCGGTAGCAGACAATCCAACGCAAGTATTTCGAGTTATAAAATCCAAGACGAAAGGAAACAAAATGGCGCTTTCACATGCAGAGCGTTCTGCTAATGCAAAACGTGCCTGGGATACGATCCGCTCTAAGTATGGTCCGGCCGGTCCGCCGCGAGGCGAAGCGAGGCTGAGCCAGAAACCAGAACTACCCAAAAAAGCACTGCCGAAGCAGGACAAGAAAATCAAGCTGCCGCCGGCGCACATTGCCAGCATCGAGGAAATGGAGGAAAAGACAGTCATCTTCGTTCTCACCTTTTCCGCGATCGGCAATCACCGCAAGGTTGATACCGAGAACATTGAATTGACCGAAGACAACAAAACGTCCGACAAGGAATGGCTAGCAGTCTCGAAGAAACTGTGGGACGCCGAAGAATTGACAGCCATCACCTCTCTGGACGGCGAAGTACGGCGGTATATCGACAGCCTGGCTTTGCCGTTCACGATCAAGAAGGGCATCTACCTGCTTCCAAAAGCATTGGCTGATGAAGTCGATGCCAAGCTGACCGAATATGCCAAGAAGCGCGATGCCTTGGTTAAAAAACTTGTCGATAACTATGACGATTTGATCAAAGAGGCACGGCATCGTCTCAAGAACCTATTTGACAAGTCGCAATATCCGCCACCGGACGTCATTCGCCAATCCTTCCGGTTAACGTGGCGCTTCATGGAAATCATGCCACCAAGCCGGCAAAAGTTGAGCGAAAAACTCCGGAAACAAGAAATCCAGAAAACAGCCGCATCATGGGAAAAGGCACGCGGGGTCATTCAGCAAATGCTTCGCCAGAACATGGCTGAAATGATTGAGCATCTGCGCGAGCGTCTTACTCCTGGGGAAGACGGCAAAACGAAAATTTTTAAAGAGAATTCGTTTAAGAAGATCAACGAATTTCTGGAGACGTTCGACGTGCGCAACATCACGGAGGATCGGCAACTGAAAGTCTTGGTCGACAAGGCGAAGTCTCTCTTGAAAGACACGAACGCAGACCTATTGCGTTCCGACGAAGATGTACGCGCCTACGTGAAGTACGGATTCGACACAATCGACAGCGCATTGTCTTCGCTTATTACGTCCAAACCGTCACGCATTCTCACGCTGGATGAATAAATAACACTATTCTCCAGTATCTTTCGCTTTGTATTACAGTATTGACAATCTTAGACTCTAACTTTATAATCGTAGTACGCGAGTCGCCACTTATCTTTACGTGGGTCTATAGTGCCGTCCATGTTTAGAAGGTGGCGATTCGCAGAAAGGATTCCAGATGCCGCGTCTAGCGTTTGGTCACTACTCCATCGTGTATTCGGACGGGCAATATCGCACAATCCGTATTAGCGATTGGAACGGGAAAGCCGTAGTTGGTATCTCCACGCCGAAGCGTGATCGTCAAAATAATTTTCGTTTTCAAGGTGTTGGCTTTTTAACCGACGATAACCAGATCAGGTTTTGGCACAAGTTCGAACAGGCGAATGAACCAAAGCGACTGACTCGCATTCGCTATGCTCTGGATGTAGTAGCCAGAGAGCCGGAGCAGGCACAAATGGCTTTCGCCATGAAAGAAAGCAAGTGCGCTCGTTGTGGGCGCACCCTTACGGTTCCAGCCAGTCTCCACCGCGGTCTTGGCCCTGAGTGCGCCAAGAAGGGTCACTGGACAAAGCACGATAACCAGCTTGCCTTTGAACACCAACGCGAGAATGCGGCATGACGGACGAAAAAGAAATTATCAGAGCCATCACGCCGGAAGAGGCTGCATTTTATTTTATGGGATAGATACCATAGCGCAAATAAATTACGTCACTCCGTTACAGAACCATGTCCAGCAGAAAGGGTGTTGGAACTAGAATTAAACCAAACTAAAAAGGAAAAGGAAATACGATGAAACGCCATCCTGAACGCCACTGGCGCAACGTTCCGCGCGAAGAACTGGACGGTCATCTGACCAAAAAAGAACGCCAAGCCAAAGATGATGCCAAACGGCAGCGGAAAGCGAGGAAACAGAAGTGATAACCATCACCGTCACAGCCGAAGACATTGCAAACGGTAAGACATGCAACAGCCGCGAATGCCCGATAGCCTTAGCGGTTAGACGTATTCTCACGACCGCGTTGGTTGGTCCATGTTTTATTCTTATTGAGGGTGTGGGTGTCAACGAACAAGACACTCGTATCGTGCTTCCCAGTGTAGCAAGGAACTTCGTATCGATGTTCGACGGTGATAAGAAAGTTGAACCGTTTTCATTTCAGATCGAGGAACCGAATGATCCCGGCAAAGCGAATCAACAAGCCGCCGAAATTTAATTTCGCTGTCTTGTCAGTCCATAAGGGCTCAGAGATAGCGGAATTGGAATCCTCATTCCTTGAAGCCGGTGTCGCACAAGGATACTTCGAGCGTCAATATTCGAAATGGGGGCTGACCGATACCAATTTCTACTTAGTTGACTGGCAACGGCAAACCGTTTTACAACAACACATCGTATTTTAATTCGAAGGGAGAACAATCGTGGCAACTAAAGTCTGGAAGGGTGCCCTGCAATTTGGTCTTTTGTCGATTCCCATCTATCTCAACGTCGGGGCTCGCGACGATCGGATTGACTTCAAGAGTCTTCACGATAAATGTCACACGCCACTGAACAAACCGTACTTCTGTTCGCATTGCAATGAGAAGGTGGACAGTAAGAATACGGTTAAGGGTTACGAAACTGGCGGCAAGTACGTGATCCTCACGAACGACGAAATCAATTCGATGGCTCCGGCGAGCGAAAAAGTCATGGAAATCACCGATTGCGTGCTTGCCGAAGATGTGGACCCGCTCTACCTGGCAGAATCGTTTTACATGCTGCCAGAAGACGCTGGCCGCAAGCCGTATAGCCTGTTGGCCAAGGCTCTCGAAGCAACCGGGCGTGTGGCACTTGCCAAACTGACGAAATCCAACCGCGAGAACCTGGTGCTCATTCGCCCCAAGGGAAACGGTCTCATGCTGCATTTCCTCTGGTACGCAAGCGAGGTGGCGGAAGTACCTGAGTTTGACAATCTGAATGCTGCGCCGCTCAGTCAGGGAGAAATCAAGATGGGCGCACAGTTGGTCGAAAGCCTGTCCTCGGCTTTCCAGCCGAAAACATTTACGAACGAATTTCAAGAGCGGGTGACGCAACTGATCGCGTCGAAGATGGATGAATCGGTGACGCCTCCGCCTCCGGTTCAGTTCACACAGAGCAGTACGACTGTCGATCTCATGGAAGCACTCAGGGCATCGTTGGCTGTTAACAAGAAAAAGCCAGAGGTAAAGCCGACACCGATTCCAGCCACAAAGCCAGCCAAGAAGAAAAAGGCTGCGGCGTAATGAAACTTCAAAACGTTATTCTCATTCCGTTGGCAGAGATCGAATTCACGCGCGCCGAATGCAACATGCTAATGTCGGCGGCTGGCGCACATTACGACGCCAAATGTCGTGAACAGGCAAAGCCCGGTGGAATCGTTTGGGGACTTCTCAATCGACTCGTGGATTCTGAAACCGCAACCCTACGCCTAAATGCTGTCGATATCGACTTGGTCATGAAAATTTTGCAGGACGTACCGACACCTGCAAATATCGAACTACAACGCATTTTCGGACTGCTTAACGATAAATATAGCGAGTTGAACGACCTTGGCGATAGAAGTTAGCGAGAGCCATCGCCGAAATAGAAAGGAGAAACATGCCACCGAACACAACATTTACGGCAAACAAAACTAAAAGGTAAGCACCGGCGACGCCGGCAATATTGCGGTCAAGGGGAGTCGATAAGACTCCCCTTTCAGTTTGGAGATCCATGTCATGTAGTGGAAGTAACATCGAGGAGAATTAAAAAACAATGAGCGCGACTTCGATTAGTCTTTACTACCAGAACTCCGCCAAGAATAGCGACAAGGAATATCACATCCAAATTGTGCCAGTTGCAACTGGTTTTGCGGTGAACTTCCAATTCGGGCGCCGCGGCTCCAAACTGCAAACAGGCACAAAAATCAGCGGCGTTTCGGCCGAACAAGCCAGGAAAGTCTTCGATTCTCTTGTTCATCGTAAAACCATTGAAGGATATGAGCCGCCGAAGGGCAAAATGGCTACTGTTATTGAGGCGCGCGCCGGGCTTGTTCCCTCTAACAAGACGGATAACTTTCGCACGCCTTTTCCCATTGAGGATCTGGACGAGATTCCGGTAGCCAGCATTGAACCGTATATGAATAATTCCAACTACTGGCTCCAACTCAAAGCTGACGGGCAGTTTCGGCAAATCGAAAAGCGAGCCGATGGAACGTATGCTGGCTTCAACAAACTCGGAACGCTCTCCGGAGCCTTAAACTCGGAAATCGTCTACGAACTGGACAGGATCAAAGCGAAGACTTTTTTTGTCTGCGGCGAGCACGTCGGCAATATTTTCATTGCCTACAATCTTCTCCGTCTTAACGGCAAGAATCTCTCCACTCTTACCTACGAAAAACGCTACAGGGCACTGGAAAAGTTAATTCCGCCAAGCGGTCGCCACGTCACACTCATTCCAACCTGGGAAACCCCCGAAGCTAAACGAGAAGGGTTTGCGGCGCTTGAAAAACATCGCTACGAGGGAGGTGTGTTTGCGCGACGCGACGCTGCATACCGTCCCGGCAACAGTGGCAACCATAAGAAGTTCAAATTCATCAAGTCTCTTTCGGCAATTGTCGTTCGAATTGGCGACAAGGGACATAATTCCGCCGCGATCGGGCTCTACGACGCGCAAGGCAAGATGGTGGAAGTGGGACACGTTTCGCTAAACGGAAAGCCGACCGTCTCTATCAACTCAGTCATTGAAGTGCATTATCTTTACGGCGGCGCCGGCCGACACCTTGTTCAGGCGCGCATGAAGTCGATTCGTTCTGATGTCTTGGCCGAAGATTGTACCGTGGACCAAATTATCTACAAGGCCGGGATTGCCGCATGAGCTACACAATCCTAATCGTAGACGCTGGCGGTTTTAACCGCCCAGAAATAGGAAATTTCGTCGTTTCTTTCCAGCCGGATACCGATGAACGTGGAATCGGAATCCTCACCGTCACGAACAATGAGGATTTGGCGATGCAGTTTAACGATGGTGTCGCCGCGTTACATTTCTATCGTCAACAGAGCAAGGTTTGTCCAGTCCGGGATGATGGTAAGCCCAATCGACCACTGACTGCCTTTACGGCTAGTTTTGCCAAGAAAGGAACTCACGTTGTTAGCGCCATCTGATACTCCAATCGGAAAACACCTTGCCGAAGTATGGGAACGTCTCCTAAAACTTCCCGAAGGTTTTGTTTGTACGGATGCCGCTTGGGAATCGTACAAGGTTCTTGGCGGCGTCATCTATGGCTTTTGGGAAGAGGAATGTCCCGGAGAACTCGCCAAAGGCTGCGGCGGTCACGATTTTCTCTTGATCGAAGATCGCTTTATTATCGACTTTTGGGCAGCAGCTTATCTTGGCCACCGCGCCGTCTATGATCTTTACGAACTTGACCAGCGAGAAGAAATCCTGCGTCTCTATGGTCCGAGGCGCAAGTGGAAGAAGGTGGATACCAGTCAGATCGAGAAAGACCTGTTCGACATGCACGAAGATGTCAAGGTTGCGCGTGCAAAGCGCGCGGCTGCGGCATCACATCATTTCCAGAAAGTAACGACATGAAGAAACAAGAAGAACTTGTTATTAATCGCCAGACCTGGCTCCGCGGAACAGGCGGAGCCATTAGCCGACTCTACCGGGAAGATGGCAAACGTTGCTGTCTTGGTTTTTACTGCAAGAACCACGGTATATCGGACGAACTCCTTGAAGACCAGCCATCACTATACGATGTTCAGCAAAATTTCCATGAAGCCATGATACCGAACGAGGTTATGTGGCTCCTGGATTTTAGTCGCGAAAATACAACAAATCATTTTGACGCCAATTCCAAAATCGCTCGCCTTCTCATGGAAGCTAACGACGCCATCTTTCGCAAGGGTAATAATTGGAACGATAAATTCGGTGTTCGGATCACCGAAGCAGAACGCGAAGCAAAAATCATCGAATTATTTGCCAAGCAAGGCATCGTGGTTCGATTCATCGATTAGGAGAAACCATGTCAACGTGTTCAACATGCAAGGGGGATATGCTGAAAACCGATGGTTGCGTAGAGGTGCCGGTAGAGTTTTATGAGGCGACCGATTCGCGCGATAAACCGCCAAAAGTCATAAAGACGCTGCCACCGGTGAAGTATGGCGACGAAACGCGCTATGGACACAGTAAGCCGTTTGGAGAAAAGCGCTGTCCAGATTGCAATGCAAAACCCGGACAGTTTCACCACCCTGGCTGCGATATTGAAGAATGCCCAGGCTGCCACCATCAATTACTGATGTGTGGCGGCGATTGTGAGCAGAAATGAAACCGAATTGGACGCCATTGGTCCGTTCTAATGGAGCAGCAACTAGGGCAACCGGCGCCGCGCTTGATGCCACAAAAGAATTACTGGAAAAGCTGGGACCGCTCGAGGTATGGGGCAATAGTCGCTATACGGTCACCGTGCGGCGCTATGAGGCAGAGGAAAACTCCACTCTGAAATTAATCCACATGTCTATCCACAATCATGAACGAAATGCGCGGCATGATTGGCGCGATTTCCAGAGGATCAAGAACGAAATTTGTGGAGCGGAAGCTGAAGCGGTCGAGCTCTATCCTGCCGAATCACGTCTTGTCGATACGAGCAACGAATACCATTTATTCTGCATTATCGGTTTTCGTTGGCCGTTCGGATTTGCAGAACGTCTTGTTAGCGAATCGGGTGACAATATTGGTTCAAAACAACGCCCATGGGAACCAGACAGCAAACCATCCGATCTCAAGCATATTACGCTTGAACATTACAGGACGGGAGGAGTTACCTAGATTTATATCATCCAACAAAATTATGCAAATGACCAACAGGCTCAATTTAATTGGGAATTTTATTCGGGAATTGATATAATCGCGCCCAGAATAAAAGCACGCGATTTTTTGGGGCTAGGCGTGCAAACAAACTAAGGGAGAATTAACGTATGCCACGTACATGGACCGAAGAACAAAAGAAACGTCAATCCGAATTAATGAAAGGGCGTAAGCGTGGTCGTAAGGCCACGGTCGTATCGATCGCCACGCCAAAGCGTAAGCTGGTGCACTTAACGGCTTCTCTTCTTCGCGCTCTACCGGACAAGCAGCTTATCAAGATGGTCAGCTAAACCACAATTTTGCGCGGACGCGTGCGGAACAAGCGCAACCGGCGAAACACCACACGATGAAATTTCCATACGTCCGCGCAAAAACTTAATTTTGTAGTTGCTCTGGTATAAATCCAAAAACATGAAAGGAAACCCCTCATGAAGAAGCAGCAGAGGTCTGTCTGGACGAAAGAACAGCGAGAAAAACAGTCCAAAATCATCAAGGCGAGCTTGGCGAAAAAGCAGCGCAGCTATAGAGCAAAACAAGCACCGGAGTTCATCGACAGTCTCAAAATTGTCAAGCAAGTGGAAGCGAAAATAGCTTCCATAATTCGGCTAATGCCAGATCGTAAGCTGGTCGAGCTTCTTATCAATTCCAAATGACAGTAACTTGCTCGCGTTGCGGCGAGACCTGGCCGCGCGATCCCGCACTGGAAGTTCCATGTCCAACCTGCCATGCGCCAATCGGGAGTTGGTGTGTCAGGCCGAGCGGCCATAAGGCAATGTACCAACATGGCGATCGTGACCGCGCGGCAATGGCTGTCGGAAAACTTAAAATGTGCCCTGGAGACAAAAAAAATGTTCGATGCCCACCAAAAAAGATTCGTAAAGATCGTTCACGAAATGTCTCACAGGCATTCCAACGCACTCTTGGATTGGGCTGAAATTACAGCTATTACACTTGCCAATTCTCTCCAGTTCAAAGATAAACCGTGGCAAGAGAGAGAGGATCGATATCTGGAAATAATTAACCGTTACTCGAAAGAGGAACATTCTTTACTCGCCGAAATGCTGGCGTGTGTGGTCAACTCGCTATCTTGTACTAGCCCGCACATTCATAGCGATAAAGAGTGTCGCGGCGATTGCTTTAATTTCCACGACACGCTTGGCGAAATCTATATGACAGATGAAATCGCCGGCCGCTCTCGGATGGACAAAGATGTAGCGTTTACGCCGTGGAACGTGGCTGAGATGATGGCTGAAATAGCCTTAGGCGATAACCCAATACACCATCGTGGTTTTATCACACTCGCAGAACCAGCCTGCGGAACTGGCGTCATGGGAATTGCTGCGGCTGCCGTACTTAAAAATCACGATGTGAATTTCCAGAAATGTATGCACATTACCGCAACTGATGTTCGTTCTATCTTTGCGCATATGGCATACATTCAATTTTCCTTGCTCCATATTCCGGCTGTCGTAATCCACGGCAACACGCTTAGCGGCGAAGTCTGGTCGACTTGGGAAACGCCAGCACATCAACTTGGGTTGTGGACGCTAAAACTGAATCGCCTTTACTCTGAACAAAAACCAGAAACGCTCAAAGAATATTTTTCGGAGCAGCCGAAGATACCGAATACTGCAACGATTGTTAAAGTTCCAACACAAAGCGCTTTTGATTTTGAATTACACGGAGGGGGTAATGCCAATCCATATGGTGGGCAGGAACAGCAGTCACACGGCTCGTTGCGGAGTATCGGGCAAAAGATCGACATACAGCACAAGAGAAATCACCTGCAAGCGTTGTCTCGCGGTCCTCAAAAAAGAGGAACGAAAGGAAGTAGAACAAACCAAGCATCTCAAAAAAATCCGCGCCAAAGAAAGGCGCGCGGCTGAGAAGTTTCCGGTCCGCATCCGCATCACTATGGAAGGCGGACTAATTCAAAACGTCACAAACGTTCCAGTTGATACCGTGATCGAGGTCTACGATTACGATGTTGACGACAGAAACCATCCCAACGTAACAAAAGATGAAGAAGGCACGCCGGTATTTGTAAATTTCTGGTATAGAGGAGATTCAGAGTGAGCCAGGCTAAGTTAAACCTTGATTCGCCGCTGATCGAGAAGTACGCTCCACGGGAGATCGATGATTTTATCGGTCTCCATGCCGTAAAGCAATATTTTAGAAACTTCGTCAAAAAACCGATCACACCGTCATCATTTATTTTCTTTGGCGAGTCTGGAACCGGCAAGACGACAATGGCACAGGTTCTCGCCGAAGAAATCGATGCAGAACTCCATCACATTCCATCGCAAAAATGCGATGCCGAAGCTATCGATACCGTGACACGAATGTGTCATCGTGGTGCGTTTAACTTTTTCGGAAAAAACGCTGGTACAGCCAGGACGCACCACCTGGTCTTGATCGATGAAGCGGATTCCATGTCATCAGCGGCGCGCACGGCTTTATTCTCGAAACTTGACAGGACGGCATCGCCGCCACTAACCGTTTGGGTTTTTACCTGCAATAAAATCACGGAATTTGAAGATAGGTTCGTATCTCGCTCGCGGGTCATGGAATTTAAAAACGAGACTCTCGAGGGCGAAATGGAACACTTCCTGCGCCGCATCTATCGCAAAGAGGGAGGAAGTTACCCTCTAAGTTTTTATGACATTGCGAAGCAGAGCGGGTATAATGCCCGTGCAGCCCTTATGAAGTTGGAAGTCGAACTACTTATGGGAACCGATCGTTCCGGCATCCCAAAAGCAAAGGAACTGTCGCCCGTTGAAGCACACATACACAACTGTCCGAATGACGGATGTCACAAGACCTGGAAACATGAAGATCCGAATTGCGAACTGCCTTTTCGGACTGAATGTCAAGCCTGTGGGGGCGCCATGACCGCCGGCTCGCTTCGCGCCAAGAAAGCGCACCAAACCATGAGACAGAAACGCGAAGAAGAAATCCAGAAACGGGTAGCAGAGGCTGTCAAAAAAAGAAAGAAAGGTAGGGCCGCATGAAGATCGACAATCCCCCACAATTCCGTGCGTATTTAAAGGAACATTCAAACGCATTTCGATTGCCCGACCCTATTTTTAACGAAGCAATGCGTGAACAGCAGATTTGGAACCAACTCTGTGATGAAAGGCAGAGACGCAGCGATGCTTGGTTAGCTGCGCATCCTAACTGGACTACGGAACGCGAGGCGTGGAATCAACTGCGTGCAGACCGTAAAGCGGCCGGCGTTGAAATTAAGAAGTGGGAGAAAAAACATCCGAAACCTAAGTTTGGTGATACCGAATACTGGAAACAGTGGGAAGAATATTTAAATTCTGTTGCTGCCACCGGCAACGGTATGGAGCGCGAGAGAAATGCCGATATAGTGAATCGTTTTAAGTCTGTGTTCAAGAGACTAAAACATGGCGGTGGATTTCCAAAACCGAAGCGCGGTATAACACATTTCTCCATCCTTCTGGTTCGATACACTGGCGGCGGGGCGACTTATAGAGCCTTGATCGGTAACTCAAAACGCTTCCGAATGGTTCCACCGGATGCATCAGCATATTTTACAAACAGCAGGGATAACCGTCGTAGTCGACAGGGAACGGCGTGGTTTTCGCTTGGAACAAGCGAAATTGGATTGGACGTCATATTCCATTCCGAGGTTCCTGTTGATTCAATATATAAGCGTGTGTACTTTTGTGGTCGGCGGGAGTCGTTTGTTGATCCATGGGAGTACTATCTATCCTTCACGGCGGAACGGAATCCCGCAACTGAACAGAAAGAGCCGCCAGTCTACAATAAGACTAAGGTTGTCGATCTAAATTGGCGGTTAATCGATGATCGCATCCGTTTTGCTGTTGTTTATAATGGTCATCGGATCAAAGAATATTTCTTTCCTCGCGCTTTTGTAAGGAATAACTCCATCGTTTCACCGGAAGCAATTTCAAATCTCCGCGCATTGCGTTCAGAGATCGTGCAGTCGTGTAAAAAGTCAATGCAAGGATGGTTGGCCGAACGTGGTATCCAGGGTGGTGCTTTTGATAAATTGGGGGCGCGTGGTCTACGCCAGTTACTTTTTGAGTTGGAATCCAACGGCGAGCACGTCGATATTAAAACTGGTCTACAGACCTGGAATCGGCAGTATATCCAATATCTAGTTAAGGAAAGAATGCTACGCAATTGGTGGAATCGCCGGCGCGATTGGGTCTATGGGAATGTGGCCAAAGAGATTGTGACAGATTCTAATGTAGTTTTGCGGATGATTGATCTTCCAAAACTAAAAGAGAAAGACTCAAACAAAGGGGCTGAGCGGCGCGACTGGATCGCATTGGGAAAACTGAAGATAGCGATTTCCAATGCAGCACATAAGCGCGACGGTAAAATCATCGAAAACAACGAAGAAGTCCGTTGCTTCGTATGCGGCGGTCAAATCGTTGATCTGACCGGTTCCGATTCGCAGGTAGGCTGCGCCAAGGGACATTTGTCTGACGGCGACCATAATATTGTAAGGTGGATTTTTTCGCAAACCCGTGGAAATAATGTGCAATCGGAAGGTTTGCGAAAAAAGAGCATGGCGGCCCATGCGTAAAGTGCTGTATATTCGTGCCTTACCAGAGCGGTTGCAGAACTGTGTCCAACGGAAAGGGTGTTGGAACGACTACCTTTACCACCATCATTCGCGTATGCAGAACTGTGTCCAACGGAAAGGGTGTTGGAACTTCTTCGAGAGTGGACCAAAGTCCAGCAGAAGGGATGTTGGAACCGAAAAGCGCAAATACCTGCCGCAAACGCAAAACTAATGAAGATATACCGGCAAGCACAGGCATCAGTTGTTACAGAATGGGTGTTGGAACATCGAAATGTTACAGTCGGAGGACTAAAACATGAGCAATAAATCAGAACAGAAAGCATTTGATCGATTTCGGAAATGGTGCGAACGAACAAAACAAGAACCATCTTCAAAGATGCTGCGCCTGTGGGATGAAAAACACAATCGCGGCTTACTTATCGCCGGATGGTCACAAGCTGAACTGTTAGAGCTTGGCAAGGACCAAGTTTATTCCACAATATTTAACCGGTATTCAATGATTACCGTAAAGTATGAAGCAAGGAAGATTCACATAGCCGCCATAAGACTCTCTAGGAGCGCTGGAGAGCATCGGATGGTAGATATGGCTATGCCGTCGCTCACGACCAAACAACTTGAAAATATACGGGAAAAAGCCGAGAAGGCACTTACTACCGCAATTATCCGCTTGAAGATTTTGAATCTATCCAACCAGGAAATAGCGGATATTTTCCATAGAGCACTAAACGAAATTTCAGAGGATGCTGCATGAATCGTTTATCCAATGCCGCTCGTAAACTTATGGATGAGTTAGCATTCCATGTATCTGTACAGAATGGACGTTTTAAACCGACAAAACATACTGAAACTTTACTTCAGGAAGTTGGAGAAGCGATTAAGGAAACCGAGACAACCGAAGCCGACTTCCGCGAATTAAATCTACAGAACATGATTGCGGTCGTACCGATAGATACAGGTCGCTGCTTCTATGGTACATGCACCAGAAAAGATAAACACTGGCATGTATTCGACAGTACCGGTCTTATGGTTGCCATCCTTGAAAGGAAGTCTACATGAACGCCACTGAAAGAAAAGTTGCCATCAATAAAATGAAAATGGCTTCGGCCGCTTTTTATTCAGCCGCAGTCCAAATCGGCAACCATCCGTTCATTGAGTTTTGTGGCTTAATGAACGAATATATTAAGGCGTGTGAAGAAGCGCACAAGAAGGGCATCGACTTTTCGGAATGCAACGCCCATACCGGACAATCTCTACCGCTTGAATCGCATATGGTCAATTACATCAATGAGAAGCTGGAGTGTATCTTTACCGGACACAGCGTTATGGACACGAAGTGAGGTCTTATGGAAAAGAGTAAGGAACTACAGGAATTCTTTTATAAAATCGGTAAAGCTGGCGGGAAGGCTCGCGCAAAGAAGTATTCGCGCAAAAAAATCCGCGAGTGGGGACGTATGGGCGGCAGGCAAAAACTGCTGACCGACGAACAGGTTGCAGAAATCGTAGTAAAACTCAAGGCCGGCACCTCTCAGGCGGAAGTTGCGAAGATGTATAGTGTCTCCGCATCGACTGTTTGTTTGATTTGGAATCGGCAAAAAAAGAAGAAGCGAAATAATGGGCACAAAAAAGACAGACAACAGAAGCCTGATGGACAAGCAGAACCTCCGGTACAAGGTGATCAAAGAAGCGCAGCTTGAACCACTGCGGGTCTTGGATCTATTTGCCGGTGAAGGTCATATCTGGAAGGGACTGCGCCAGCAATTAAATGTTTTAAGTTATACGCCTGTCGATAAAGACGATCGGCAACCTGGCACGATCCGCGTCAAGATAACTCCGCGCATTATTAAGGCACTTGACATAAGCCGTTACAACGCTATTGACATCGATACTTATGGCGACCCTTGGGAATTATGGAGTGAGCTCTTACCGCTCATTCGGTACAAGACGGCCGTATTTTTAACTCGCGGCAAAGTAACCTACGGCGCCGGCAAGATGCCGATCAGTAAAGCAATGAAGCGCGCCATGGGTATTCCCGAACACTGGGATGTGCCAGGTAAGGTTGATCTCATGGAGTACGGCGATCGGTGCCAATTAACGCAGCAATGCCCAACAGCCAAAATTACATCTGGCTACGTAATCAGACTTCTTAGAGTCGATTATTATGGAATGATCGTGGAACCGACCAATGAAAACGGTGAAATCATTTCTCCTAAGAATGAACAACAGCCAAGCAGAATCCTAACATTGGATCAATGACATGCTATGCCCATTCTGTGCAAAGAAGTTTTCACCCCACGAGATAGATTGGCACACGATTCAGTGTGCTTCGTACCTGCTGCGTTATGCAGAGAACCATATCTATAAACTCGAAAACCGTATCCGTAAACTCGAAAAGAAACTACGAGAACAGGAAATACAGCCAACGGAACTCGTAAACAAAGAAATCATGATGCTGGCATTCGAAATTCATGACCGTCGCGGACCGCGACACGTAGAGAATTTCCGTCAGGGAATACTTGATACGACAGGACGCGATTGTAATTGCATTTATCTTGCGCATCTGGAAATAGCAGACCGTCTCTTAAAGGCAGAAGAAAAGACACCACCGACCCGCATCTTTTCTCTTGCAGAATAGGCACTAATTCCGCAATAAAAACCGTTATAAATTCCTGTTGTAGAAGTTAGACTCCAAGTATATAATCACACTTTCACAACTATATAAGTACAGGAGCATCAAAGTGGGAGATAGCACCCGTATTTCATGGGCTAACCGCACGTTGAATTTCTGGATTGGTTGTCGCGTTGTAAGCGAGGAATGTGACAAGTGTTACGCAAAAGTTTTGATTGAGCGCACACGCGGAAAAGGATCATTCGATACTATAACGCGCACAAAGACATGGAACGATCCAAAGCGTTGGCAGAGAGAGGCAGCCAGCGCAAACCGCTGCGATTTGGTTTTTACTTGTTCTCTCTCCGACTTTTTTATTCAGCAAGCCGATGCGTGGCGTCCGGAGGCTTGGCAGATTATTCATGACACGCCAAACCTGATCTATCAGATTCTGACCAAGCGGCCACAGTTAATCGAAAAGCGATTGCCGGCGGATTGGGGAAGTGGCTATCCAAATGTGTGGTTGGGAACAAGTGTTGGACTTAAGAAGCACTTGAAACGTATGGATGTTTTGCGTAACATTCCTGCCGCAGTCAGGTTTGCATCGCTCGAACCGTTACTTGAAGACATTTGTCCTGAACTGGAAGAACATGTTGACGGATTTCATCAACTTATTGTGGGAGGCGAAAGTGGCAATAACTCCCACAACTTTCGACCAATGGAACATGACTGGGCGCGTAAGATTTTGACGATTTGCCGCGCGCGCGATATGGCCTTCTTTTTTAAGCAATCTGCCGCTGTCAGAACTGAAATGGGAACAGAGCTCGATGGCAAGACCTACCACGAATATCCGAAACAGTATGCGACGTATTGCAAACAAATGAAGAACAAAAATCTTTTTACAGGAGCATAACGTGGAAGATTTTGACGTGGAATGCGATTACGACGACAATGGCGACCCAATTTGTCCAGATTGCGAATCACGCGACATTGATTTAGTAAACGGCGACCACGGCTATAGGTGTAATCGCTGCAAATCCACCTTCACCGTTCCATAAGATAAGAAAGGATAATCACTGTGAATGCGAGGCAAAAGAAATTCGTTCTGGAAAAGCTAATCCCATTCATCCAACGAGAGCATGGACGCGGCTTTGGAATGTCTTCCTGGAGAAAAACAGACACGCCTGGTTATTACAGTAGTATGGACGGAATAGCGCGAAAGGTTCCGCCGTGTGGAACGTTGTGCTGTATTGGCGGATCCATAGCCGTTCTCAAGAAAATCGACGACGACTATATAACCGGTCCGGCAAGTATCCGCAGGTTTTGCGAAAGACATTCCAAAAGAGTTCTCGGCTTGGATCCTGAAATAGCTTACGGGTTATTTATGGGATGGAATACAAGTAATTCATTATGTGAATACCTATGGCCGACCGCTTATAGGTTGAGGTTTGATGATGCGAATTGTCCCGAAGATGTTGCAGAAGTTGCTGCAAGTCTTTTGAGGTTGGTTTGCGAAACAAATGGACGGTGCATGGAACCTGTCTCAGGAGAGAAATAGAATGAGCGGACTTGGAATCGGTTTCTTTTTCATCTGGATTCTGAACTTTGGTATTAGCTGGCTCAATGCTTGGGGCGTCGGGCGCACGTGGATTGAGTCGAAAGCACAGGGCGGATTCACGCATTTCGTTACTTGGTGCGCCGCAATTATGTCCGGCTGCGGATTCACTTGGTGCTATCTATTCGTACTTGGATATCTGGCTGGTACCATTCATTATCACGGCCATGTTCTATTGGCACCTCGTTATGTCAACGCCATGATCGAGCTCGGGTACTTGGTGATTATTCTCCCAATCATCGGCTCGGGTATTGGCATAACCATTTCAAGCTGGCAATCCTTTTGGCGTAACCGCGACTTTGCAAGCGGCGGCATTGCGGCCTATAACACGTTTGCGCAGGTCTATAACACTATCGATGCGATACGCGCGATGCCAGAGATTTTGCGGGACGTCACGAGCGTATTTGACGATGATAATCGCGATTCAAATACGCTGGTATTTCTATTGGTATTACTGGCACTCGCTGCCGGATTTTTCACTACGTTCACCATTATCGAACACGCTGCCAGGGTTAAGCGCCTAGAAGTGTCGGCGCAGATGGCGAGTCTTCGCCGGTGATTCACCTTCGCATTACTGACAACCCCATAATGGCATTACGCTGTCAGGATTTGCGTAACCCCAAAATAAAAGACCGCTGGCTAGCCGCCCAGGGCAAGACATTCTTTGCGCGGCGCGTTTCCCTTAGCCGCGTTGAACCAACAAACCGCTGTATGGCAAGAGAATATTTTGAGATTGTTTCCGACCCGTTTGAATTGGATTCGCGGCCCAAGATGATGGGACGCAAAGATGTAATCGTCTGCGGCCACCTGATAGAACGAATCCCGCTTGATTTAAATCTTCTGAAAGGAGGTCACGATGAAACGAACGTTCACCGATAGACGCCGGAAGCATCAGCACTGGCAAACAACAGTGTTTTACAAGGATGGCGAGAAGTTTGCTCGGGTCTATATTAATAAAGAACGTGCCATCCAATTCGCCGATCGGCAAAAGAAGTCGCCAATCGTCGTCAGAACCACCGTTAAGGAAGTTGATTAAAACGTTTTCAGAATTACAAATCCAAAAACAAGGGAGAAACAATGATTATCGGAGAAAGGCTGCAACAGTTACGTGAAGAAAAGAAGATGTCGCAGGGTGACATCGAGAAACGCACCGGACTCTTGCGCTGCTATATTAGCCGCGTGGAGAACGGTCATACCGTGCCGTCAGTTGAGACTTTGGAGAAGATGGCGCGCGCCATGGAAATCCCGCTCTATCAGATTTTTGTCGATCCAAGCATCAAGGCACCGGCGAACCTTGGCAGTATCACAGCAGCAACAACGGCCAACGGTTCGACGGTCAAATCCAAGAGCCTTGCCCCATTCCTTCGTATTATTCCAAAGCTTGGAGAGCGCGACCGGAAGCTTTTACTTCATGTCGCGTCTGGCATGATGCGCAAGATCAAAGCCGCCTAAACCAAATCCAGCCCGGAGGTAGCATGGCGAAGAAACAGGTGTCCGTTCATGTGGACGCTATTCCATTGCAATCTGCGACCCTTTGTCAGGACTGCCATATGATCACGTCTGCCAAGAACGGACACTGTCCGGTTTGTGGAAGCACCGCATTAATGAATATCGGTCAAATTCTCGAAAGGGAGAACAATGAATCTAATTGAAGTTCCGATAGGTAATCTTTCGGTTGATCCAAACAATCCGCGAAAGCAGTTCGATAAAGAGCAGATGGGCGAACTCGCGGACACAATCAAAACGCACGGAATCCTCCAGCCGATTCTGGTCATTCCACAGAATGGCTCTGGAACTTTCCGCATTATCGCTGGTGAGCGGCGTTGGCGCGCGGCCGGTTTAGCTGGTCTCAAGACTGTACCGTGTCTAAACCGCGATGATCTGAACGAGGCAGAAATTGCAGAAATTCAGAACATCGAGAATCTTCAACGCGCGGACCTTCATCCCCTAGATGAAGCACTTGGATATCAACGTATTCAAGGAGACCCAAAGAACATCAGTCTGCGCGTCGGGAAGTCGGAATCCTACATTCGTATGCGCTTGGTCCTTGTGAACCTTATTTCCGAAGCACAAAAAATGTTTCGGACTAATAAGTTCACGCTATCCCATGCGATTCTGATCGCGCGGCAACAACCAGAACACCAAAAGGAAATTCTTACCTGGCTCAAGGAAGATCGCGGAGATACATTTGGCTCGCCACATCAATTGGCATACCAAATCCAAGAACAATTTCACCGACGACTAAAGGACGCACCATTCGACATCAAGGATGCAGAATTACTACCGGCTGCCGGGGCGTGTACCGGATGTCCGAAGCGCACTGGTGCAAATTCAATGCTGTTTCCGGACATCAAGGATAACGACACCTGTACCGACAATGTCTGTTATGGCAAGAAGTGCGAGGTGCTTCTTGAAAAACAGCTTGCCGCACATCCCAAGGCGGTTCATTTGACCGTTGGCGGCTGGGCCGGCGTGAAAGCCAAGGGAGCAATTGAATGGGTCCTTGCCGACAAAAAATGCAACGACACCACCGAAGGCATTGTTGTCGAAGTTGTCGGTCATGCCCATGAGAAACAGAATGCAAAACTTGGGCAGGTCATCCGTATCTGCGACAACACGAAATGCAAGGTCCATTGGCAGGTCTACCGTGATCCATCGGCAGATACAGCGCAGAAAAAGCAACGAGAAGCCGAGAAAAAGCGCAAGACAGAGATTCGGCGCCGCGGTCTTGTCTTTGCTGAAATCGCCAAAACGAAATACGACATTGGCGAAGTTCAGCAACGCGCCGTGTTGGATTGGGCAATCGATAACTTGAGCAATGACACGGCTCGAGGATTGTGCAATGCCATGGGTTGGGACGTCGTCAAGGGGAAGTACGTCGAAAAGGATTTCGGCGCTACCGTCAGAAAGATGCTTGCCAAAATCAGTGCGGCAGAAATCCCCCAATGGACGTATCAAATCATGATTGCCGATTCGGAACTATGGTTCTATTCGTCCCAAACCGTCAAAGCCGACAATATGGAAGCCACCGCCAAGGTTCTCAAACTTCCAATGGGAGAGCTCGCCAAAAAAGCATCAATGAATAAGGCGCAGCTTGCGAAATTGGAAACGCAGGTCAAGAAAGGCGAGGCTGATGGGAAGAAGGCAAAAACAAAAGCCGCAGTCGCATAGCGATACTCCACTGGAGGATCTGAAACCGGTGGACTACTGTCAAATGTGTGGCTCCAAGGATCGCTTGGAGCCAGCATTTGATGCTGACTGGCAACCCAAAACCCTATGCAATTCCTGCCGTATCGGTGCGGCAGAGATTTATAACGATAACCGCCACATCGATATTCTTAAGGCAAGAATTGCCGAAGCGAGATTTGCACTTGCACGTATTCCACACCACATAAACTGTGGCGAGACAGCCTGTTTTACAGGTAACGACACACAAGGGCCGTGTCTACGCATTGGTCAGTATCGCAGAATCGATCTCTTGGAGCGCAAATTAAAGCAAAGAAAGGCGCAAAGATGAAAGTTCAGGTTCTTGCTCATGCTTTCGATGGAATGCCAGGTCACGTAACAATCAGCAAGTCTGGCGAAGGTTACAATCTGCGCGTTGCCACATCGCGTGCCGTAGAAGACGTTCTTAGCGATGAACGCCTGAAACACAAGCGAATTGGCGAATTCAAGATGAGCGTTGTCGTGGTGAAGGACGGTGAGTCATGACCGACCAAGAACGCGAAATCGCAATTTGGTACACGAGTGCCTTGACTACACGCGAGGCCATTGCCATGGTTGGGCACATCATTGGCTCGCTGTCTTACGGCACGCCTAAAACCTACGGCATGCTTCCCGAGGAAGCAAAGCAGATTGTTCGGGAGGCTTATGCCACGCAAACAAAAATTCAATCTTGAAGAACATTTAATGCGCGAGGGCGCATCGATGATCGAGATTCCATCCTTTCTTAGCCATCTCACAACATTCGCCGGTTTCCCGGTCCCGTATACCGTTATGTGGTTCAACGGTAGACCTGATTTCCGAGTAATTGACAGGGAAAAAGCATTGCAATGTGAGCGTGAAAATCTATGTGCGATCTGTGGCAAGAAAATGTTCCGGTTTTATTTTGTAGGTGGTCCGCAGAGCATGGCCTCCGGCCAGTTCACGGATGGTCCGGTGCACCTATGCTGCGCCGAATTCAGTTCTTCTATTTGTCCATTCTTAAGCGGGAAGCGACTGGAACATAGTCTTCGGCCCATACAAAACGATACCGAATACGCCATCATTCACAACGACCACGTGGACACAAAACGTCCAGAGAAAATGTTTATTCTAGAAGCGCGTAACTATCATCTTGGACTTCTTGCGCCAGACGGTAATCCAACCAGAGAATCACCCATGATCTATCAAGTTATGAGATGGTGCGGAAGCGCGAAGGAATTTTGACGGAGGATCCAAATGGCTGAATTCACTGTTTTAAAGCAGATAGACGCATGGGTGAATTACGAAACAACTGTTCAAGCCAATTCAGCGGAAGAAGCGGCTGAATATGCGCGTGAACACGAAAGCGAACTGGAATGGACCGGAGGTGAAGCCGGCGACGTGCAGGAATACGATCACCGCGAATTCTATACGCTCGATGAAGAGGGTTCACCGATAGAGAGCACGAAACTGGAAGGTTACTGACATGGACGAACGTACCGAGTTTGGTTATAGGCGCACCTCTTGCGCTTGCCACAATTGCAGGCTTAATTGTGAGGTCATGCCAGGATTTCTTATCCCTGCCGATCTGGGCCGGATGATTCCAAAAGAATGCGGCAAATGCCGCCGTCCAATGAAAGGTACCACGACGTGGGACGGCGCCTGCGACTGTGGCGGATTGATCCGGAACGTCGATGAATATATTTGGGCAGAGCAAAATCTATTAGCGTCTCCCGGCGCGCTCGTAATCAGTGAAGGAAAGTTTAGACGTATTCCGACGCTGGTGCCGGCAACCAAAGAAGACGGTAGTTGTATTCACCTGACGTCAGAAGGTAATTGCGATATTCATGCCGTGGCGCCATTCGGCTGTGCCTTCTTTGACTGTGGCGAAGAACCGGAAGGTTTGGCCCATACCGCCCTCCACGCCGTTATGATGGAATGGGGTAATACGTTTAGCCTCTATCGTGCTCTGTGGATCCACTTGGCATACAAAGAGAAGTTACAGTTACCAGCAGAGGATTTGCGCGCGATTATGCGCGACAGATTGGAGGAACATGAGCGCATTTGAAGATTGCCGCAGGTTAATCCAAGAACTTCGTTGTGGGCATGCTGCCGATATAAGTTTTGGCTTAATGGAGCCGCTGTGGAATGAACTCCAGATCGCGCTCCGCAAATTGATGCCTGAGGATTCACTCCAAGTTGTAATCGAAAAGAACGACATGGAGAATCTAGCCGACACCGATCGGATTCTTGTCTTGATTGCACTGGCACTCTTTGTAAAATGCCGCCCGGAGTTTGAATTGGAAATCGATCGCATTGCGGATCGGTTCGACGGCAAAGATACATATCTCGCGCTAAAACAGGAACACGAAGACAAACTGGACATTAGTATCACGAGGAAGACCGAATCGTTTATGCGGATTGTTCGACCCGGCGATACGGTTCACCGCCATTTGGCTTTGGAGGAATAATGGCAATACTCACTGAAGAACAAAAGAAAGCGTACCTGAAAAATCCAAGTCGCTGTCCTTTTTGCAAATCGAACAATATCAGTGGCGGAGAAATCGACATGGAAAGCTTGGAGACGTGGCAGCACTGTTCATGCGACGACTGCCACGAAGAATGGATGGACATATATAAGCTGTGCTCGGTTGAAACCCAGGAGGAATTGGATCGTATGTCTGGAGGTAAGACATGAAGGGTCAGCTCCGCATCGGCTCGGAAGCCAAACCACGCAAGAAACAACACACGTCACCATGTATCGACTGCCCATGGGCTCGCAAGTCGCTTAAGGGTTGGCTTGGCAATAGTACAGCCGAGGAATGGCTGGAATATGCCCATGGTGAAGCATTGATCGATTGCCATACTGTTAGTAATCAACAATGCGCCGGCTCTGCCATTTATCGAGCGAATATTTGCAAATCACCACGGCGACAGGATGTGCTACGATTGCCGCCCAATCGTATTACGGTTTTTGGATCGCGCCAAGAGTTCTTGGCGCACCATATCACGACGGAGGATATCGATGGAGCAAGCAGTAGAACGCCCTAAATCACTGGAACAGTTGTTGGTTGATATAGACCAGATGGATCCAACTCTATTCGCGATAACTACGCCTATTAGACCTAACGAAACGGTGATAGGTGAACTCACACCTTATCTGCGCAAGTTATATTGCGCTTGGCAGTTTTGGTCGCGCGAACACGGTCGGCTCAGCGTTGACGCCAAATACACGAATGATCAGGCAACAATAATTGCCATTCACAGAGCGGCGGACACTTCGAATAGCATTCAAAATCTATTCTGGTATTTAGTGCAAACCGAGTATCAGACATTCGGAAAGCATGTTGGACTTCGGGTGCCAGGGCTCGTTGTAACTTATACCTGTGAACACAACAATCCGCTTGACGGTCTGATACGCCAGATTTTTGGTGGTTCGTGATGCATGTAGAAGGTTGTGGAAAGAACAGCGATGGAACGTGCGCTGGGTATTGTAATTGCCGTTGTCACGCGGCGGCCGCCAGGAAGATCGCTGAACGTGAACTGATGAAGCTAAAACCTTCTACACGCGCCAAACTCTTGCGATTATTCTACGCCCTTGGACCGCTTAACGAAACCAAGGTCAAAAGATTACTCGGAGAAGTAAAATGAGTGAGCCCGTAAAAGATTTATTGGTGAATACAATCGCACTCATCCTCACATATCTAGCGCTTGGCTTGTTCCTTTTAAGCCTTAGTAACATCAGAGACGAACTAAAAAAGAGATGTGGTCTGCAGAAGATTGCATTCTTCGTGGTTGCTTGGTTTGTGATCATTCCAATTGCTATTCGAGAAATATTTGTGAGGGTGAAATGAGCGCTATCATTCTTATTAATCCGAAATATCCCCACAATGTCGCGGCGGCTATTCGCGCTTGTTCCTGTTTCGGAATAAACGATCTATTTTGGACAGGTGATCGTGTGGATCCATCTGAATATGAACGGCTGCCACGCGAAGAACGCATGAAGGGATATAAAGACGTGACCTGGAAGCGATCAGACAAGCCATTCCATCTTATCCCGGCTAGAGATCAGCTTCATGTTGTTGCGGTCGAGCTCGTTCCTGGCGCAACTTCTTTGGTAGACTATGAACATCCACACGATTCAGCCGTTTATATATTTGGTCCAGAAGACGGCACGATCCCACAGGTTTATCGTCGCTGGTGTCACCGTTTCCTCTACATCCCGTCGGCGCATTGCTTAAATCTAGCCGCGGCTCTGAACGTTGTCCTGTACGACCGTAGAGCCAAACGCATTAATGCTGGTCTCGAGGGCGGGATGCTCCAAGATTACATGCAGGAGGACCGAGGTGAAATCGCTGCGGTTGCCGGATGGGACGGAAAATGAGAAAGCCTGGACGGCCAAAAGGGAAGCGACCGTACTATCAACCGATGCGCCGCTTAATTGAAGCTGGGTGGGATCAAGACAAAGCACGCGAGGAAGCGGTTAGAATCACGGCTAGAAGACTGGCGCGAAAGAAATACAGAACCGATCGCGCACATCGAGAAAAAAAACGTCAAGATATGCGGGAACGATACCGGAGAGAAAAACAAAATGAAAGTTCAAAGCAGGATGTGCGTAACGTGCATCTACCGACCAGACTCTCCGCTTGATCTTAAAGCGTTGGAAAAACAGATAGCCGATCCTTATATGGAGGGTTTCTTTGAAACCTTCCGCGCGTGTCACCATGCAACAAACGACATCTGTTGCCGTGGGTTCTGGAACAAACACAAGAATGATTTTCAGCTTGGACAAATTTCTCAACGTTTGAATATGGTCGAGTTTGTGAAAGTCGATAAATTGGGTGGGAAGAAATGACTGGGAGATACGAAATTGCGAAAGCGAGCCGCTGATATTATTGCCGCCGATTTGTTTTGCGGCGGAGGTGGAACCTCGAGTGGTTTAAAAAAAGCCTGCCTTAGCCTTGGTAAGACCGTAAAACTGATTGCGATTAACCATTGGGATGTCGCAATTAGCACGCATACAGCAAACCATCCCGACGCAACCCATCTCTGTACGGAAATTGACAGTGTTGATCCGCGTAAAGCTGTTCCTGGCGGACGCTTGAATATCTTGGTAGCAAGCCCGGAATGCACCCATCATTCCAATGCGCGCGGCGGTAAGCCCATGTCGGACCAGCGACGGGCGTCAGCGTGGCACATCGTCCGATGGGCCGAAGCCATCTACATCGACAATATTATCGTAGAGAACGTGCGCGAGTTTCGCGACTGGGGACCTCTCGGAGTAAATGAACGTCCTATAAAGTCTAAGCGAGGCGAGACATTTCTTGCTTTCCTGCGAGCTCTGGAGTCGCTTGATTATCGTGTTGAATACCGTGTGTTGAATGCGGCCGATTATGGCGATCCCACAACGCGCGAAAGACTATTTGTTATTGCACGCCGCGGTCGCAAGAAGATTATGTGGCCACAGAAGACGCATTCTCGTACAGGCGCAGCAGAAATGTTTGGCGCTGTTGAGCGCTGGAAGCCAGCGCGTGAAATTATCGATTGGAGCATTAAAAGTCCGAGCATATTTACCCGTAAACGTCCTCTGGCGCCGGCGACACTTGCCCGTATCGAAGCTGGCTTGAAGAAATTCGGCGGCACCCAGGCTGAACCTTTCATTGTGACGTTACGAAATCACGCTGTTGCGCGAAGTCTCAGTGAGCCACTGCCTACCGTAACTGCCAAGGGCACGCATCTTGGCTTATGCGAACCGTTTGTCCTCGGACAACAATCCGGAGCCACTCCGCGGAGCGTAAAGGATCCGCTTCCGACCATTGCTACGGATGGCGCGATCGCACTGGTTGAGCCCTTTATCTTGCCGCAACGCAGTAATTCGGCTCCTAGGAGCATTGGCAAGCCATTACAGACGATCACCACTACAAGTAGGGGAATTGGACTCTGTGAGCCATTCCTCGTCGCGGCGGGCGGTCCTAGAGGTAAGGGGCGTAATCCAAAGAGCATCAACGATCCGCTCCCGACAGTTTTAACCGAGGATCATACTGCCCTGGTTGAGCCATTTATTACTCCGACCAACCATGGCAAGAAGGATAAGCGCAGTTACCACCTGGATCGACCGATGCCTACAGTTACCAGCGTTGATGCTTGGGGGTTGGTTGAGCCATTCCTTGTTAAATATTATGGAACCGGCAAGGCAAAGCCAATTTCAGAGCCGCTGGATACCGTTACAGCTAAAGACCGATTTGGTTTGGTTCAGACAGATCAAGGTCCAATGAAGATCGATATCCGGTTTCGAATGCTTCGACCGCACGAATTGGCTCGAGCCATGTCGTTTGATGAAAATTATAAGTTTTCTGGAACCAGAGAAGACCAAGTTAAGCAGATTGGGAATGCCGTGGCTGTTCGCACCGCGGAAGCTTTATGTCGTGAAGTACTGGCTTCATAGTTGTTAAATCTAAAAAAGAAGGAGCAAACCCTACCGAGAGCTACCAAAAGACGTGTTACATTCGCGTAGTAGGGAGGATCGGAGGGTCCTCCCTATTTTATGGAGTTTGCGCCGGTGCAGGAGGAGGATTCGACGCCGGTACCGACTCAGGTCCATGACCGTTTCCATTCCCGTTTGTCCGCGTCAGTTTAAGTACTCCCATTGCAGCCAAGACGAGCGATTGACCAATTTGGTCGACATGCGTCATTTCTGGAAACACACCCGCCAAAATAATCAACCCAATGCCAAGGTGAAGAATATAAAGGCCGATACTATCCCCGAAGTGTGCCTCAACGAAGTCCTGAACAGCCGATAATTTCTGCGCTGCTGCTGGTGGCACATAGAGAATAAATAGCAGGATGGCAACAAAGAACCAGAATTCGGCGTGATGCCAGCTATGTGCACCAAGTTTGGAAAGGGCATTCAGCATACCTAGAGGTATGCCAAGAAAAACAAACCAACGCTACTTCTTTTGTGTTGGGGTGGCTGTTGGTGCCGGAGCACTCGGAACGGGCAGATTTGGATCGAGCACAAACTTCTTCTTCTGACCATCCCACTTATAATTCGAGGGAACGCCACTACCTGGCTGCCGGATCGCCGTTGAGAGGTTGTCGCGTATTCCTTCGATCATCGCCTGATCATCCGCGATTTTGGAATTAATCCGCTTGTAATCGTTATTACCGGCGAGCTTCACAATATCATCGTTTAGGGCCTGAATACGGTCAATCTGACCAAGAAAGTCCGCATTGGGACATATTTCGTCTTTGCCGGCGACGCAGCTATCCTTTGCGGCGGCCGGCGACTGAACCTTGGTCTTGACATAATTGAATCCCGGAACAACGGCAAAAGCTAGAATAATTACTGAGACAGCAGTTATGGCAATTACGCCGGAAGTTTTCATTAACTCTCCTTTGGAATGGTGATTATAGTCGGTAACGGTCGTTTTCACCACAAATTTCTTTTAATCGTGATACATGTAATTTTACGGTACGCACTGAAATTCCCAATTCAGAAGCAATTTCTTTATCACACCTATGTTGCCGCACTAAATCCCGGACCTGTTTTAACCTTGGAGGCAATGGATCACACTCACGCAAAACGTGTATTAATTCTTCAACTGGGATCCGAATAGAAACTATTCCGGTTAGAATAATGCTGGTTTTATCCCGAGATAATTCAATCTTCATTGTTACTTAAAACACGCTTGAGATGACGAAAATGAATCGGATAAAGTCGACTCCTGCCACGTAGGAGTGTGTGTACCGATCGTTGTTGTCAATAGTGATTCTACTCCATCACTCGTGTTTTCATAAAGCGTTCCGGCTATCTGGTATTGGCTTCCACTTGGCGGACTACCGGAATCCGCCATTGTTCCGCTAACGGCAGCAGTTGCCGTGCAAAAATCAATAGATCCGGTCGTTGTTATCGCTGGACCAGTAATTAGTCCTGTACCGCTTCCTGTTCCATTTGTTATTTGATTTCCGCCATCGGTACTCCAGCTTCCCGATCCCTTTTTAACTTCGTAGTATGTCGCTTCGCAATTTGAGCAGGCGGCGGAAGTTACAACATCAATTCTTGTCGGAGACCCTGCCGGTGCATTTAACACATACCAAACGGATGTAGCTGGATGACCGCTTCCAGTCGATGTCGCTCCGGGAACGGCCGTAAACTGTGTTCCGGTTCCACAGGTAGAGTCTCCACCGATACAAACATTTTTAACCGTAATTCCATTATATGCACCCACCACCACGGCCAATAGATTACCGGATGTAGGCGCGGTTACTGTAAAAGTCAAATCCGTCCCGGAAGTTGACTGGTTCATCGTGCTACCGTTTACGATGGCTGCTCCGGTAGAACCAAAAAATCCGACGATTGTTCCTGAATCTCCAGAAGCGTTTAGGGTAGAAGTTTGCGGCCAGCCCCATACAACATTTGGAGAGCCATTAAAATAGCAATGCGCAAAAGGATTATTCTGATCTACCGGCCATGGACCGCTTATATTTTCTCCGCCTTGTGTGGCGGCATCAAAAAAACAATTCGATGGACCAGATATCCCGACGGTAGTATTAAAAATCTGACCGCCAAATGCTATCGCGACGCCGCTTGTCGGATTTGGTATAAACGGTGAAACCTGTGCTGCCGCAGTATTATTTTTATTGGTTGCAGGCCATACGAACGTAGAACTTGTCTGCCACGCGCTAGCCAGGTCTTCAAAATCCGACCGCGAAACAAATACCGTTGTTGGTGCACCGGCAAAGCTATAAAACTTGAATGTACAATCTCCGCTAACCGATGCTGCATTCACCGTCAAAGCACCACTATTGTCTGAAGATGCGTTTGGAACGTAAAATCCCCCCGTAAGGTTTCCGGTTCCGTTAAAGAATCCTCCCGGAATAGCGGTCCAACTATTTGTAATATCTCCGCTTATACTGGTCGGAGATAACGTATTACAACTATCAGTATTCACAAGAAGATTTCCGCTGGAAGGAAACTGAAAAGACCGACTACCAACGGTGGCAGTTGTATAACTCCATGACATACCACGCTCCAAATACATGCCTGTCGGTGCCGTTCCTGCGCTCGCGGATTTAAATGCTATCGCGATCTCACCATACGTACTGGCCGTGCCCATCGTCATAGTTGGCGTTAAAGATCCGGTACCGCTATCTACCTCAAATTCCGTACTTCCGCCATCCAAGAGGTCGATAGTTCCGAGCGTATAGCCACTTCCGGCCGTCACAGAGGAAGTATTAGGTGTGGCAATGCGCGCAATAAATACATCGATTAAATCGTTTGCAACCGATGGTGTGACCGAAGCTGCGTTTACGGTTGTCGAGCTCGCGCCCGATGCAAGACCAACGGTTCCATCGATTGGTGTTGAAGTGGCGATATTCCTGAATTGTTGTGTTTTTGCAAAAACCTGTGTCACCGCACTGGCAAATGTAAATTCAACAACGTGGGCGCCGGCCGTCATATTCGGCGCATAACAAAAGCCGACATAAAATGTCGTAGGGGTTATATTTTTCTGTTGTGTCGTTCCTCCACAAGTATAAGTATTTACCGCGGTTGGAGCGGAGGCGGTATTCGCTACAACATCAATCGCAGTAACGCTAACTTGTGAAGCTGCTGAATATTGATAAAATATAACACCAAGATTTCCGGTTAATGTACTGTCGGCATAAGGAATACAATATGTATTTACCTGACAGGTTGCGGCCGTCGTTCCGGATGCCAGAGCTCCTACTTGGTTTGTTAGTGTGCTGTTGTCGCTAAATTCTCCAACAAATGCCGGGGTAGACCCAGGGGATCCGGTTCCGTTTGATATTCCAAGTCCAGGCCCCATCAACTGCGCGGAGATAATCGGCGCAACCACGAAAAAATATAAGATTACACGCGCTATTGATCTCATGGTTTTTTTCCGGTAAAAAACTTTACGCCGCTACCGGTTGCTCCGCCCGGAAGTGCTCCAGAAAATTCATATGCGCCATTATCCCATGCTCCGCTTGCGGGCCGCGTATTTGATGTGCGGGCCGGACATACTGCTTGCACTACTCCGCTAATTGTCTGTTGCGAACAAGAATAATCCGTGTCGTCTGTGGTGAATCCAGAAGGCCAGACTGAAGTCAAATTACTTCCTGCACCAACCGTTCCATTTGTTCCTGAAGTTGGCGAATACGCAAAAGTTTGACTGGCGTTGTACCCTTGTGCGGTTGCCGTAGCGGTGGTCATTGTAGTATTGGGCGTAGTCGTATAGGTTCCAGTTACCATCGAAGAAAAATTGTCGTTCATCGAAGCATTAATACAATGATTATTACGAATATCAAGGGTCGTCCATGATACGCCGGTTTTACTCGAATAATTTATGCAATTCTGGCCGCCAGGGCTGACGATTGTATTGTTGAAAAAGTGCATTACCATCCCTGTTGCGGAATCTGTCTGGGGGATACTTGGGGTTTGAGCGTTACCAGAATCGCCCAAGTTCCATATCACGTTATTGGCGACATAATCTATTTCGCTAGCGTTGCCAATCATCATTGCTTCTCCGCCGGAACAAAACATATCATGAATGATGTTGTCAACAATGTAGACCGTACCACCGCCCAAAGTTTCTATGGCATTGCAGTGATTCACACCACCATTATTCGTTGTGAGAATGTTGTAGATCAGATTGTGCGCTATCGTCAGTGGATTCCCGTTCGTGTAGACAGGAGCAAAGTTTACGATATCGTGTACCACATTAAATGCGATAGTTGTGCCATTGAAATTAGAATAGAAGGCATCGCAGACACCACCTGCTGGACTTTGCCCACTTCGATCCGATCCGCTAATGACATTAAATTCAAATAAAGAACCATCCATGTTGGCAGACGGGTTAAGTAATGCACAATCCCCAGCCGAATCAAGTACAACCTTAAGATCATGCATATAATTATTGGTGATAGTCCAGTTTGGGGTATCGTTGTAAAATTTAATATAACTTGCTCCGGCCCCTCCAGTTGAAAAGAGGTCTATCCATTCTATGTCATCTACTGTAACGTAAGAAGTTGCCGTAGCATCGGCGCCGATAAACATGCCATTGACCACACCCCCGGTAATTACCGCTCCTTGCGCATCGAATATCGGACGATTCCATCCAGAAGGGCATGTTGTAGAGTTGTACCACGTATTATCTGTGGTTATCTTAATTGGGTTTCCGACGACCCCGCTCCAATCCCAGTTCACAGGAAAATCTGAATTCACCCAGGTATCACAACCCATCAAAATAAATACATCACCGGCTACTGGAGCGTGGGTTCCAGACCAACTCTTCATTCCTGGTAAATGTTGCCAAGGAAAAGTCTTGCTCGTGCCCGCGTTAGAATCTGATCCAGTTGACTTTGAAATATAGTATGTTGCTACACTTGAAGGCGAATAAGATGCAGTAGCGACAGAACTATCCGTGAATCCAGACTCACTACCTATCGCTTCTACCGTTGCCGGTAATGATTGTAAGAATAAACCAGAATACGTTGAGCCGTGCGTGCATGTTCCGGCACCGTTAGCCGTTGGCGTGGTGCCATCGGTGGTGTAGCAGATCGTTGCTCCACCGGTACTATCAGTTATTGTCACCGTCTGCGGACTCGTGTATGTTCCCGCGACCGGTGAAATTGACGGAGTAGCAACTTGTGGCGCACCAGCGCTGAATTCATATGCTCCAGCGTCCCATACACCGCTTGAAGGTCTTGCTACAGGAATTGCTATCGCAGGACAACTCACCGTGTGGTTTGTCAAATTTAAAGTGCAGGAGTAACCGGTTTCAAGCTCACATGCGGCGCCTGCCGCTTGTAGAAGTGAATCTCCTGAGCCCACTAACGGACTACAAAGGGATGTTGTTTCGTTGGTTCCAAATCCAACCGATGAATTCGTTCCTAGAGTTGGCGAATACGCATAGGTTTGCGTTGCATTGTATCCTTGTGATGTCGCATTTGCCGTAGTCTGAAGAAGGTTTGTCGTCTGGACTATTGTTGCGCCTTGCGTCGTCAATATACAGCTGCTTGGTGTAGCCGGCGAGATACAGTGATTATTAATGAAATTTATGTGAATTGTTGATGGCGCAGTAGCAACAAGAGTTGAAAGTCCACCATTCGTCATCACCATCGTGTTGTTGAATGCGTTGATGGTGAATGTGGTATTTGAGCATGACGGACTCGGTGATCCGCAGATATCAAGATAGTTTCCATTTGAACCACAGCCCCAACCGTAAATCACGTTGTTGAAAAAGTATGTTGTTCTTCCGCTTTGGGGTGCCGTTTGAAATTGTTCATTTCCACAGCCAACACCATCATAGGCAAAGTTGCTCCAGATGTTGTTATAAACAACATTGTCTGTATTGTTTTCAGTATTGAATTCGCATCCATTGCCATGCGCTAAACCGTCGCTATATCCGTACAAGTGATCAAAAACGTTATCGTGCATCGTATGCGTGTTATTTGTGATGCAGCCCTGTGTCATATAACGGAAGACGTTTGAATCAATGTCATAGCCACCAAAGGTGATTCCAGAATAGCTCTTTTCGTCTGTGTCGCTGCCATCGAAAATGTTATGCGTAATGACATCGCCGATACCACCGTTGTTTGCTGATGGTTCGTTGATAGCCGAAACCGCTTGTCCGGTCGAAGACACACCAAACGTCACATGTGACCAGCCGTGAAAATAGGAATTCTCGATAGTGCGATTATTGGTCGCTGGTGTGAAGGTATTTCCAAAATCCACATATGGCACTGTTCTATTCGTGCCACTCCAGCATGTCCCGGTAAACTCAAAATTATCGATAATGACATTTACAGTTCCGGTCCATGTTTTTATGAAACTGAAAGTGCTAAGATCATGCGGACAGCTTGCGACTCCCGTAGTGCTCGTTGGATTATCGCCATTCATAATCGGGCGGCACCACGAGACGCCGCAGACTGATGAATTCCACCACGTTTTGTCTACGCCAAAATAAAGTGGGTTGCTTACATTCGATCCCCACGCATTACTTGAACCACCAATCGTCCAACCGCAGGAATTTCCCGCATCACAGCCAGAGCCATTACCGGATGCAATTAGGCCAGTATATGGACTGGCACTGCTATTGCCGAAATGCCAAGTATCTCCACCACGCAAAATAATACCGACACCGGTTGCGCCGCCATTCAATGTATTTCTCTCAGTAAGGCAATTGGAAGCGCAGTTTCCCATCCCCGGAGCAAGTAGCCATGGATCCGTCTCATATTGTCCCGTAGCCGTATCAAGGCCGTAACTTGCAACATAACGACAACTCGTAATTCCAAGTGCCGCTAACGTCTGGTTTCCATTTGCCCCATACGTTGCCCCCGTTGGGCAAGCGTTTGCCGTTTGCTGTGTCATCTTGAAAGATGTGATAATCGCCTCGTAACCAGTAGAACTGTTTATCAAAGTCCAACTGTTGCTAGTAGTCCCTGAACTAGCAGAAAGTACATATGCCTGCCCGTTTTGTGTAACGTCTATGTTGCATGTCTGAGTTTCACCTTGTCCTAAGTACTGAGGGCAGCTCCATGGTGCATTTACAGGAGAATTTACGTGCTGAGTTGTCACTGTCCAACTCACTAAAATATCTCCAGTCACACCGCTTATAGACGGGGTATTAGCCTGATCATTACTCACACCTCCTCCGTGGGACGCAGCTCCTACGGGAGAATCTACATCGTGACTAAAAGAACATCCGGCGCTTGGTTTGAAGTCTATATAAGAAACTTGCGTCTGTGTAGCTCCACCCGTCACCGTCAATGTAATTGTATGATTTCCATGAATAGCATTCAGGACGTAATAAAATGCGGCCTGACCCGTATGTAAACCGTCTATACCTATAGTTGTTCCGGGAGTTACTACGCTTGTTTTTACCGCATTCTGCGTATCCATAGGTATGGTGGCTGGGAAAGTGCAGTTCTGAAAACACCAAGCTGTAATGACGACCAGATCACCATTGGAATTTACGTTCATGGTATGCGTTTGTCCATCAGACAAAACACCGGTCGACAACGTAGACGTGCTTCCGCCAACAGGACTATAATCAGCGCTTTGTTCCGTTGCTGTGCAAGCAGCAAAAACGCCTTGTGAAAGAAACAATAGAAATGCGAAAGCAAAAGCCAATTTGGCTTTCATTCGCCAACTCCAAGAGTAGAAAGTTGTTTTACGGTATTACCTGGAGATGAGCCAGACAGCGTAAATGAAGTCGCTAAAACTTGCCACGGATCTGCCGCAAGCTGCGTGAAGTCTACATTCATGGTTCCGCCGGGATTAGCAAGCATATATTCCGAGGCATTGATCGTATTTTGAAGAGTACAGTCTTGTGTCGCTGTCGCACCAATTAAAAAGGCTCGACACGCCCATGGAAATGAGCCGGAGTTTACAGATGATGTATGGTTACTAACGAAAGCGAACGCAAATAGTAGGTCACCGGTCGTTGGCGTAAATGACGGTAAATTAACCGCGGTGCCAGTTCCAGAACCAAGCGAAAAATCTGTATGATGAGAAAAAGTACAACCGGGGCTTGGGGTATAGTCCCAATAGGCTATTTGGGCATGCAGAAATGTTCCTGACGGAGTAAAGGTAATTGTTTGTGTTCCTGCCGCACTAGCAGAAAGTACATAATAAATATGTCCTTGCCCCGTAGAAGAACTATTGGTGCCATCTACGGTTATATCCGTCATCGTATCGCTGCCGGCAAGCGGGCTCGTAACGGTACAGGTCGTTGAACCATTTGTTATGCACCACGGCGTCGTAATAATCAGATCACCCACTTGATTAACAAAAGCCGATGTGGAAGGACTGCCACTCGAACCAATTTCGGCCTCGTCTTGATTCCACGAAATATCCGATTCACATGTTTCCGTCGCTCCAGATGCTTTTAAACCAAGAATCATTCCAAGGTTGTTACCACAAGCTCCGGCCGTTCCCGGAGTTACACTAACAAGACCATTGCCGCTAGAAATAAAGTCTCCTCCTGGGTTACTGTTCGGTGTCATAACATTAACCCAAGTAACATTTCCGCCTAACGTTGAGCTGGAAGCGGAACAGACGTAAGCAGCCATGAGTGCTTCCGAAGAAAATGCCGGATGAAAATCAACTTCACAGTTGGTCGTTGTAAGGTTATTAAGACAAAGAATACGGCGATCAACTGTATTTGTCGTATCTACGCCTGTCCAATCCCACTCATAGACTGCGTTCATCGTTCCACAGGTCGTACAAGTAATGTGGCTCCCAGGAGTAGCGACACTCTTTATAAGGTAATAACACAGGAAAAATGCTCCACTATTAGGACAAGAGCCTTGTATCGGAAATGCCTGCGTTCCACCAGTGGAGAACTGTACGCTGGCAGGGACTACGCTCGTCTCTGTCACCACAACCACGGTGTCGCCAACGGTTGGCGTAAACCCCATAGTTATATTCGAAGTTGTACCACTTCCATGATTTCTGAGCGTTTGAGCAGAAAGGGGAAGTGATAATAGAATAATCCCACAGAGCAACAATATTCTTTTCATTTTATTTTATTGATACCAAACATTTACGGTCATTCCAGTCCCGCATGTTGAGGCTCCCTTGGAAGCTGTTGTTGATGCGACGGCAATTGCAGTACTGAAATTAGCCACAGCGATGCTGCTAGCTGGAATATTTGCAGCGCTCGTAGCCGGAATACCAAGACTAAGAATTGGTGTGGTCGTACCAAGAGTTGGTGTCGTTGTATTGAATACTTCAAGGAAACAGGCAGAAGAATTTGGATTATATACATAATAACCGTAAACATTTCCAGCACTCGATTTTACGGTTGTGGATGTGGTAACCGCGTCAGCCTCGAATGTTGTGGCCGCGTTAGTTGAAGAAGTTGATGGTTGCGCAGATACCGGCAACGAGCTCTGGTTCGATGCGATCACAACCGGAATTGACGCAGACATTGTGGTCTGGCCGAGAGCCAGTGAGGAACCGCCAATCTGTGTAATATTTCCGGCAATGGTGTTCGTTACGAACGCATTTACGCCAAGAACGGAAACGGCGCCGGGCGAAGTTCCGTAATTCGAGGGTGAGCCCAATGCAACACTATTCACCTGCGTCAGGTTTTCGCTAAAGTTTCCTGTGCCAGCATTCGCTGTCACCGTGCCGGTGACAGTAATCGTTCCAAATGTATTCGCATTAAGATTTACTTTAAGATTTCCGTTGGCATCAAGTTGCAACGGTGAGACATTTCCACTGGTAATCGTCGTCGGAGAAGTGTTGAACTGACCGCCGATGATCAGCTCTGCTGCTGGAGATGTTTGGTTTTGTCCGGCAGCATCCATCGTATTTCCGGAATTACCCAATACATCGATTTTGCCGATAGTATTTGTTCCGGCTGGAAGCGCAGTATTAACCGTCACATTCCAAGTTCCAGACTGTGCAACCGATGGTGTGTTGGTAATGAAAGCATTTACACCAATCACAGCCACAGCGCCAGGTGAAGTGCCGTAATTACTTGGTGCACCGAGGACGGTCTCCGCTACTTCATGAAGATCGGACATTATAGTGCGATCATTATTCAGTCGAACCGCGCCAGCTTGCCCCGCGGTCAAATTGGTTACGGACGTCACGTAAATTCCACCGATCGGCGTTAGACTTGTGGTTCCCTGAGTGAAGGTAGCTTCGTCGGCTATGCTTGTGCCACCACTACCACCGCAACCAGAGCCGCAAGATACAATTAACCGTCCAGCACTATCCGCCTGAAGTGGAAGCGTTTGTCCTGTCGTTGGTGTTGGTGCTGCCGAATTATAAATTTCTCCAACGATGAGCGTATTGCTTGGAGCAGTACCTGGCGTCGTACCTGTCATGTCGGCGGCGTCTTTTGTTCCAAATGTGCCGGTGCCGGCATTTGCTGTTACAGTCCCGCTAACCGCAACAGTATTTGTTACAAATGCATTCACTCCAAGAACCGCGACCGCACCCGGAGACGTACCGTAGTTTGATGGTGCGCCTAGTTGAGCGCCTGCAACATCCTCAAGGTCGGTCATCACACGACGATCAGCCGTAAGACGCAGCGCACCGGCTTGTCCGCTTGTTAAACTGATTGATCCCGTATTGTATGTTCCTCCGATTACATTCACGGCCGTGGTTCCGGCAGTAAATGAACCTTCGTCCGCAAATACGGAAACAAGGGTTCCGCCGATTTCATTTATATCAACCATTACATTACGATCATTGGTCAGGCGCAGAGCTCCGCCTTGGCCAGCCGTCAAATTTGTAATGCTTGTGTTGTAGTACCCTCCGATTGGCGTGAATGAAGTCGTACCCTGTGTAAAGCCGGCTTCATCTGCCATTGAAGTTCCACCGGAACCACCACATCCCGAACCGCAATCGACAATTAACCGTCCAGCCGAATCCGCTTGTAATGGCAGCGTCTGTCCCGTGGTTGGTGTGGGTGCAGCGCTATTATAAATTTGACCGACAATTAAAGTATTGCTTGGTGCTGTTCCAGGTGTTGTACCGGTCATGTCGGCATTATCTTTAACAACCCATGGAGTTGTTCCCTGGTTTACCGCGCCAATCGTATTTCCACCAGCCGGCAGCGCGGCCGCTACAGCGACGTTCACATTAGATTGATTCGAAGCCAATACAACGGGGATCGATGCGGACATTGTCGTTTGACCGAGTGCCAATGCCGAACCGCCAACCTGTGTAATATTTTGGCTCCACGGACCAGACGCTTGTGTGACAGCGCCAATTGTATTGGAGCCTGTTGGAAGTGATCCCACAATTTCAGCTTCTTGTGATTGATTTAATGTTGCTCGTAATGTGCCATTCGCTGTTCCGGAAGTGAATGAAGACACGCGCACACGCGCATTACTTACTCCACCGGGTATCAGAATCGATAGAACTGTTGCGGAGTTTGGATTTGTTACAACGAGCGTTGATGTTACGGCACCCGTCGCCGAATTTAGAAATTGCGTGGCACTCCACGTTGTACCGCCATCGTAAGAAACTTCTGGCGTCAGCGTTGCCGCGAGAGTACCGCTTGCCAGGAAGAATCCTGTGCCTTGGTTATTATTGAGCGCAACAGTTGCGGAAACGTTTAAGCCGTTCAAGGCCACGGTAGATCCAACCGTATCCGTTACTGAATAATCGGAGGCAATTACAACGGACAGTGAATTTGCAGATGTGTTTTGTCCAAGCGTAAATGCGCTTCCGCCAACCTCATTGAGATCGGCCATTAAATTACGGTCATTGGTTAGACGCAGCGCACCCGCCTGCCCACTCGTTAGGTTTGTCACCGAGGTTGTGTAAATTCCACCAATTGGTGTTATGGAAGTTGTGCCCTGAGTGAACGATCCCAGATCGGCAATACTTGTTCCGCCTGATCCGCCACAGCCACTTCCGCAAGACACGATCAACCTACCGGCCGAATCTGACTGCAACGGCAATGTCTGACCGTTTGTTGGTGTTGGCGCCGCGGTATTGTAAATCTCTCCAACAATCTGAGTATTTGCTGGAGCAGTGGCAGGCGTAGTTCCTGTCATATCCGCTACATCTTTAACACCAAATGTGCCGGTCCCAGCGTTTGCTGTTACGGTCCACGATCCAGACTGTGAAACTGCCGGCGTGTTCGTTATGAAGGCGTTTACGCCAATTACAGAGACCGCACCCGGGGATGTCCCATAATTTGAAGGAGCACCAAGCGCGCTTCCAGCAACCTGAGTTATATTCTGAGTCCATGGTCCAGATGCTTGCGTTACTGCGCCAATCGTATTGCTGCCCGCCGGTAGAGCTGATGCAACCACCACATTGAGATTCGATTGGTTTGAAGCAATGGTGACAGGGATGGATGACGCCATCGTTGTCTGACCGAGAACGATGGGAGATCCACCAACCTCATCCAAATCAGTCATAACGCGACGATCGATGGTTAGGCGAAGAATACCAGCCTGACCACTGACAAGATTGATTGATCCGGTCGAATAGATACCGCCAATTGGAGTTATTGAAGTGGTTCCGGGCGTAAACGCTCCCTCATCTGCCATCGAGGTTCCACCAGAACCTCCTCCGCAACCAGCAGAGCAATTTATTAGTAAGCGACCGGATGAATCGACTTGAACGGCCGCTTGTTGACCGTTCGTAAGTGACGGCAAGGCAGAATTAAACTGACCCCCGATTAACTCAGACTTTGAGCCCGCGGCACCACCGGTCACGCTGCCATTTGCCGCATCTGTAGTGTTCAACGTCGCTGCAATCGAAACTGGTTGCGTTGCCTGCCAGAAAGTTCCGGTAACCGCAATCGAGGCGTTCTGAACGCTTACGGGAAGATTTGACTGGTTGGAAGCAATAACAACTGGAATGGATCCAGTCATTGTTGTTTGTCCCAGGGCAATACCAGCTCCACCAACCTGAGCTAAATTCGTATTAACCGTGGCTGCGACTGAAACCGGCTGTGTTGCTTGCCAAAACGTGCCTGTCACCGCAATCGACGAATTTCCAATGGTAACAGTTGGAGTTGATGGGAATACTACCTCCACGTCACCACTCGTATCTGTTTTTATGGTGCGAACCAAGGTGCCATCCCAACCGGCGGTCAGAACGGGATTTGCAGTTGGTGCCGAACCGTTTGCGTCATGACCACTTACGATCGGATCACCCCAAGCAGCATTCGTGCTGTCGGAGGCAATTGGAATTTGTCCTAGAGTTGGAGTGCCGGTAACAGTCACATTGTTAATTTTTGTGGCGTTAATAATTCCACCAGCAGAACCAATAGCGCAGCCGGTAGCACAAATCATCGTTGCCGTGCTATTTGTTCCGCTGCCAACTTTGTCAAAAGTTGTTGATCCGCCTCCGCCGCCGCTGCCACAAGCGCCAGTCCCCGGATCGTAGATCGTGGTCGCAGTTTGAAACGCTGCGCAATCTCCGGGCGTAATAGAACCAACGATCGTTGGAACATTCGGAAAACTTACAAACGGATTGACTGGCTGTTCCTGCGCTAAATCGATCGGTGAGGTGCCTTGAATTACCCAATACCCAGGACGAGACACGATTAAACCGCTGGAACTGGAAAGGGTTACCGCATATCCAGTTCCGGAAGGATTTAGGCTTGAGTTTGCCCAAATTTGCGTTCCGACCGGAATCAAACCACTAGAATCAAGCTGAATCTGGACGACGATCGGCGCAACCTGTCCGCCACTCGTAATTTGCGCGGGACGCGTTAAGGCCAGTGTTAATGTACCATTTGCAAGACAGTTGCCCTGAGCATCTTGGAAGCAAGTGCTCGAGACTACAGTGGCCGGCGTCGCTGCACGGCTCGGCTTCGGCACTAAGAAGAGTATTGCTAAGAGAAAAAACAAGAGTCGGTTGCGCATAACATAGAGCTATATACACAACCACGCACCGATGGAAGTTCTTAGTTCAGGAGGCTAACGGAATTTCTAACCATCCCCACCAAGCGGAGACACCTTCGACTTTATCCAGCCACTGTCCGCAATAGATACAACTTCGCCGCGGTTTGCCGTCATAATGTCCGCGCACAGCCTTGTGTGGCCGTAATTTCTCTCCCAATACAATACATAGTATGCGGGTATCGATCATTGAATATCCGTTGCAAATCTCGGAATTTCAGCCTGGACCGCCTCTAATAATTGATTAAAATTAAATGGCTGCTCAACATTGCGACGTATAATGCCATTTGCCCTATTCAAAACTTCGACCCTCAAAGAATCTTTCGGTAAAAAACCTAATTGATCTGCTCGCAGAAGCGTAATCATCTTTTTGGTATCCTGGTCGCAGATATCCTTAAAAAAAATCCAGATAGCTGGACCATAAAATCCAAGGTCATCAAGCTCACACAGTGCGAGAATGCCCTGGCAACCGCTCATGGGATCCACAATCGGCCGCGCCTTCACCAATTCTATCATCGCCGATACGGCGCCTACGTTTCCTTCCGCCATGGCACAAACCGCTTCGGCAAAATCCATTCCCAACTGGATACGCATTTTAACTTACCTTTGTTCCAACATTTCCTTTGTTGGACTTGGTTCTGCACGTCAAGTGGCGCTAAATCAGTAAGGTTCAAGACTTTCCTTTACGCTCAGGTTCCTTGGTCTCGCCGGCCAGCGCCTCGCGCAACTTTGCCGTTTGATATGCAGATTGAAGCGAACAGAGTGCGGTATACAACCAAATGGACGATTGCGCGTTCGGAACGCCAAATGGCAGATTGTTTGGATCAGACATATAGTTTATTTCTGCGGCTATTTCATCTGACGATTGTAGAGCTCTTACTTTCATCTTGCTCTCTCCTTTTCTACGGCACGATGAAGCGCCGCATAAACCTTTGCTTCCGTTAAATTCATGATTTCGGCAATCTGCCTAACTGTATTTCCAGACCTGCGCAATGTAAGCGCGGTTTTCTCGCGCTCCGTTAAACGGCAAAGATCGTACACCCTACGATAGCCAGGCATTTCTTATAGCTCGACTTTTGATGCATTATTTAGAGCGCAACAAATCAGGTGCACTGCTTCATTGTAGCCCTCATCACCTTCCTGTAATTCCCCGAAGGTTATTGCTTTGGCTTTCTTGAGAGCTTCGCGCATTTCTTCGAAATTATTAACGGCACCACAAATCAATTGTGCCTTTTTGCGCTGTTCGGTTCCAACATCCCTTCTGCTGGACGCAGTAAATACCTGGGCAGCAATCCAAGCGAGCGCGCGGAACAGTTCCAACACCCTTTCCGTTGGACATTTGGAAGCCGAAAGTGTAGTACGGAACCTCATTTTAATCAAATCATCTTTTCTTGCTTTGCATCCAGGCATTCCAGCCAAGAAAAATTATTCCCGCAACGAAAAAGGCTATCGGAACGGCATAGATCATCTTTTCACCATTTTGAAACAACAACAGCCTGGCCGCCTTGGAGTTCAATCAGTTCATTGGATCCGTTAAGTTTTGTTCGAATATAGGTTCCCAGTTTTGTGCTGGACATTTTTATCAGTGATCCAGATTCATCAAATGCTTCGCCATCGTGTGTGACTGTAATCTGTTCGCTTAAACTATTCCCTTCGGCGTCCACTAAATCTAATTTCTTTGGTGCGGGCGGAGGTATATTGGACTTGTCGATATCGGAACAATTGCAGGATTGAATCTCATCGACGGTTTCATCGATCGGCATACCGTCCCAACTATCACACCAGTGTGCGAGCTCGCCGGTTAGCACGCGGCCGAAGTATTTCAGGCATTCGATCTTCCATTGTTCGCTTTGTGCTGTTTTTGTGGGAGCGTTTAATTCAGGGGGAGGTTCTATCTCTCCCGATTCAACTGCACACCAAAAGCAACGCCCATCACCGGTTCTTATCGTGCCATGCTTATTGCACTTCCTCATTGGCTAACCTCTGGAATCCTATTGTTCTGTGATGATGACAATTGGATTTCCACTGACTGCACCTAATTTCGCTACATTCGATACAATCGCATCGATGCGCGTGATGCCATTCACCATCTTTCTCCGGGCAATACGCTCGACACACGCAACAGCGATGATGGTAGTGCTCAAAAATTTTTTTACGTTGTGCCGATTTATCCTTACCATGAAGTAGAACGTGCCGTATGCCGATACTGTCGCGCACAACCTGTGATCTTCGGTCGACAAATTCTTTATTAGCGCGCTTCTCTTTGGTCTCGGCCGGACACGATTTAAAGCCCCTCGGCATGTTGCTCCAACATTTCCGCGAGAAATTCCATCGCCTCGCAATCCTGTAAGCCGGCAAGTCCACGGTTTGCCCATTCGACTCTATCGGCATACTTCGTATAACCGAGGCTTTCTGCTACTTTAACGCCGAATTTACGGTCTTCTAACTCGGTAAAATTTGCCGCGAGTATCGCTTCGGAATCAATATCGTTGCAAGTATGATTGGAATACGATTCTGCCGCTAAGCGTAAGAAATAAGCCGCGAGTTTCATTTCTTTGGCTGTCATTGATTTCTCCAATCTAACCACACCCAACAAACACCAATTGCGAATGGAATTATGGCTCTCGGATCGCCCATAAACGCCACTACGAAGGCACACCCAATATAGAGCCAGCTTAAGGCTCTCATTTCTTTCCCTTGAAATAATTTGCGAGAGCGTTGTCAATCGTAAAGACTACGGCGAGAACCAAAAGAAACGTCATGACTGGATGTATCAGACACCATTCTTTCATAACAACTCCTGGCCGACCATAAACATCGGGAAAACATCCCGCATAAATTCGAATTGATCGCGCACGGTTTTTGTGTCGATGATGTGATTAATTTCTTTCAGTTCAATTTGCTTAGTAATTTTCAGACATTCCGCGAAAAATTCCATGTGTCGCTCGTTAACTCCGGAACCTATGGCGTAGATTGCATGCCGATAAAAGCCATATTCGCCGATTGGCGCCACGGGATCCAGTAACGGTTCGTCGTTGTTAAACAGACATTCGCCGGTCGATATATCGAGTTCGTAGATAAAAATATCGAACAACCTCCACTTACCGTTGTGCTTTGCTTTATACCAACGCGTAAAATGTTCACGGTCCGGCGCGCTCGCCATCTGATTAACGATTTTTTGCATTTCGCGCTGAAAGATGAACGGATCAAGTTTCATTTGGGTGACCAGCCTTCTTTGCCCCATTGCCTCTCGGTATTGAAACGCTTATCAATGTCGTAACGATGATACATCGAGAATGCCTGCTTATTCCCACAGCGCGGACAGCCTTTGGCCGCGTTCTTGGCGTCTCGAAATTCGCCGCAATCCGGACAGTGGATATCGTAGCTCATTTGTGTATTTACAGGCATTACGAGCGAAACATTTTCTTTATGTTTAATCGTCCATCCGAATCCAATTTGAGATAGAGATTTGCCGGCCCGCCTTGAAAGTATTTTTTATCAATCATAAAGGAAGTATTGATAACGCGACCCAACCAGGTCCACTCCGCATTGGCTTCAATAAGACCACCACTTGCCAAAGATGGAAATTCCGGTTTGATTAGTTTTATTTCCGAAGGAAAGCTATAAACTCGAAACGGAAATTGACGAACCGCGGCCGCCGCAGCGACGCCGCCAATCATGTTGTGCAAAAAAGAACGACGTGAAATCATGGATAAGGATCTCCCGCTTGACATCCCGGCTGGCAGTGATCAATACCGCCGCAGTTTACACATCTTGCCGCATCGCCTGTCAGTATTTTTACAGCCGCTTCGGCCCGTTCTTTCGTTAGACCGAACTTGAATTTTGTTTGAACAAGATATGGCAGGAGACTACACATATCGGCGTCGTCGTCTATGATCACAAACGCTTCTGGCTGGTTTCTTGATATCCACCAGGCAATTTCATCGCCGCGTTTTGGATCTGTAATCGCCTTCCATTCCTTGGAGTTGTAACGCTTCTGTGTTAGTTCATGGCTCCGCGGTGTGACGTCGATAACGTCCGCGTCTACTCCCCAAAATTGCAGAATGATCCGCATTTCTTGGAGCCCAATGTATCGCCACGCGCTGGAAATAACAATTTTCGCCTTGGTTTTATCGATTAACCAGTTCAGATTTTTTACGCACCGAGGATCGGCGGAGGAATGATACTGACCATTAATCACATCGCGTCGCCGGACGCTGGAGCGCGTCACCATTACGCCATCGATATCGAGGAAAATGACTTTTTTTACTGGAACCATGTGCTTACTCTTTCCACGCAATCCGGCATCTTGACGCGTTTTACCGGATTATCCGATGCAGCTAAGTGCTCGCGTATCGCGTAATTGTACGCTGCATCTAATTCAGATTGAAGCGGTCGGCGATCCTGATATTTAAAATCGCATCCAACAAGTGAAAGCGTGTCTTTAGCAATTTGGAATGAAACTTTACGACCACGTGGCATTAATTTCAGTTTTAGTTTGAAGACAGTAGGTTTTGCTGCTTCCTTATTGACACCTCGGGGCATATTCAATCCTCCAAAGTTTCCCGTCAATATCTTCGCCAAACCAATCATCCGGCCCGAACCATGGATTAATTGTTATCGGAATGCCATCGAGCTTCGGGAATGATGGATCGTATTTTTTTTTGATTACTTGCTCTTGTAACTTCGCAAAAATCTGTTGGCTTACAAACAAGCGAATGAATTGTTTTTCAGCAATAGGTTCCATGGAAATTCTTTCAACACCGTCCACCCTGGCAACATCTCAATCAACTCGCTTTTCATTGCGGCGCCTTCGTACATCGATTCCGCCACAGCTTCGATCATCATGTATTTGGTTCGAGATAGTGCCTTTTGTCCGTGCGCGATCATATCCTTTTCTGCGCCGTGGATATCGACCCACAATAGGTCGATAGATTCAAGGACACATAAGTCGAATAGTGTATCAAGTTTTATGCAGGGGATGTTGCGAACCAATCTAAAATCGTCTACAGATACGGCAATTTTATCCGGAATTGGCCGATAAACCGAACCGAACCCTCCACCGCTGGCTGTGCAAGAATAAAAATCGCAACTTCCATTACGATCTGCGATTGCGAAATGTCCCGCAATTATAGACCTGGATATCAAGCACGTTTGCTGTCGTTCTTCGTCGGAGACATTCGGAAAATACTCTTGCACAAGTAAATTAAAATTAAGCCTGTCCGCTTCAATCATTACGGCTTGTACGTCTTTATGGTCCTTTAATACTTCAAGCATCCAGGCCGTATCTTCGCCCAGGTGCGCGCCTAAATCGACAAGACACACCGAATTACCGGTCCGCTCGAGGATTTCCGTAATTGCCGCGCGTTCTTCAGGAAACGTCATCACCAGCGACTCGGTTGTTTTTTTTTGTTTCTAGTGTTACCGGTTCAAGCAGCTTTTTGAATTTCTCGGGAACCATTGAAGGCGGCAATACAATAATGCGTTCCGGAAATTGCAACGTGCCTCGTGTTTGGCACAATTTTACTTTTTGAGCGCTCCAATCATCATCGACGCCCCACACGGTAATCTTCCAGTTGGAATCGCCGGAGTAGCCTTTACGTTCCCATTTGATATTTAGTACCTTGCCGATACGCAATCCCGCGCAGCGTCCTAGCGCGTGCCCATAGGAAATAAATGCTCCGGTAGTGATAGGAGTCCCGCATTTATCTTTTGGAATTTTTGTTGTTTGGTCTGCTAAACATTCGGGATAGTCTTCGGTTTGGGTTGGATGCAGTCCACACTTTTTACATCGGTTGTAAGGATGATCAGCCGGCCTGTTTCCGTTTGCTTCGAATTGATGGCTCATACGCTATTCTGTTTCTATTGGATATTTGTGACAACTTGGCCGCGCTCGATCTTGACGGTGATTTCCCTGTCATCAATCGGTTCCCAGCCATTTGTCAGAATGAAATCTTCGACCGCTTGGCGTAACACATAAACTCGCTCGCGGCCGTCCGCTGTGCGCAAATACATCTCCCTGAATTTTGTCGGCCAGTATTTTAAGAAGAAAAGCCGTTGGGCTTGTTCGTTCGTTAGTCCGAATTGATGTCTGGCGAAGTGAAAGATATTTAAGAACGGCATACTCCGGTCTTCGTCATGACGGAAATTGTCGTAAAGTTCGATGTCATCTTGAGCATCGGCGCTTAACGCCAGATAACATTCGCCGGCAATACAGCACACGGTTTTACATGACGCCCCGGATAACCGTTGAAAGAACCCGCGGGGTTCCACGTAAATGCTGGCGGTAATATCAAAGCGTTCCGGATCTCGTTCCAGCCGATTTACGATCTGCCAAAGAAGTGCTGTGTTCATTTGTTTTTCCTTTCGAGTGTTGCAATTGGAAATACTCCACTGTGCTCAATATTATCGGCACCGAACCAAACTGTTTTTACATAATCCGGAGAAACAGAAGATACCGTCATTAACGGGCCGCCGCTCCTTAAACAGACGATATCGCCAACCGTTATATTTTTCATGATTTCTTTTTTGGCTCCAGTTTTCCGCGGATAGAATCGCGTACCGCTCGAACCAGTGGAGGGTCTATTTCTTTCGTGATCTGTCCGGAGCCGCCACAATCCTCGCAAACCGATGTTTGCACGCTAGGCTCAAAATACTCTTGGAGAAGTTGCGTGCCGGCTACAATTGACTTTTCAATTGCCGTGCGATGAGCGATTTGTTCATTTAGGATGGTTACCGCTTTACTTTCAATTTCTCTTTTGATGGATATAAATTCTTGATCGTCCGATTTCGCGATAGCCGCCGTTCTGTCATCCAGCATTTGGATAGCAGCCAGGATCCTGGCCTCGCGCATAACATCGTTATCTTCAGACGATTTCGCAACCTGCGCGAGTTTCATTGTGACAGCAGAAAACTCAGCCTTAAATACTGTTGTGATCCCGCTTAACATTGAATCGATCGTCGGACCACGCATGTCGATTGCTTGTTTTATTTCCTTGAACTGTTCCGATAGAGAATAAGCCCACCTACAGAGCGTGATGATAGCTGCCCCAAGGCAACAGACCAGCAACATGAGAATCAAAATGGACGCTTGTAATTCACCGGGAGTCATTTTTCACCTCAAAATACTTCTTCATACGAAAGTCACTTTCACGTTGTGCTTGGCGAAGATAGTGCGGATTTCAAATTCGCGTTTACGCTCAAAATCCGCGTGCTCAACCGCCGAATATAACTCAGGATTAATTTCGTCGTTAATGTCCATTAGTTTTCCTGCATTTCGCGACGAGCGAAGACCACATGAGTTGCCGTCTATGAGCCAAGCTGGTACTTTGCTTTTTTTAGCGACACCCTGTGGCGTTAAGTGTTCCTGAATGTCGGCTATGGAAAATCCGCACGCGCGTAAATAAATTCCCAAACAGCACTCTTTGCCATCACATGTGCGATGGAGTGTGCTGTTCTTTTCGCCTCGGAGCCATTTTGTACGCTTGATTACAAATGATTTTACGTTTCTCATGGTTTTTGCGAGTTATCCATTGGTATCCGCAGAGTTTTATTCCTGTTTTCAACCATAAATTCGAGAATGCGAAAACAGGCGTCCTCCGAACCAGGTCCGCCAGTCGGGACATCCATCCAAATTGTGCCGTTAGTCGGAGACGCCCAAACTACCGTAACCGGTTTATTGCCGGCATTCAGTTCATGATAGATGCTATTAAGAAAGTAAGTCGTGTTATCTGTTTTCAGGTTTTCCGAAGGATAGTCGTCGGCGGTTCGCACTAAATCACCAAGACTAATTTCCGTTTGCCCCATTTGAGAATTGGCTGGATCGATGGCAATCTTCGCTTTTTGATCCGGATAGCACTTATCCAAAAATTCAGCGACCGTTTTGAGATTCATTTCCTATATAAGTCCTTGGAATGCGCAGGATAGTATCACAAGTCAAGCAAAAATATCCTGTTATTTCCGTTTGTGCGTTTTTTTTGTTAATGCTTGCCCGTGGCATACAAATACAACAAGCGCTATCCAACTGCCGGCAACCCGAACTGGAAGAAAGGCGTGAGCGCCAACCCCTCCACAATGTTCAAGCCCGGACAGAGTGGAAATCTTAAAGGCAGACCGCGGCGCGGACTGCACAGGCGACCAGGCATTCGCTTCTGGAGACGCAAAGCCTTGAATAGCGCGGAAATGTTGAAACTTATGAGAGAGATCTATGGCAACCAAGGGCTCGTTTAAAACAGGACATCCATTTGTCGGTAAACCGCGTACCGTAGGCGTCGGCGCGCAAACCGCTCGTCTCTTGGTCGACGAATACCGTATTGCCTTGCTTGAACCAGCGCATCCTCAGATTTTACGTGAACTGCGCCTTCCCGCTGGCACTACCTGGGCTCGAGTCATCGCGTTACAGAGAATCAAAGCGGCCATTATGACCGATAGCCGCGGCACCCTTGCCGCTAAAGAGCTCCGCGAAGCTACTGAAGGAAAAGCTGTGGCTCGTTTTGAAGTATCGCAGGGTGAAAAGGTTTCGTTCGACTTTAATGTGAAGTTTGTTCAGCGTAAACCGCCCGAAATGAAGACGATCGAGGTGATTGACGTTCCCCAATTGCCAGAAGCACCGCCGGCGACCATCGGCGATGCATTAGGACAAATTCAAGAGGCTTCGCAAGCTCAACCGATTATGGTTGTAGACGAAGAAAAAAAAGATGGCTGATGACGTCTACCGCGTAAAAATCGATTGCGAAATTATTCTGCCGGAACCCCACGACAAGCAAAAACTCTTTATCGATAAACGCTATGACCCTTACGGTCTATGCGAAAAAAAGTTTCGTATGATCCTCGCCGGCCGACGTTCCGGCAAAACTGCCGGTGTCGCTATTCAAGCTGTTCTTGCATTCCTCGATGGTAAGCGCGTCTTATATGCCGCTCCTACCGCCGAACAAATCGATTCGTTTTGGTCAGAAGTCAAAAAGGCTTTGCACAATCTTTTTACGGATGAACGCTATAAAAGCCTGTTCTATATCCTGGACGGCGCCAATGACCATCTCATCGAATTGCGTACCCCGGATATCGATCCTACCGAACAGCGGTCGCAACGCATCAAGTGCAAAACCGCGTTCAACGCGGATACCCTCCGCGGTGATCGCGCCGACCTGTTGATCCTTGAAGAATTTAGCATGATGAATGAAGACACTTTGGATAAGTGCGGCTACCCCCTCATCATCGATACGAACGGCGACCTGATTATCATTTTCACCCCGCCCGATCCCTTCCATCGGTCCGCCGTCTGCAAAGCCAAGGATCCACGTCATGCCATGAAAATGTTTAAGCAGCGCAAATCCGATCCCAACTGGCTCTGTTTGCATTACACCATGTACGACAACCCGTATATCTCAGAAGCCGGCCGCGAGTTCGCTAAAGCCAACATGACCCCTTTGGCCTATCGCCAAGAAATCCTCGCGCAGGAAATGGACGAAGTACCAGGCGCACTACTCGACCGTAAAAGCATTGAAAAAACCCGCGTTACCCCAGTAGATGTTCCAGCCTTAAAACGTATCGTTGTCGGTGTGGACCCCAGCGGCTCTACTACCACCGAATGCGGTATCGTCGTCGCTGGTCTCGGTGAAGATGATCATGTCTATATCCTCCAAGACAATTCCGTGCTCTCCACCCCGGAGGGGTGGGCTTCCGCCGCCGTCTCCTCGTATCACTCCAGCCAAGCCGATTGCATCAGCGTCGAAACAAACTTCGGTGGCGATATGTGTAAATCTACAATCTATAACGTCGATCAAAATGTTCCCGTTCGCGAAGTTCATGCCAGCCGCGGTAAATATGCCCGCGCGGAACCTATCGCCGTCCTCTTCCAACAAAAACGTTGTCATATCGTCGGTGAAATGCCTCAACTCGAGGATGAATGGTGCTCCTATGTACCCGGTACTACACGATCTCCAAATCGTTATGACGCCTGCGTTTGGGCTGCTACCGAATTAACCGGCGGTGGGCAATATGGATTACTTGAATGGGGAAAACAAATGAAAGAATCGGGATTGACCGCAAATGAGATCATAAACCGTTCAGGAAATTTTAATGCCGCCGCCCTGTCTGACGAAAAAAACATCGAGAAAATTCCGAGCGAGAATATGGCTGCGGTCGCTACAAACGATCAGACGCCGGGATGCAAAAAATGCGGTTGCAATATTTTACATCCAGTTGGCGGTGGAGGATATCGCTGCGCCGCGTGTGGTGATCAAGCGCAGCTCGCAGATTTAAAACAGCGAGCATTATCCTCGATCAAAAAAGTTTCCGGCCGAATATTTTCTCGGTAGCATTTGTTCTTGCATCGCGCGATGGTGAGCGCATGCAACTGATCCATTTAGACTGTCCAGCAAAAAGAGATGGCGAATGGAAGTCGCCTGAATTTGAAGGCGTAAAAGTTTTCCAAGGATTCGCCTGGCACTTAGAATGTCCTGAGTGTCACATGCGTATTGCTGTTTGCCTTTTGAAAGATCCGAAGTGGGTGCTAAAATCAGCCTAAGTGACTGGGAAATCGCGGCTAATATTTATACAGAATGCCGTTAGACGCGCCGGTTCTGCATAAACGACTGCGTTTTCCGAGGTAAGTCCTGTGGAATCAATAAACGCAACATAATAATTAGTAGAAGACGCGGATTTGTTTAGGTTGAAATCCAGTTCAATTTTTCCATGCGGATTTTGTTGATACCCCGAGCTTGGTACCCCACTGCTGCCACGTAAGGCGATCTGGACGCCGGCCAGGTGGTAACTGCTGCAACCAGGTGCAACGGCTTTGGATTTCAAAGTTGTTCATCTATCAGCACAGCGAATAAAAAGCGAATGTTGTCCGATAGAAAATATTAATGCGCAGACCGTCTAGGTATTTGGAATTTGAATGCTGATTTATCTTTACAAAGTTACCGTCTAACCTCATAATGTCTTAGTAGCGCAAACGTGCAAGCCCGATCAAAGCACAACGCGCCACAACGAAAGCGAGACACAATGAAAGCAACCAAGAAAGCAACGAAACCCGCCTCCACACTCACAAAGACTCAGTTAAACCTAACCCGTACCTTCGCTGCTCTGCGCGCCCACACCAACAAGACGTTCCAAAAAGAGCGCTCGCCGAAGGAACGCGCCGCGCAAACCAAGCGCTTGACGCAATTTGTCAACGCACATCGTTCGTTGCCCGCCGTACAGCGTTACCTACAGGCGGCCTAGTCGCCTCCCTAATCGCGCGATACGCTAACCCGTATCGCGCGATTTTTTTTTAGACTCTAATCGAAAGCGAGGCACCAACAATGCAAACCGTAATTTCGCTTCTTGCCAGTCTTTTCGTTCCCACACTTCCGGCTATCGCAATCGCGCTACTTTGCACATTCTTTATTTTCCTCATCGCGTTTCTATACCGCGATAAGGCGATACAGAATTTCGCTTCTACTCTTTTCCTTATCGAAGCATTTTATTTCATGGCAACGCTAACCGCGTATTTAAACCGCAACATCTAACCGCGCGAACGCGCAGAAAGGTAAGATTCAAGATGCGCAGACCGGACAAGACACGCATTCTAAAGAGACGCGCCGCGTTCTTACTCCAATATGTCAGCGAAGATACGTTTATTCCTACAAACGACACAGAGGAACCAACAGACACTCGCCTCAACATCGCAGAAAATTTTATCGAAACACACCTGTCGGACAATTCCGCGAATAAGGAACAAAACTTCACCGTGGAAACACTCCAAACCATTTTTGATTTTGCGTTCAACGCGGCTAAATACTTCACGCGCAAACCACGCAAGACGCGCAGACTCGCCACACAAAAACAACAAACCGAAACCTTCCATGTCGAAATTCCGTCAGACCGATCGGTTGGAATTTTCGGCGGACACGAAACACACACGCTATCAACAGACAAAATAACGCCAGAATTTAGCTACGCTTTTTGTAAATTCCTGTCCGAATTTTTTGACGTACCAGACACAAACGTTCTAACCGACAAACAATACCGCGAACATCTGCGCGCCGAAACAAAACAGGAACGCGAATTAAATAAACTAGAACGCGCCGCGAATCATAAACGGCGCTTAACTGGTCGCCGGATTCGCCGTAACCGCAAGGTTGGTTATATTGCCGTTTAACTTCTAACCGCGTTCAAAATGCGTAGCACGAACCAAACGCAAACGCGCCGCAGGTCCTGAAAGGTAACGCCAATGTTGAATCCTACGTATACGAAATTGCTGGAAACGATTCGGGAATCCGTAAACGCCATTGCAGATAATTCGCTTTCTGAATTTGAAGTGATCGCTATAGACGCGCACACGTCACCGATGGCGCGTTATTACGAAGTGGAACGCGCGAGAGAACAAGCAACGCGCGTAATCGCTTTTGTTGATGCATCGCGGCCTCGCCGTAAGCCGAATTAAAAAAATCCTTCCGGTAATCGCGGTCACCAATTCAACGGTGGCCGCGATTTTTTTTTTTCCACAAAAATTATTTGGTTGTGATGTGGTGTGGCTTGTGGTGGTGTGGTGGGTGTGGTTCCGCGGTGGGTGGCGAAGGTCCGGCGAAAACTTTTGAGTGGTGGCGCCCCGGTTTACCGGGGTAGCGGTACTAGGTTTTTAAAATAAAAATTCGGTTTCGGTTTAGGATTTAGAATTTTTTATGGATCCGTTCTAGGAAGAGCTGGGCGAGCATAGAGAGGTTGATCGGAGAACTGAGAGTTATTCATAAAAACATTCTAATTCAGTTGGAGGATTTTGATTGTGGGATTACAGGGAGGTTGGCAAGAGGGCAGATTTAGGGCAGATTTAGTCATTAGAGGCTCCAGGAGCGATTTTGGTAAGGTCTTAGCCACTTTACCCGATCCAGGTCCGAAGAACGGCTCACAGGCTGGTTTGTGATTGAATACCGTATATTCCTTAGAACAGCTTAGGCAATTAAAGTAGGTTAATTAATTCGAATGCGTATAGCTTTAAAAGCAGTTCTCTGTTTCTACTTCTCTCTTCTACTTCTACTTCTGTCTTGTTACCTTAAGCGTAGCCGCGAGCGTACATTATTTGTAGCAAATCTGTAGCACTATCTGTAGCAAATACGTACAAAGCACTGAATATTGGTGTGTAAAAGGTGTGGATTAAGGGCATCTCAATGACATATGGTACGAAAAAAACACGAAAATTTGCCTTGAAACTACAAAAAACTACGTATAGAGTTTCGGCTCGTTCCTGTAAGGTGGTCACCGGAGTAAACTCCTCTTGAATCCTAAACTCGGTAGAAGAACTTGGCTTAAGTTATTTGCGGAAGAGTGGTTAACGGGCACAACGCGTCACACGATGTCGGGAGCGCAGCGAGCGTTTTGGGTTGATCTGATGGCAATGGCGGCCCGATCGCGGTTCCCGGGGGTGGTGGTAGCCGGCAAGGATGGCGATACATTTGTCGGTTATCCGCTAAAAATCTACGAGGCATATGACGCAAAAGGTGAGATTGACGTTCTGGAAACCTTTGAACTTTTCCGGAAAGCAGACAAGATTTTAGTCGAGATCACACACAAAGCACCTATTCCTCTCTACAAAATCACGATTTTAAACTGGGACAAATACCAATCGGAATACCAACGCACCAAAAAGTACCGCCAACAGGAACTCCTTCCCCAGCCAATCTATTTTAAAGGGCAACGGCTCGAGATTACGGCCAGTGTTCATGAGTCTTTGAAACAGGCCTATCAAGGTCTGGACTTGGATGCTGAATATAAAAAGATGGACGCGTGGCTGGTTTCGAATCAGCGGACGTATCGCAATTATGGACGTTTCGCCAATAGCTGGCTGAGCCGCTATAAGGTGAATTTAAACGGAAACAGGAATGGAGGACGGAATGGATTCTCGCAAGAAGAGTATGACGACATCACGGACGCAAACCTCACCGCCGCGGGACTTAAAAATAAAAGAAAGCCTGGTAATACTGGGTGACCTTTATAAATTCAAGATTAACGAGCGGATTTTTAGCCTTTGGGTGAGGCTTTTGCACGATATTCCCGACGAGCAATTAAGCCCGACCTTTAATAGGCTGGCTAAGAAATTTATTCCCAGCGCGCAAGTACCGTTTCCCTTGCCGGCTCACTTTCTGGATCTTATCGACCAAGCGAAAGAGATTCAGCTTACCGAAGAAGCCGATCAAGCTTGGCAAGCGCTGTTGACGTCCATTCATAAACACTATCATCCGGATATTGGCTGGCGCGGACCAAAACTAACAGAGCATGTTTTTCGATCGGCAGCCTCGGCCGGTGGGGTTCATAACATTTCCCAAATGACCGGCGACCAGCTTGTGTGGGCGAAGAAACGATTCATCGAAGCCTATTTACGGGATATCGAGCTCACCGAGACTCATCCGATATTGGGTGTGCCCGCGGAAATCAAGGTTTTGGTCGAGTCGACCGCGGAAAAGAAGGCATTGCCTCAGCCTGAATCCCAGAAACTGGAAGCGAATCTTAAATCTTTCCGAAACGTACATGCTTTTTCCGAGGAACCCTATGTTCCGCCGACCGACGAAGAATTGGCACGCCGGCAAACCGAACAAAAGAAGCAGTTACACGAATATCTGTCGAGGCGGAATGACGCACCTGCATCGATGTAGTTATGCCAATCTGGCGCCGGAGCATTGTCCGGCAATGATCGAATGTAACGATCGCTGTATCGAAGACGAAGTGGAAACGGTCGTTTATTGTGACCAGCATCAAAAGATTTTCGATGCTTGTCTCGAGGGAATGGGCGAAGTTCCCGATGGACGCAGCGGTATTCGCCTACATTATTGGAGGAAAGAATGAAAATCGGTGTAATCTTCGGTGTTTTGGTCGCAATACTGCTGTTTAGCGGTATAGCAAAGACATATGCACAACAAAACCGTTCCTGGGAGATCTGGAGCCAGTCGACCGGATCCTACGGGTTTGGCTCGGGGTGGAATACGGGTACTGCCAAACTCTATAAAGTTCAGGACGGAACTTGCGCGATTTATGTCGGTATCATCCCAAACGAACATGACGATTCAATCGCACTCACCACCGGACAAGGCTGTAAATAAACGAAAGGACCTCGATGACCGATACTATCGATTCATTCTCGGATGTAATCGGCGGATCCGAAGCGGTGCGCGCTATTATCGACGCCAGCACTCAATTAAACAAAGAACAATTCTGTCGGTTTCTTTCGGCGCAATCGTTGCTCCGGGAATATGTTGTCGATCACGCCGGCGATCATGACGAAGAGTGTCCCTGCGACGATACTTGTAATTGTAAATTTAAACAGCGCAACCTAGCGGTTGATTTTATGTGTAAATTCGATCTGCCTGAATTTATTTTTGGTTGCGTGCCATATCAAAAACACAAAACAATTCTAAAGCTGGCGGCTTCATTTGTTCCGGATGAATGTTCTTGTAATGCTCCTTATCCCAGTCCAACGGAACAACATGCCGCGTTTTGTAGCCAGAAAATCCACGCGCTATTAGAAGCGCTGGCGGGAAATTAATATGGCAGACACACAAACAGATTTAGAGAATTACATAGAGGCTTTTCAGTGGAAGCCAGTTATCAACTGTCCGTTTCCTCGTGCGGAATGCACTTGTAAACGCTCCTGGGGACATAACCACCAAATTTTGTTCGCTCTTATGCAGCAACTCTCCGCCTCCCGCGACGAAGCGAAGCAGCTACAGCATAAATGCGAAAAATGCGGCAATCAGTCTTTAGAAGAAATCGGCCATGAAACTGGAGGGCCACAGGGATGGGTAGTAGATGAAATCGGCGGCTGTCCAGCATGTCTACTCAGCCGAATAAACGACCTGGAAGAGAAGCTGGAGGCTACCCAACACGCTGTCCCGCACTCGCTGGAGGAGTTGGAGCGGGAGATAGAAGAGCGAATCTCCGAAATCCCGCACGGGAAAAGATTCGCAAGATATACCGCAAGAGCATTGATGCCCGCCATCCGCACATTCGTCGCTGCCGAGAGGCTGGAGGAAGCAAAGTGGTGGCATTGCCCGGATGCGCATCGGCTGGTCCAGCCGAGAGATTGTCTTGGTTGTCAGCACATCGCCGAGCTAGAGCGACAAGCGGGAGGGAGCCATGTTTGAGAATCACCCAATGTTGTTCGAGTGGACGATTAGAACTGTCTATTTTCCGCTAAATCATCCGTTTATTACGAGCGCAGTATTTGTCGTTGTTGTACTGTCGCTATTTGCTTATTTAATCGGAAACGCTCATTGGAATTAGAGCGGGAGGAGCCAGTAATGAGATTACGAAACCTTGACTGGCACGATTTGGTTTTAATTGCCGGTCTGGTATTGCTTGTGCTCGCTTTTATTCTTGCGGGAGTAAGACCATGACCGACCAATCACTCGAAGCTACGGCGCGGGAGATAGTTGGCGTAATTGGTGATGCGCTCGCGGATGAGTGGACAACTGCCAGAATTGTTAAGAACCTTATACCCATCCTCACCCGCCTCCAGCAGACCGCACACCATGCCGGAGCGAATTGGATGTTAGATGAGATTCGATATTCCCTGCGGGAGTTTCCTAAAGTTGGCGGCGATATCGAAATTAAAAATGAAGTAGACCGTTTGCTTCAGACCGCACGCGCTGAAGGAGAAGGCGCGATGCGGGATCGGTGTACAAACGTAGATGGTTTTGCATGGCAGCCTGAGATTAAAGAAAGAATCCTCCGTATCCCAGTCGGCACAGCCTTCCAAGAGGCCATCGCAGCGGCAGAGCGCAGAGGGCTACGCGATGCGGCAAAAATTTATTGCGCATGCTGCGAAGACTCTGATCCTGATTTAGCGCACGACGAGAGGCGTGACATTAAGGTGTGGACTCACTTTCACGAGAACGATTTTACAGACGTATGTGATGCTCCAAAAATATGGGATCGGATCGCCGAGATTGAGCGCGCACTCGCCGCACGCGAGCCAAAGGGGGATGAAGATGCGCAGCGGCCATGATAAGGATTTAGGACTGTATAGAAAATTCCAAATCACTCGCCATGATCCTACAGGCAAGCACTCCAACTGCTTTTATTTCGTGTTGGACGTAGACCACGACCAATTTTCAATTCCTGCGCTAGAGGCTTACGCAGTCGCCTGTGAAAAGGAATTTCCTAAACTCTCCTCCGACCTAAAGGGAATTATTGCGATGGCTAAGATCAAACACGAGCCAAAGGATGCGCAGTGAAGCGCAAGCCGAAATTTCGTGTGGGGCAGGTAGTGCGAGTCCGCGCTTCTGGTGTTCTTATACAAATAGACCACCGCGACGAGCAGGGAGGCGTTTGGTATTACTGGTTCGATTCCAATTCTGTTGGATTTGATGAACGAGATTTGCGCCCACTGACCAAGCGCGAGAAGGGAGACGCCAGATCGTGACCTATCTGCGCAATCCACATGATCCCTATATTTGGGAATCGGAAGGTGTTTACGACGGAAAATTCGTTGCCAAAGACGGCAAGCTGTTTGATTCTGCGCAAGAGGTATTTGTGTACGAAAAATCCTTGATAGACAAGCCCTATCAGCAAGAGAAGACGCCGCTGAGCGATGCAGAGAAGATAGCTCAGTGGGCCGATGCGCCAATCTCCATGTTGCCTCTAGAGAAGAGACTGACTATCGCAATCCAGAGAATTGTCGCACTGGAGCAAGCCCTCGAAAGTGGCACGCAACGCTGCCCTTACTGTGGAGAATCCACACCACATCGGCACGATAACTTTGAGGAAATACGGGCTTCATTGGAAGCACAGGCGATGAAGTTCGGTAAAAAGGTGAAGATTGTTGAAGTTCCTGATTGGTTTGACAATGACGCTCCACTAGAACCGGGATACTCGCTTGCTGCCTTAATTGCAGGTGTACATTCAATGCACTCTGTAGCGGCAATCGCCAGTAACTGGTTAAAAAGCGAATCAAAGAAGCGGTCCGTTTTAGAGCAAGCCCTAGCACAGATCAAGGCGCTGCCGCGCACCACGATTATCGGAATGTCTCCAGAGGATTGCAAAAAGTTCATGTTGAATTACGGATCATTCGTGCGTGCTGACGCTATCGAAGCCATTTTCAAGGATTGTGGTTATGTTCTTTAATTTTGATATGGCTGTAGCGGTCGGTGCCACTTTGTTTTGGATAGTCATTGCTTTGGCTGGGATTGCCATTGGTAGAGATTTTATAGACCGTAAGTATGAGGGAGACGACGAAGACGATAAGGAGAAGGATGATGAATGAAGTTATTAGTTTTGCTTTTGCAACCGTTTGTGTTGGCGTTATATTATGGGTTTTCATCCATATTTCGCGGAATACAGACTAGATGATTTGTCCGGTAATAGAAGTTTTCTTTCGCAGGCTGGGAGTAAACGCCTCAGAAGGTTTGTTTACCGATTGGCTGAAAAAGCCAAAAGAAGACATGCCGGCAGCTCCTCCTGTTCATGATTTAAATAATCATTTTCATGAACCACATCCATCGCGTGCCGAACGGATGATCAGGACAATGTTTTTATGAGAATTAGAATTAAGCGGCGCCATCCAATGGGACGGATTGCATTACGGAAACACGATTTTGACGGGGGAGTATTCCGCAATATGTGCCCTTCATGTGGAGCTCCGCCGCTTCATTGGTGTAGCCGACCCGATGGAAAAAGATGCTCGGCGCCCCATCGAAACCGCAGTAATCAGCATGTATCACGAACGGGATTTAGGTGGAGGTAAACTTGGATCAGGAATTTGTTGAAAGTAAGTCGGGAGCTAAGTCTTCATCCTGGCGACCGCGATACGATCTCATTCCATTGTCCGGATTGCGTCGACTGGCTGAACGCTATGGATCTGGCGCAAAAGCCTATGGCGAATGGAACTGGCAGAAAGGAATTGATGATCCGGAATATGTCCGCGATCGGTTGAACCATGCCATTGAACATCTCATCCTCTACGCGCAGAAGAATGCTACCGGACAGAAGAATGATGATGATGACCTGGCGGCCGCGGCATGGGGATGTTTCTTTTTAATGGAAGTTGAGGAACGAAAGAATATCGAGGACGGCACATGCGCAACCGGCGAAACGCCACAAACTGGAACGCCTCCTCGATGAGCCATTAGCGTACGGCACACGATCAACCGGCGAAACGCCACAGCAAGGAACGCCTACGCTAATGGCTAAATTTTAGGAGGGTATTGTGAATCAATTATCGATATTTCAGGACGGCACATTGGCAACCGGCGAAACGCCACACAACGGAACGCCTCCTGAAAAATGGGCGGACGACACAACTGTTACTGGCGAAACGCCACACCTGAGAACGTCTCCGCCCAAAATATTTTCCAGAGACTACGGCCATGATCACGAGTATATTTGCGCTGGCTTAAGGTACGGTACTGATTTTAGAACGATTCTCACCAAGGAAGATGTTAAGAAGTTTACCGGGAATATTGATGGATTGCTCGTATCCTTAAGACCGGGAGATGTATTACTTACCGAAAAAAGTTTGGCATTATCTGATTCTGACGCCGAGCAAATATTAGAACTCAAGAATCGCGGAATCCACGTGCTTACCATCGAAAATAATATGGTTGGCCATTATCTTAGAGCCCTAAAGCATCCCGAGACAGGCTTAGACGAAAACGGTAAACCTAAAAAAATTCCAGATTGGCTATCGGCCGGTGCTTTGCAACAGATTTACGTTTTAAGGTCTGATTTATTTAGAGAAGCAAGGCAGCGTTGTTCTGCCGATGAGAGGATTATAAGAAATGTTGCCTGGAGGCAAAGCCATCTTTTTTCTGTTAATCAACAACGTATTATGGGTTGGCCAGACAAGTTAGAGTTTTATTATGAGTGGTTAGACTGGATGTCTGGATTTCCTGAAAAGTACTGGCCGATGTTTGTTAAACCAACTAATAGTGGGGACGCGGATAGAGTTTATAAAGACCGATCGTTTGATTCGATCTATTATGGTTTTATTGATAAGACTTTTGATTGGAAACGGGAAGAATATCTCGATCTAACATTAGTCCTGCCTATTATCGCAGCTTCAATCGATGCCATTCAACCGAACGATACAATGCTTATGCTCAATTGGGTAAAAACCCAACCGCCCCGCGGGAGATTTTTAACCTCGTTAAAAACAAAGCATGGTTGGCTTAGATCTGAATTCTTTACATCGTTAAAAGAGCGCGCTGTTAGAAGATTCGGATTTTCAAAAGACGAGGATTGGTTAGAATATTCCAATGGTCGTTGGCAAACAAACTGGCTTCATCGAGCATTAAGATCTCAGTTGGAAAACGGTGCCCTTTGGTTTTTCCATCGTATTTATGAACGGATTCATTCTGGATGGATACCAAAAGATTTCCGCCAACAATCACAAATCAGAATCTCTGTGGAGAATTTATGACCTACGACCACTGGGAACGTTTCTATCTTGGCTTAGCGCGCTACGTCTCTACTGCCTCTAAGGATCCAAGCACGAAGTGTGGTGCGGCAATTGTGCGCGCCAATAAATCACTGGAGTCTATCGGATTTAATGGCTTCCCGGCCGGAATGCCGGATAGACCAGAATGGTATGCGGATCGTAATGAGAAGTATGATCGGATTGTCCACGCCGAAATAAACGCCATGATTTTCTCAAGGTCTGAGACTCTTGCCGGCTGCACACTCTACACGTATCCTTTCGCGCCATGCAATCGGTGTTGCGTTCAGATGTTGCAGAAAGGTATTCGTCGTTTCGTGTTTCCAAAACCAAGTGAGGACGCGCTGTCACGTTGGGGTGAGGCGCTTATGAAGACCAAGCGATATATTCAGGAAGTCGGTGGAACGTTCGAGGAATTTGATTTTGACGGGACCAGGTTATAAACCTTCACTAAGTGTCCGTTTCGCATAGCCTTTGTGACTATAACAGTTTTCATTTGCACCATTTGATTTAACTGTTTACGTGCAGTACTTTTCCCTACGTTATAACGTGTGGCGTAATCATCAGAGGTAAATCCAGTAATAAGATTCTTCTGTTTCAGGTAGTCCTCGTGCACCTTATCCATTTGCTCCCAAAGATCGGCAGGTGGCGTCGGCTTTTCGTCTATAGATGTGTCAGGCGGTGTGTCGGTAGCGGGTACAGCCTTTTTATTACGCGACATGGATCCTCATTTCTCTTTTTGGCAGAACCATCGATTTCCAGTATAACAGCCCCAAGGTCCGGCAGCATCCTGTACCTGGAATTCTTCCTCATGTATGACGTTTGTAATTGCCACGCTGGTAAAATAATGCCGTGCTTTGACGGATGTTCTATATGGACGAAGTAGTGGGCGTGTCCGCGTACAACTACATCGGCTTTCGGTGCTTGTCCTGTTTTGCCGGCGAGAGCCGACCAAAGAGCTTCACGATCGATAGCCACAGCACGGTAAAGTCCACCGGACACGGAGATGCCATGACTGAAATCCAAAACACAGCCATCCACATCGAGATCGAGAACTTCTTTGGCATAGGTTCCTACTCCTAAGCCTTCATATGCCGTACTCTTTAATTCTTCGGCAATATTATCGACAGAGCGTCCCATTTCATCATCATGATAAAACGTGCCTTTGACGAAGAATATTTTGGAACATTTGGCGGCGCTGAACAGCGTTCGGAAAATAACCTTCGATGCATTTTCTTGGTCGCGCATTAACGGCAGGCAGAGCTCGGCGCATCTTGATTTTGGCTGTTTCCCTTCAACAACGTCGCCGACAATAACAATTGCATCCAGTGGTTTGGCGGTTGCCCATTTCACCATATCGAGAAAGCATTCCCACAGATATGACTGTCCGATATTTTGTTTTACGTGGTGACCGGTGGAAGTTACGAAATCAGGTGGAAGCATTCCATCAATTGAACCTGGGTGAGTATCGCTCAAGCAGAGAATCCGTCTAGTTGCCATCGTTCCTCCGTCTTCACTTAAGTACTAAATAAAGTGAACAAACAAAAGGAATTCTGGTTAAATTAACGCGATTGCAACAAAAAGATAAACGTTGACTCTCGGAGTTAATCGGGTTAATTTGGCATGGTTCCAAAATAGACCATCGCTCGTCCAACGTGAGGACACTCCTCTCATAAGGGAAAAATGCCGGTTAGATTCCGGCGCGATGGACCATTTCTATATGATTCCGGAAACACGAGCCGAGCTTGAGAGATTGGGATATAAATTCACCAAGATTGGCGCATGTCCTTGCCAGGATGTTTTGGAATTTTGGCAAACGCCGAACGGGAGTAAAATCGGCTTAAACCTGGTTTTTTCTTCTCCTCCAGAAGACCGAACTGGTTCTGTCGATCGGTTTGAAGAACATCACAGACGATGCCCTATTCAATTGGAACTGGCAAAGGTCAAGCAGAGGCTTTCCGAGAAGACTTCCAAACAAAGGATGCTTTTATGACCTATGAGGAAGCGATGGCATTTCTTGACCGGGACGAGAGATTTAAGGCCACCGTTTATGCCATGAACACGTTGCTTATCGACAAGGGTGTATACACTTCGGATGAATTTTCGACTCTATTCACTGAATGGGCTGTAAAGGAAAAGCATAAGAAACAGCGGGAGAACAATTAACATGGAGAATTCCCTAACCGACCTTTTCTGATGGTGTCAGAAAACACGTCTGGATTACTTCGAAGGATCGATGAATTAGAAAAGCGTTGCAGGGATCAGGAGATGTCTATCCGTTTAATTACCGGTGTTCTTGAACGAACCACCAAGATCTTGGAGCGTACTACCGATGCACAATGGATTAAACGCCGAGCAACTCGTCATCTACATAAGGCAACTCCGCCGACGCGTAAGGCAGCTCGAAGGAATTAAAAGTCCGGCTACGTGGAAACGCCGTGTTGAATTAAAGCGGGCATGTGGTCGACTTCATCACCTGCGTCGCTACGCCTGGAACGCACGATGATAGAACTAATGACACCATCAGGTGTCGGGCTTCATGTTGGTCAGAAGTGGAAAGAGGTTGATCCTCGATTTGATCGAATCGTTACTATTAAGGGTTGGGAAGAGTTACGCGGCGAGACAATCATCCTGATCCAAGGTAAACGTTTAACTAGAGCCAGACTTGCCAGATTTAACGGCAGGCGCGGCGGCTATGTTTTGGTGGAATGAAGACGCTTAGGAATCGCTGATGAAACTGACAAAAGTTACGATCACTGGCGCAGACGACAAGACCGATATTCAACAACTTGTGGATTTATCGTTTCGATTTAGTTTTGTCGAATGGGGAATACTTGTCTCGAAAGCGAAAACTGGATCGCGCCGTTTTCCGTCCGAGGATTGGATCAATGCATTTACCGTCGAGGCTGCAAAAAATAATTTAAATGTTGCCACACATATCTGTGGTCGTTGGACGCGAGAATTAATTGCAGGAACGCTTAAATGGTATGACCTACCAAGTTGTATCGATGTTTGCCAGAGGATCCAGATTAATACGCATGCCGATGCGCGAACAGCGATCCTGACACGCCCATTGGCAATGGCAGAAAAACTTTTAGAGCGAGAAAAAATATACATTTTTCAGCTTGATGGTGTGAATAATTCTCTGCCTTTATGTTTTCCGGATCCAAGAATAAAGAAAGCTGGCTTATTCGATCTTTCGGGCGGCGCTGGCGTTCTGCCGAATCAATGGCTCTCACCAAACGATGCCTTTCCCTGCGGCTACGCTGGCGGGCTCGGTCCAGAAAACATCCTTGAACAACTCACAAAGATAGATGCCGTCTGTCCGCCCGATTACGAGACCTGGGTCGATATGGAGCGCCGCGTTCGTACAGATGATGATGAAGAATTGGACCTAGCGCGAGTGACGAGCGTGCTTGAACAGGTGGCAGGACTGATTCAATGAAGGTAATTACCGCACCGCAATTCTTCTCATATGAAGCCGGATCTTTTTATATCTTTTTGGCTGGAACAATTGATATGGGGGACTCCGAGAACTGGCAAGAGAGCGTAATTAACTGGATGTCTGGATGGACCGATAAGGTTGTTTTGTTGAACCCACGACGCCAGGATTGGAATAGTGAATGGGAGCAGGACGCGAATAATATGCAATTTCGCGAACAGGTACGGTGGGAATTAGATGCAATGCAATGCGCCGACTTACGCTTTTTCGTTTTTGCTACGGATGAGAATAACGCCAGAAAAGCGAAAGCGCCAATCACTCTTTTGGAACTTGGATTACATAAAGATAAGCCAGCAATCGTTTGTTGTCCGCCAGGGTACTACCGCAAGGGGAACGTAGATATTGTTTGTCATAAATATCGAATTCCAGTTTATGATAGTTTCGGTCAAGCGATGTTTGAATTATCAGTATACGTCTCCAAGAAACTACTGTGAAGATTCATCTAATCGGCGACTGTCACGCGAAGATATCGCGCCTATTATGGATCCTCGATTCCTTGCCGAAAGATGAACCTGTCTTTCAGCTTGGAGACATGGGAGTAGGTTTTTCTGGCATATTTCTTCCTAAGCGTGATCCAAACTTCTGGTGGATCCGTGGTAATCATGATTGTCCGGAGAAATGTCGCGCGCACGAAAACTATCTTGGCGATTACGGATATCTTGAAGACCTGAAATTATTTTATGTTGCTGGCGCGTGGTCTATTGATTACGCGAGTCGCGTCCGCGGAGTTAGTTGGTGGCCAGATGAAGAATTGGGATATGAACAATTACAAGATGCCATTGACTTGTACAAACAAACCAAACCGGAAATCGTAATCAGCCACGAATGTCCAACCGAGGTTGGCATCAAGATGCTGGCACCGTTAATGCTGGACGGTTATTTCGGAGCAAAAGCATCCTGCGGCAAATCGCGTACTGCTCGAGCTCTACAGGTGATGTTTGAAGCCCATCAGCCGCAGCACTGGGTATTTGGACACTACCATATCGACCGTGATATTTATCTTAAGGTTCTTCCAGCGGATGTAGACCGTTTTGCGGATTGTTCAGAGGGCGAAGGAACACATTTTCGCTGCGTCTCAGAATTAGGAGTCTACACACTGGAGGTTTAAGTGCAAGCTAAAGAAATTACCTTCGTTGAGATAGCCGGCCGACAGATCGCAGCCGTACTCATTATCTGTCCGAAATGTAAAACGCTCGACTTAAATACCACCTTTAATACGAATGTTGATCCGTGGACCGCTCATTGCCCGCTGGGGCACGAATGGACCATTCCCAATGATTCCAACTGATGAGCAGCTCTGGGAAAAATTACGCACAATCAAGCCGCCGTATCCTGTCGCATTCAAGTTTAAAAGCGGAAAGAAAATCACTCTCTGTCCGCCAGGTAATGCCGAGGGAATTGATATTCAATCGGAGGTTGTGCGCCCTAAAATATTACACTTCCGGCTTTATCAGGGTGTAGGCGCGCACCATGAAGAAATTAGAATTAAGTCCGGTGTAATGCTCTGGTGGCAGGAAGCATACGTCTATCGACTGGAAATGAATTGCGCGATTACGCGAGCCATCGAATCATTAGATAGACACTTGCTCCTGTTCCGCGCAAGCCTGGACATCCAAAGAACGACAACACTCCATGGCCGGAAGACTTTGGACAAGATATTGAGAAGATGACCAACCAAATTATGATTGAAGCGATCGAGGGGTGGATATGCGAGACGGAAAAATTCCTAAGTGTCCGAAGTGTAAAACGATTACGTGAATACACTGGTCCGGCAACGGTATTTGCAAATGCTGTTGCTGCGGACACCGAGAACCAATGTGGGTTTTCTATCGACACGGAATAACATATTCTTCGTTAGGAATAAGCTCGATACACACGAAGATTCCTGGAGAAACTGAATGAGTTGGATTAAGGTATCCGACAAACTGCCGTTAACGCCAAACAGTTGCCCGATAGCAAGCAGACGTTCGGACGTATTTTTATATTCCGACAATGTTTTGTTATTTGAAAAGAGTAGTCATCGTAACGGAGAAGATATAACTATCGGTTGCGTGAATGTATATCCTAATGGTGGTGAGACGACATGGACCGACATTCACGGGCAAGAAATCCATCCGACCCATTGGCAACCGCTACCGGAGAAACCGTGAGTCAAGAAGAAAAGTTAAGACAGGCGCTCCGAGAAATAGCAAATCGCGCTGGTGCTCCAACGATGGGTTATTCGCCGCCAAATGAACTACGAGAACAACGCGAATCTCTGGATTGGATTGCTGCCCGCGCAGCGGAAGCGTTGGGTGTAACACCTGTTCAACCGGAACATCATCGCCTATCGATTGATTTTAACGCTGTTAACAAATGTTCTTTTTGTTCGGAACGATACGGTTTCTGTGAAAAGCATCAAGATATGTACGGTATCGATTACAAGGGTGATCCGCAGAGGAAATCGTAATTATGAAATATACAATTACAGAATCAAAAACGCACCCAGGTCATTATTGGGTCGATGAAGATCAGAAGATCAGTCGAGCTTTGTTTGTCGGTCCTACGGCCGAGCAAGAAGCGCAGGAGTACGCGCGCTGGAAAAATGCCCATGTGGAAGCGGAAATTGCCACGGCAAACTTCGAAGCGCGCCGTCGCGCTCGTTTTGATCCTGACAAATTAACGCAAGAGCAATGGGAAAAGATTGGCAAAGGTGTTTGTCCACTTTGCGACAGTAAGATTGGCTATTGCGAAGCCGGAGAATTTTGCACAAACGATGCGTGTCCTTATGTTCTTTAGGATTCAAATGGATAACCTGATTCGTGAATGGTGGAGGCGTCATGGCGTTGTTGCTATGGTTCCTTGCGGATTCTCGCTTAATTAAATTTTTCTTGACAAGGCTTTGTTCCGTGATACATTCGCGGCATGACATTTACCTAGATTTCTCAAGAACCTTACGTTTATACCTTCATTCGGATGGATCTTCCCATCCAGCATCAAATCATCCAATCCAATCATGCAGTAGAACAGGCGACTATGCGCTTCACGCATAAGCCTTATACAGTCCAACAGAATGAGTGTTGGAACAACCACGTTCTGATTGGTGTGCCCGATCTGGCCGCACTTAAACGTGTTGCCGGCAAACTCGCCGTATCTCAGATTCAACATTATTGCTGGTTTGAACCAGACTTTCCCGAAGCAGAAAGATTTACAGCCATTTGTACGGCGCCGATTAGCGGAGTTGCGCGATCGGTGCTCTCAAATTATCGAGTTTACAAAGATACGCCCGTAACTCAACTACGAGAGTGCTCTGATCTAAACAGAGAAGTTGTCGGTGAGAATCCGACCGGGCGTGCCAGTTTATGTGCGCGTGGTCCAGCGGCTGGACAGGTCAACTCTAAATTGATCGAGGTAGGTTCGACTCCTACCGCGCACACCAATGCCGGCGGTGCGGAAGCTAGCGCCGCGCTCTCTTGAATGGGACGCCGGCACCATAGGGGCTCGCGTGAAAGCGCGTGGATCAAATCCGAAGCCCCTGCCACGCGGGGTGCGTCGAAAGACGTGGTTCAAAGCCACACCCCGCTCCAATTTCTTTAGGAACAAAAATTGTTCCTAAGAGAACAAGGCGTCTGTAGCTTAACCGGGTGAAAGCATCGGTCTCTAAAACCGACAGAGCAGCCAGTTCTAACTGGTTGATGCGAGTTCAAATCTCGCCAGACGCTCCAAAATTCCTGCTATAATCCCGAGCATGCTAAACAAAGTTTTTCTTATCGGCCGTCTCGGTAAAGATCCCGAGACTCGTTACACTTCTGGCGGCTCAGCCGTTTGTAATTTCTCAATCGCCACAGACGAAACATTTAAAGATCGCTCAGGGCAAAAGCAGAAACACATCGAGTGGCACAAGATCATTGCCTGGAGTAAGTTGGCAGAAATTTGTCAGCAATACTTAAAGAAGGGTTCGCTTGTTTACGTCGAAGGTAAAATTCAATCTCGCCAATGGGAAGACAAGCGCAGCGGAGAAAAGCGCACGGCATTTGAGATTGTAGCTTCAACCATGAAGATGCTTGGCGATAAGCCGGAACGGACCGCGGCGCCGGCGCAAGATCATTACGATGCCGATCCAGTAGGCGGTGGAGGCGGATCTGAGATTTCTGACGAAGACATTCCTTTTTAGTTTGACATCTGTGATATCCTCTAGCCTCAGGGTCAGTAAGCTTAGCGGCGAAACTGCTCGCCTCCAAACCGAGACTCGGTGGTTCGAATCCATCCTGACCCGCCATATTGACCTTCGTGATCAGCCGTGTATGGCGTCTGATCACGGAACCGAGGCAGTCGATGCGGGCTTAGTCTCCTGTGTATCGGCTGCCTCCGGGAATAGATCTAAACAGAGGGGGCGGCGGTAAAGAGGATGTACGCCGCCTCGTTTACTTTGAAAGGAATTGTGATGATAACTGAAGTCAATATCGACAACTGGTTTACCTACCACGCACCGACGCCAGACCAACTTCCTAAGTTCGAGGCGATCCGCGAGGCTGGTAAACATTTGGCTGCGGTTATTGTCGCGAATACTCTTCCAAGCGCCGATCAAACCGCAGCCGTTCGAAAGGTACGTGAAGCTTGCATGACGGCAAATGCCAGCATCGCGTGCGGCGGTAATTGATCGGGTCCGTAAGTCAACAGTAGACTACCTGACTTTTAATCAGGGGACGCAGGGGCAGCACCTGCCGGGCCTACCATGCGGGCGTAGCTCAGTGGCTAAAGCATCTGACTCTTAATCAGAGGATCGTGAGTTCGACTCTCACCGCCCGCACCATTTCCTTCTTTCCGTATAATTTGATATGCCATATCCATGGCATACGTTCGCATTGTCCGTGATGATTCAATAACCTCCCAAGCAATCCGTTGGACCTTACACGAGCAGTTCTCTCATATCGGTTTCAAGATGGATGATGAGCGCTGGCTTGACTGCCGGCTCGATGGCGGCGTTCAGATCCGAGCGGCAAACAGCATAATCGATACCGCACACATCGACTTTACGTTTCCCGGGATCGAGTCAGCCATTGAATATGGCAAAACGCTTATTGGAACAAAGTATGATGTTGGAAACATATTTCACTTCCTCGATTCTCATTGGCCTATTAATCAGCATCAATTAATTTGCAGTAGATTCGTTCGTGAATGTGCTCGCGAGGGTGCGAAATTTGCTTTAATTAATCCTTCGATTGAAGACTACCAGATTGCTCCCGGCCACTATATTTATCCCATTGGCGTGGTTCCAGGTGTAAACGAACTTGATCGCTATCCAATGGATATGAAGTTGTAGTAGAATTCATTCGCCAACTGATAGAAGCCTTTTGTTTAGCGTTCCACGTGATCAAAAGGTGAAACCATAAAAGCAGAGCTGCCACTAGCAGCCTAAACCTTTGGGGCGGATTTTGGTCCGCCCCGGAGTTCTATGTTTGAAGTTAAAACTGAAATAATTTCAAAGTTAACCAAAGAGTGGGACTCAATAGTTTGTTCTGCCTGCGGATCCGTAAAATGGGAGAAGTATCCCTTCTGTCGATCGTGTAGTATTCGCCTCCAGCGTATTAACCTGATGCTTCCGTTAAAGCCTTTCCGCGGCCACTACGGGAAAGAAATAGCCGATCATCCTTATGCTTGCCAGAAATGGGCTCGAGCCTATGATCGAGCCAGAGATTATCTTTTGGCAAGCAAAGTGGTATTATCACATTCAGAGGATGATTAACTAATGCTGTTTCACTGGTTTGACGAGTTTCTTCGTTTCATTATTTGGTTGTTTCGCAGACCGACCAAAAACGAGCTCGCACGCATCGATCCTAATGCGAAATGCCCTGCCTGTGGGGCTAAAAGTGGAACATTAAAATGTGTTCGTGTTACAAATCAACCAACGCCAGACGATGGCCAGCTTGATATAAAGATGTTTAGTGTTAAGGTCCAGCATACCTGTAATGTCGATGGTGCAATCTGGTATGAGGATCCGATTGTGAAGGTTAATATCAATCAAGTTTTGCCATCCAGATAATCTTTCCTATCATCCTCCCCCTTTTTGCCTTACAATCCGCGCGAAATGGCAAATCGTAACGGTATTACTATAAAACCGATTGGTCAATTTGTTGACGCTCTCACGCGTTACGGTCAATCGCTTTACCAACGTCCACCCAACGAAATTCGCAATATCGATACAAAAGATTGGTACTCACCGATGCAGCCGGTCAACCCAATGGGACCGGCTGGTTCCGAGCCTAAGGGATTCCAGTTTTGGGCCGGTGAAAACCTTATTTGGACGCCGCGCGCCGACGCTGAATACTCAGCGGCCGACCTAAAGGCAATGGCTACCTATCCGCTTGCAAAGATTTGTATCGAAAATGTCAAAGATGCGATTGAACGTTGCGCTTGGGAAATTCAACTCCGTGCGCGCCCTGGTGAGCGCAGAAAGGATACGTTGGCGCGTGGAAAAGATGACGATACACTTTTGAAGCTCAATCGTTTCTTTGAATATCCTGATCGTGAGCACAACTGGCAAGAATGGTTGCGCCCATTACTGGATGATTTGCTTGTCATCGATGCTCCTTCAGTATTGGTACGCAAAACATTTAGCGGAGAAATTGCAGAACTTGCCGTCATCCGCGGTGAAATGATCACGCGGTATATTGATGAAAACGGTTTTACTCCAATACCGCCGAGTCCTGCTTATGCCCAAAACTGGTGGGGCATGCCGTATTTAAACTTGACAACGGACCAGTTGATCTACAAACCGCGTAACATTGTGCCGCGAAACTCGGTTTCCTCCCAGCTTTATGGTATGAGTCCGACCGAGCAGCTTGCTCCGGAAATTAAAGTTGGCATGAAGCGTCTTGAATTTGCTTTGGCATATTACACGGAAGGTTCCGTACCGGGTGTGGTACAGGTAGTTCCAAGAGGAACACCAGTTGCGAAGATCAATGAAGCAATGGATTGGATGAATTCGGAACTTGCTGGCAACCTCGCTGCTCGTAATCAGTGGCGCTTGGTGCAAGGATTTAATGAACCAGGTAAAAATGATCAGATCGTATTCTCCAAAGAGCCGCTACTCGCCGGTCTTTACGACGAAAAACATATTCGTGAAATTTGTTTCGGTTACGGCACGAGTCCGCAGCGTCTTATTAAGATGATCCGCACAGAAGGGAAAGCATCGAGTGAATCTGCCGAGTCAGAAGGAACGCTGCCATACATTCTTTGGCTTAAGGGATTTATCGACTTTATTATTCAGAAGAAAATGGGTCTGACCGAATATGAATTCGCCGTGGATCCATATAGCGAGCCGGATCCGCTTAAGAATGCTGCCGCTATCACGATGTTGGTAAGCAAGGGAACATTAACACCAAATGAAGCACGTGAACGTTTAGGTGAAGATTTGCGACCGGAACCGGAAGCAGATCAACTCGGCATTATCACTGGAACCGGATTTGTTCCACTCGGCATGGCACCAGCATTGGGAGGTGTTGACGTCGATGAAGATGGAAAAGCGACATTAAACGAAAATGCAAATGTTCCACCGAACCGACCGCCAGGAAGCAGTAATCCTGGAGGCAAGAACAGCCGCGGTTCTCGTCCCTCGCAGGCTGCCGGCGGTGGGCGATCGATAGGAAGGCATGTGCCCAATGGAAAAATATTCAAACGAGTTAGCAAAAAAACGGGGCTCGCGTATTGATCCGGCTAAATTAACGCCGGAGTCCCATCAGGCAATCTTTCATATTAAAGATGCCATACATAAAGTTTTCAAGCGTCAACAGGATCGGGCGCAGCTCGAAGTCGACCGTTTGGTTAAAACTATGAGTGACACACTAAAAAAACGTGAATATCATTCAGTTCAATTTAATTTATCTCCGGAAGATGCTAAGAATGTTCTTGAGGTTCCGATTCTCGATACAGACTTTACATTAAAGGGACGAGAAAAAGAACCGCACGTCACCGTGCTATTTGGTTTACAAAAAGAAATAACTCCGGAAGATGTGAATAAGATTACAAAGAATACTGGGGAAATAGAGGCAACGCTTCTCGGCTATGACACATTCCCAGAGGGTCCAGATGGCATACCGCTAATCATACCAGTAGACAGTGATGCACTCCATGCGCTCCACCGCAATTTAGCAGAACTAGATCATATAAGCACACATAAAGAATATCGTCCGCACATTACGGTTGGATATCTCAAGCCAGGAACGGAAGCGCAATATCTAAAACTTGTTAATCCGCTCGAGGGCGATAGGATTATCTTGAAGAACCTTGTTTTTTCTCATTTAGATAAATCTCAAACGGAATTGGAAAAGTATAGTAAGGGTACATCGGAAGAAAAGTTAGCCATGCCGGAATTGCCGCCAAACCATCACGCTGCAATGCGAGTTCCTAAGGGCGGTTCCTGTTGCGCGAATTGTGAATATCTTGGTGATGACAAAAAAAGCTGTAGAAATGATTATTTTATTAAATGGGATGGAGGGAAAGAGAAACCGGCAGATTCAGATCGGCTTCCATATCCGGCCGATGAATATTGCAGTGATTGGTACGAGCCGGAGAATGAGCTTTTAGAGGCTGCTTATCGTATCGGCGCCGCTCCACTTCAAAAAGCGATTTCTGGAGAAGGAAGTCGCAAGACGATTTTTATGATGCGTCATGGTAAAACGGCGTTGGATCCAATTAAACGCTCTGATGGCTGGTTGGATTTCCCACTTTCAGACGACGGACGCGTAAAATTATTGACAGCGGAACAATATCTAAAAGAAACGCCGATCACTAAAATATATTGCAGTGACTTGAAGCGCCACCGCGAAACGGCAGAAATTATTCAAAGTGGATCTATCTATAATCCGCAGATTGTCATCGACAATAGAGCTAAGACGTGGAACCTTGGCATACTTGCTGGACAACAGAAATATGCCAATAAGAAGAAAGTTCGTTTGTTAATGGATAATCCAAATCAAGTGCCAGAGGGAGGAGAATCACGTAACTCATTCCGGAAACGATTCCTCTCGCTTATAGGTGAGATTCAGCAGAAGGCAAAGGCAGGCCGTGGTCCGTTCCTAATCGTTCTTTCCGGATCAAATCTTCGTGAGCTCTCTGATCATATATATAACGACGTGGATGTTCTTGATTTGGATGAAGGTGGAATGCTGTCCATGCAGCCTTCCGGGGATAAGTGGAATGCCCAGGTCCTATTTGGTCACAAAAGTCTGGAAGACGAGAAATTATCCTAATGCCTTACGCGGACGACGGACACGATGTACCGAAGTATGTTACGGGCGGCGCCAAGCGCCGGCGTCAGTGGAGTCACGTATGGAACAGCGCGTATCACCGCGCAAAAAAGCAGGGAAAATCCGACAAGGAAGCAGAAGAATTCGCATTTCGCGAAGCCAATGGAGTAGCCGGACCCAATAAAACCTCATATGACGTTTTAACGAAGCGTATTTCCGATGCAGAAGCCACGGAGATCGCCGATAAAATTCTCAAAGCGATGGAACAGGAATGGAACTCTCTCCCGTCGGAAGTACAAGAGCAACTTGTTAATGCCTCTCTTTCTGGTGTTGGTCAAGGCATGTTGCAGATCGAATACGCGCCCAGCGGAATTATTGCCGCCGCAAATGAGATTGCACACGACTATGCTGTGAAGCGTGCCGCCGAAATGGTCGGAATGAAATACAACAAGAGCGGCGATCTTGTGAAGAATCCAGATGCGCGATGGGCAATTAGCGATACAACCAGAGAAAAAATCCACGACATTGTAGCGGAGTCATTCCAAAAAGAACTTAGGATGGAAGAGATTAAGGCTCATATTCAGAAAGCACTTCATGATCAAACGAAGCAGGGTATCTTTAGTGAGGCGCGCGCTGAAATGATTGCGCGAACCGAGGTAATTAACGCACAAACGCACGGCAATTTTGATATGTGGAAGAAGTCGGGGATCGTTAAAACCGTTCGTTGGTTGACAGCGGAAGACGAAAGAACCTGTCCAGAATGCGAACAAAATAGCGATGCGGTTGTTGAACTTGGCAAGCCATTTCCAAGTGGTGCGATTATGCCCACCGAGCATCCCAATTGCCGGTGTGCCTTGACAGTAGAGGATGTTTCGGATTAATATCTTCGACCAGCAGTAAATCCAGCAGTCGGTAAAGCGGTACGGGCTTTCTGCGAGCCGTTACAAGGAGACAATCCAGATGGTTTACCATAATAAATTCACAGTGTGTATCAAATCTCGCGGAAGAATTCTGCGTGAGCATGGAGACACTGTCACAATTCCCTTTGGATCTGAATATTCGATCCTCATGAAAAACCTCAATTCTCTCCGTATCAAACTTAAGGTATCTGTTGACGGACAGGATGCAACCGAAGGGACCTGGCTCGTTGTTCATCCGAACAGCAACCTGGAGCTAGAACGTTTTATTAAGAACGGCAATTTCGATAGCGGTAATCGTTTCAAGTTTATTGAACGTACTACTGAAATCGAAAATCACCGCGGCGTAGGTCTCGAGGATGGACTGATCCGCATTGAATACAAGACCGAACAAAAACCGATCGATGTGCCACGATTCAACTATTATGATGTGCCGTGTCCACGTCCTTGGTATCCACCTTATGATCGCCGGCGTCCAAGGGTTCCTTCCCCGTTTCCCAAATACGGCCGTCGCTCTAGCGATATGGGACCGGATGACGTTATGCGTAGCGTAACTTCGTTTTCGTCTTCCACATCCGGCTTAAATTCGACTGTTCACACCTGCAACTTTATGGGAGCAACGCTTTCTGCCAACGAATGCAAGATAGATGCAACCGATTCGGTTCTAAATGACGTTGGTATAACCGTTCCGGGAAGCGTAAGCAATCAACATTTCGAATGGACCTCAGATTTTCTGACGCAAGCCATCGCGGATGTTGTCGTCCTAAAATTACGTGGATGCGTTGGTGGACAGCGCGTGCAACATGCTGTCACCGTCGATCATAAGCCAAAATGTCAAACCTGCGGGCGCGTAAACAAAGCAACGAATTCTTATTGCGCGACCTGCGGGACTGCTCTCACCGTTCTTTAACCCTTGACAATGCTGCCGGATGCGAGTAAACGTTTATATTCCTAATGAGCATCCGGCAGTACTGTTAAAGGATAGCAATGCGTTGCCCCCAGTGTCTAACCATCGGAATTGATGAAGACGAAATCTGCATTGCCTGCGGACGCTGCGAAGAATGCTGTGAAGGTGACCATGAAGATAACTACTACGAAGACGAAGTATTACGGGCGGTCGAAGGAGAATCCACACAAGCTGGAGTGTCGAACGATCCAGAAACCGATTCTCGAATCATTTTGCCTTGAACCGAAATGTAAATTTTACAAGAAGCCAGCGGCTCAGGGTGTCTGTTATACCGTCCTGCCAAGGTACAAATCTGTGACGCAATACTTTGATATGACCTTCCGTCATGCAGAAGAAGTCCTTGCGGAAATGAAACGTCTTCGGAATATAAATAAGCAACAATCGAAAGATGCATGGATTAAACATCTCGAAAATCAATTCATTTGTAATTGGGCAAATCACGACAGTACTCTCGATATGCTGATTGAACTTCGCGCCGAAAACGCGAAGTTAAAAATCCAACTCGGAAAATGGAGGAAATAAATGGGCTCAGGGAAATTTAGTAGAGATGATTATTTAAGGTCAAGTCATACTCGCGCACTTAGCGGCGTGAAAGACTTTGCCTATTCAGAACAAGCAGAAAGAACAAAGCAATTACATCAAGCCTTGGATCCTCGCCGGATTAACAAAAAACCATTCGGCTCCCTTGAGAGCCGGGATAGCGATGAACATCCAAACTCAAACGCGATCATGATCGTATTTGATGTCACCGGTTCAAACTACGCCAATGCCGTTGAGGCACAAAAGAAACTTCCAGAATTGATGGACCTTCTCAGTAAGTGCATCGAAGATCCCCAGGTTGCCATTGCCGCCAACGACGATATTAATTCTGTCGGAAAGAACGCATTGCAGATTTCCGATTTTGAATCAGACAACCGCATTGACGACCATATACGGAATGTTTGGCTGGTTGCTTGCGGTGGGGGAAACGATGGGGAATCGTATGATCTTGCGATCTACGCGGCGGCGCGCAAGACGATTCTTGATTGTTTGCAGAAGCGTGACCGTAAGGGATACTTTTTTATGTATGCCGACGAGTCCATTTTTGGGCAGGTTCGAGCAAAAGAAGTCGAATTGATTTTTGATGACCACCTGCAGGCGGATATCCCCATCGAGCAAATCATCCAGGAATTAAAACAGAAATATCACACATTTGTAATTTGCCCAAAGAACGTATATCCGCACGCGCGAGAACAGTACGTTGAGTTGTTTGGCGAGGATTGCGTTATCGATCTGGCGAAACCGAAATTAATTTGCAACACGATCGGAGCCATTGTTCAAAAGACCGAGAAAGAAATTACCGATGAAATCCTGGCCGGCGATCTCGCGGCGGTCGGTGCGTCATCAAATGAGACCCAGGAAATTCTCGCTTCTATCGCACATGTCAGAAGAAAAATGTCCGTATGAGCAAGTGGAGCGGAATACTAGAAACAATCCAAAGCGATCCTCGCTATGTTGAAGGTTTAACCTACGGCAAACCCAGGAAGGGACATGCTGAGGGAACTGTAGACAAACACATCGCCGAGCTCGATCAAACATTGGAATTGATTTATCGGGCTGATCACATGTTGATGCCGGATGAGTATGAAAAGTTAAAAATCATCATCCATGCTCACGACACATTCAAGCTCGAAGGTAAGCGCCGTACCGGACACCAAGTATCAATCCGAGATCCAAACAGCCACGCCTCCCTTGCCAGGAAGTTTCTGGAAGAATTTACCGACGACAAAGACATTCTTTCTATAACGCAATTCCATGATGAAGGGCACTCGCTTTGGCAGAAGTGGCAAAAGCGTGGAAGCTATAGCCGCGACCGGTTGCGCGATGCCCTTTCTCAAATCACGAATCACGATCTATATGCCATCTTCACCATCATTGATGGCTACACCCCAAGTAAGTTGATGGACCGTTCACCTCGATGGTTTATTGAGGAAATGAATAATTTCGTGGAAACACCAAGGGCTCATCAGATTCTTAAACTACTCAATCTCTAGGAGAAAAAATGTCAAAGCAGCCACAGTTGGGAGATCTTGCAAAAGACACCATTACTGGTTTTAAGGGGATAATCGTTACCAAAACAGAATGGCTTAATAAATGTGTCCGTGTTGGTCTCCAGCCACGCGAGTTACACGAAGGTAAGCCAATCGATATGCAGCATTTTGACATTGAACAGATCGAAGTTATAACTGCTGATGCTTTGAATATCGACAAACCGCCTACAGGTGGCGACCGTAACGCACCTCCGAACCGTCCCGATGTCCGTCGTTGAGAGAACGGAAAAGACAGAGGAAGTCTTTGCAACGCTCGAAAAGTTAATCAAGCCGGGTTGGTACGGGCGTATTGCCATCGTTATTCAAAACGGAAAAATCAAGAAAATGATATCGCTACAGGAGCCGACACATGGAGCAACAGCAAATACGGAGCTCGATTCAATTCTCGTATCCAAGCCTGACAGACATTAATCCGATATTCCTGATCGACTTCTATAAAGTCGGTCACGTCTCTCAGTATCCAAATGACACGACGCAAGTGTGGTCGAATTGGACGGCACGCTCAACACGTATCGCGAGCCGTAAAAGCGTTGTATTTTTTGGATTACAGTATTTCATTAAGGAAATCCTGATCAACCAGTGGAATAGCCATTTTTTCTCGCGACCGCTCGATCAAATACTAGATGAATATCGCGCGCTTATTCAGGCAACACTGGGAGTTGAAAACCCGCGGACAGATCATATCGAAGCGCTGCACAAGCTTGGCTATTTGCCTATAGCGATATGGGCTCTGCCGGAAGGAAGTTCTGTTCCGCTGCGCGTTCCATCGCTTGTCATTACCAATACACATCCTTGCGGGTTTTGGCTACCAAACTATCTCGAAACAATCCTGTCTTGTATTCTATGGAAGCCATGCACATCTGCCACAACAGCACAAAGCTATCGTAAGTTGTTCATCAAATATGCCCAAGAAGCCGGTGAGCGAGATTTAAGCTTTATTGATTGGATGGGACATGATTTTTCTTTTCGTGGGATGTCGGGAATTGAAGACGCAGTATTGTCGGGTATGGGTCACCTCCTTAGCTTTTCAGGTACCGACACGATCCCGGCTATTATTGCTGCGAGTAAATATTACTACGCTCAATTAACGTGCGGCGGATCCGTTCCAGCAACAGAGCATTCCGTGATGTGTGCTGGCGGGAAAGAAGACGAACTTGAAACATTCCGACGTATCATTCAAGACATTTATCCATCCGGCGTAGTGTCGATTGTTTCTGATACATGGGACCTTTGGCGTGTGTTAACCGAATATGTTCCGTGTCTTCGTGATGATATTTGTGCTAGGACGCCAAGTGTGTTTGGCGTCCCGCCGAAAGTTGTTATTCGTCCCGATAGCGGTGATCCCGTGTTGATCATCTGTGGGGATCCCGATAAAGGCGCCGGCAGTCCGGCCGCGTTGGGAACGCTTCGTCTACTTGCCCAAGCAATGGGAGTCGACTCGAATAGAGACGGTCTGCCGTTAATCAATATGGCTGGCGCGATCTATGGAGACAGTATTACGCTCGAACGCGCAGACGCCATTCTCGAAAGGACAGTTCACGAGCTAAAACTATCTCCCTACAATATGGTCTTTGGTATCGGATCGTTCACCTATGAATTTGTGACTCGCGATACATTCGGTCATGCCATGAAAGCAACAGCCGTGCGCCGAGGCGATAAAATCGTCAACATTTTCAAGAAACCAGTAACGGATTCAGGAGAGAAAGCTTCTCTCAACGGTATTCCGATCGTGCACGAATCTAATGGCAGTTTTATAGTCACCGACGGCGGAACGCCCAATGATCTGGATGACTGTGCTTTTCGTAAAGTATTTGAGAACAGTAATCTGTTGATCGATGAGGATTTTGAAAAGATCAGAAAGAGGGTGCGAGCGTGATTTGCACAATTAAATATCCGGAAGACGCAGGAACGAAGTTTGAGATGTTTCGTTATCCAGCCGGCGAAGTTCAGGTGCGTTTGTTTCCCGAACAGCTCCAGTTAATAGGAACTGCGAGCAACGTGATAGTATTCGCCACGATTAAAGATGGCGAGATAATGGCGGTTGCCCAACTAATTGATGCGATCTCTGAAATTACACTTCCGATGCTAGTACTTCCTTATTTCCCATACGCCAGGGCTGACCGCTCATTTCGTCCGGGTGATTGTTTTGGATTAGAAGTATTCTGTGATTTTCTTCTTGCGCTGCCACTTAAAAAGATTGTGACATTGGATATCCACTCGCAGGTTGCATTCGGCTTTATGCCAACCAAACTTAAGAATATTTCTCCGAAGCCGATAATCAATGTCGCCCAGGAAAATATAGGGAGGCCGGTCGTTGTCCTGCCGGACAAGGGCGCAAGTCGTTACGCTTTTGGCGGTGCCTATCTACAATGCGATAAAAAACGCGATCCACAAACGGGGAAACTGTTGGAGTTTGTTGTTCCTAAACGCGAGGAATTTCATTTTGAAGGTGCCGACTCGCTTTTGCTCGTAGATGATATTTGTGATGGCGGCGGTACGTTCATCGGACTTGCAGAGGAATTCCGTAAGCAGGGTTATACCGAAAAGCTCTATCTCTATGTAACGCATGGCATATTCTCAAATCATGCTATGGATCGGTTGAGTTCTCATTTTGAGAAGGTTTACACAACCGATTCATTTAATCCCAAGCCACACGAAAAGCTAATTGTCATTCCATGCCATGGCACTATTCTTGACGCGCTCGTACCGCGGGATGAACTTTGGAAACATGCGACGGCATGCAATGTCTAATGCCTATCTTATTGCCGGGCTCGGGTACGGCGATGAAGGAAAGGGTGCGACGGTCGATTTTATCTGTCGCACCCGCCAGATAGCTCTGGTTGTCCGTTATAATGGCGGCTCACAATCATCCCACGCCGTAGTATGTCCAGACGGCAAGGTTCACACATTTGCTCAATTCGGAAGTGGAATGTTCGTACCAAGCGTTCGCACGCATCTTTCCCGTTTCATGCTTGTGGATCCACAGACGATGATGTGCGAAGAACAATGTCTGCGCGACCTGGGCATTACGGATGCATTTAAGCGTACAAGCGTTGATGAACGCTGTGTAATCATCACACCCTTCCAACGAGCCGTTAATCGTATCCAGCTTTTGGTTAAAGGTGGACACAATAGCTGTGGTATGGGTGTCGGACAGGCGCGAGCCGACCATATTTTTCACGGCGATAAAGTTCTATTTGCTCGCGACACACAAGAGGATCCGAAGGAACTCCATAGGAAGGTTAGGTTTATCCAGAAAATTTCTCAGAAAGCAGTTGAGAAGTTTAAACACTATTCGGATTCCTGCAAAGAGTACATCGAATATCTTTACGATCCAGATGCGGTTGGGCGCTATCTCGCTGATTTGATTCAATGGCAGCAGCAGGTAACGCTTGTCCGGGGAATGGATCTGCGTGCAAAAAATGGCGATGACATTGTTTTTGAGGGAGCACAAGGTGTTTTGCTCGATGAAAAGCATGGAGAGCCGGAATTCAATACGTGGACAAATACAACTTTTGAAAACGCGTTTACTCTGCTGAACGAATCTAGATTTCAGGGGTCAATCAAAAAGATCGGAGTTACCCGAACCTATTTGACCCGTCATGGCGATGGTCCTTTTAAGACCGAAGATGCTACACTAACTTATCCGGAACCACACAATGAAGATGATGGAAGCCAGGGCAAGTTTCGCCGCGGACATTTTGATTTGTCGCTAATTAAACGCGCGATCGACATTGTTGGCGGCATCGATGGGGTTGCCTTAAATCATCTTGATGTGAATAAGAATTTCTTTACGCGCGAGAATAGTGAGATTGAACAACTAGCCTTCATTCGCGGATATGGACCAACAGCCAATGATCGTGAGTGGACCGAGTAAAATACTTCTTGAAAGCGCCGTATGGTTCGTTCTATTGATGGTGTTGTTGTATCAAATTATATTTATTATTCATTTCTTTCGCTGGCATTTTTTACATGTCCTTGACGATGAACCGCCGGAATCATTTCGACGCTGGTGTCCTGTTTGCTGGATGATTATTGCTTTCAGGAAATTTGATAAATGGATCGGACTTGACAAGCGCTGACATAAACGTTTACTATCTCTGCCCACAAGGGAGAACTTATGAGTTTAAAGAATAAGTTGCATCACATGGTGTATGAAGATGAACCGCAAAAAGCAACGCCGCCGCCCATTAACCTAGTTACTCCAGCTCCCGTACCAACAAATCCAATTTCATGGGATGTGCACACATCGGCTCCAATACCACCGTCGCAATCAACGGTGATTACTACAGATGGCAATACCTATCGAATTCTGTTCGAGGCGACAGATTTTGAAACAACAGATGCCGGACGAATTCTCAAAAAACATCTAGATCCATTGGCGAATGTGCCAGGTCTTGATGAGCGCACGAGACTCCAAGCGGCTCTCGCGGCGGCGAAGGCGCAAGACGGTTTAACGGCCGCAACTGTACTCAATGCCTTCGAAACTCTAAAAATAAATTTACAAAACAAGGTAGGCGCGATTCACTCTTTCCTTGACGGCAAAACGAAATTGGAAATTAGCGACCGTCACGATAAGATTGAGGCTCTTGGAAAACAGGTCGCCGAACTTCAACAGCAAATCGTTCAGCTTTCCACTGATCTCGCGCAAGCACAGACAAAAATCAACAACGCGCAGGCCGATTTAAATGCGGCACTTGCTAAGCGCGGCGCAGAGCTCGATGCGCAGAAGGCGCATTATTCAGGGTTATTGCAATAATGCAAGACGAAAAAACAGTCCACCTTTATATCGTCATGGAAGTGACGATTCCACACGATATCGACATCCGCCATTTGAATCTCGGTCTTGCTAAATCAAAAATCCTCGATGATTGGGAAGTTATCGAAAAAGCGAAGATCGGCACGTGGTGGATAGATCACGTCAAAGCATGCAACACGCGTTATTGTACGTGCCCAGTATGCGGGAAAATCGAAATTGAAAGCATAACCGTGCTTGACGGTAAGCCGATGTGTATTTTGTGCGAGGCTCAGTTTATTCACGGTGATAAGCCAAAACCGCGCACGCCGGAACAGATAAACGAACAATTAGGAGGATTAAGCAAATGAGTTCAGGCCCAACCATGCCGGAATTGTCGGGACGCAAATTTTTCGACAAGCCGGAGAACTGGGGAATGCTCATCGTTATCGGAGCAATCCTTGTTGTCGTCGGCGTCAATGCGCTAGTTATTTTTAACTACATAATTTCCCTTCTCACCGATATGTTGCACATCGCGCTTCTCGCTGGTGAACTGTGCGGACTTGGCTATCTTGTATTTGGCAAGAAGCCTCGTATTATTTTCCGCGCCTTGATCCGTTCACTGACGAATATCTTTATCCATTGCTATCCTATAGATATCGTCAAAGATCATATCCTCCAGATGAAGAAAAAGGATCAGGATTTTCAGCAACAGATTTCCAATGTGCGCGGTCAAATTAGTATTCTTGAACGACAGATCGATAAAAATGCCAAAGAGGGCATGGAGTCGATGCGCGAAGCTGAACAGGCTAAGCAGATGGCGGCGAAGCGCGGCGGTGATCCGAATGATCCTTATACGCTTCGCATGAACCTTCAAATGCGTTCCTCGGCGTCACATGCAGCAAGATTGAAGCAAGCGAACGATGGCTATCAAAATCTACTTGATAAGACGCGCAAGGTTTACGACCTTCTAACGAAGTGGGACGTCCACATCCAATATTTAATCGAGGACACCGAAGACCAGGTGAAGCAAGCTGAAATCCAATACAAGACTGTTAACGCAGCTTATGGAGCCTTGCAGAAGGCTAAGCGTTTAATTAGCGGTGATGCGCAAGAAGACGACATGTTCAACCAGACAATGGAATTCCTCGCCGAAGACGCCGGCAGAAAACTTGGCGCGATCGATGACTTCCAGCGCGTTGCCGAAACCTTCATGGATAAGATGGATGTGAAGAATGGTGCGATTGAAGCGGATGCTCTTGATGCTCTATCGCGCTATGAACAACAAGCTCTTAATCCGGGGAATAAAGATACCGCATTCTTGCTTGGACCAGCAGGAGCGCAGTCATCCGCAATCCCAATTAATCGACAAGCGGCCGCGACCGGAACCGACGATTTCAATTCTCTACTCAAGTAAATTCGAAAGGAGCTAAGTATGGCAGTTAGACCAGGAGCAAAAATTGCAGGAATTGTTGTTCTCGTTCTTGCTTTCATCTTTGGATTGCGTGGTGCGATGAATGCCGGCTGGATCCCGACACCAGGGATTATGAAAGCGCTTGTTCCGACCAAAATAATTTTGCCTGACCTAAAAACCGCACAGGTTGCCAATGTCGATCCGCAACCACTACCAAGTGATACACCGGCAAATGTTCCAGCCACGCTTGTCCGTGGCGAAGTATGGGAATGGAATGCCCAAGCTAACCTGATTTATGCAAACGGCGGACAAGCCACCACCGAGAATTCACTGATGCAGAAGCACGGTGTTAATTTGCAATTGTTTCGACAGGACGACACGAGCCAAATGCAACAGGATCTGATTAGTTGTGCGAAGGAATTGCATGACGGCGCGAATCAGTGTTCAGCTGGAGCCAACTTCGTAATTATCATGGGTGATGGAAGCGGTCAGTTCCTTGCCGGGCTCAATCCTCAACTAAAGAAGCTTGGTCAGGAATGGCAAGCCAAAGTAATTGGAGCGACCGGATATAGCCGTGGCGAAGATGCTTTCATGGCCGCACCTGAAATTAAGACTAATCCACAAGCCGCACGTGGAATTCTTGTCGCTGGAGTCCTTCGGGATGGAGATTGGAATATTGCGCTAAAGTGGGAGGGCGACAATAACATTCCCAATAACCCCGATGAAAAGACTTATGATCCAGATGCCGTCAACTGGGTTAATTCTCCCGATTACTTGAAAGCTGCCGAACAATACAACTCGAATTATTGCGAAGATCGCAAGGTTGTGAAAGACGGAAAGCTGACAGGGGAAACGAAACACGTTTGCGTGAATGCAGTTGTAACGTGGACGCCGGGAGACGTCAATATCGCCACACAGCGCGGCGGTCTCGTCAAGATTGTAAGTTCCAAACAATACAGTTCACAGATGCCAGCCGTGATACTTGGACCAGAGGCTTTTTTCACAAAGAACCATTCAGAGATTGAGGGCATGCTTGCCGCAACGCTTGAGGCTGGAGACCAGCTTAATGCTTTCGATCAGTGTTTGCATAAAGCTGCTGCCATTTCCGCGAAATTCTACAATGATCAGGACGAAGCGTATTGGTACAAATATTTTAAGGGCGTCCAACAAACAGACTCCCAGGGTTTACGTGTAAGCCTTGGTGGTTCGGCGGTAAACAACATGGCTGATGAACAAATCCTTTTTGGCCTGATGCCTGGAACAAACGACAATTTCCGTTCCACGTACAATGTATTTGCGAACGTGGATATGCAGCAATATCCACAGCTATTCAAAGACACGCCCATTCCCAACGTCAAGGATATTGAGGATAAGTCTTTTGTGACCGGGGCAGAAGCAATAATGAATAACGCTGGGGGCGATGCTGCAACTCAGAATTATTCTGCTGACGTTAATGGTCCCATTGTTTCAAAGCGTGCCTATCACATCAATTTCGATAGCGGTAGTGCACAACTAACTCCGGACGGCATTGCCACGATGCAAGAATTGAAGGATTCGTTGGCGATTACCGGCCTAGCTATAAAGATTGATGGATACACAGATAATACCGGTTCGCAACAGACGAATAACCTGCTATCCGGTAACCGTGCCGAGGCTGTGGCGGATTGGCTGCAAAAAGCCGCGCCGTCAAACTTCCCGCGTAGCCGTTTTCGCGTTGCCGGACACGGAGACGATAACCCAATTGCATCTAACGATACGTCGGATGGCCGTGCACAGAACCGGCGCGTTGAAATCACACTCAGCGGAAGTTAAGGAGAATTTTGAATGGATGAGCATACAGATCGAGAACCGCTAGCGCCACTCTGGTATCGTTTCGTCGGTATGATGCTCATCTGTTTTGTTATTTATCTTTTAGGTGGAGAGGATATTAGCTACTTCTGTGTTCCAATGTTGGTTATGTCCTCTCTAAATCTCGTAAAGGAGATATGCTATGTTTGAAGAACACGGCAAGAAGTTGGACAATGCAATCGAAGATTTCCATAACGCAATAGTCAAACCATTTACCGACCGAATCAAAGAGGCTGCTACGGGTCTAAAAGAATCGATCAAGACCGCCGAACAACGTGGTTTTGAACGTGGACGCGATGCCGCGGCTGCCCACTTGCGAAATTTTACGCTTCCAGCCAATCCGCCACTTACAACGAATTTCATGCCATCAGAACTTAAAGCTGTTCTCAACCACGTAGCTGGCGAAATCGACAAATTGGAACACACGAATGCGAAAGCTGCTGGATCTAGTCACTCCTAATAAAGTAATTTCACACAACACGATGCGCGTGTTGATCGGCGTCCAATTGGCGATCTTTTTTGCTATTTGGTTTTTATCGCCATTTGTCTTCCTGCCAAAGCCAGGTGAGGTCCTTAGCTCCCTTGCTTATCTTTGGAAAAGCGAAGGCTTGGGCGCCGAGCTCATCACAAGTTTCTTGCTTAATCTTGAAGCCTTATTTTGGGCTACGATCATCACGCTTGGACTCGCCTACGCCTCGGTGATGCCATTTTTTCGTCCGATTGTATCTTTCATCGGAAAACTCCGCTTCCTGTCTCTTGCCGGCCTGAGTTTCTTTTTTACACTTATGGCTGCGGACGGGCACGAATTAAAAGTCTATCTCTTGGTGTTCTCTGTAACTGTGTTTTACATCGTGAGCATGGCGGATGTGATTGCGAGCGTTCCCAAAGAGCAATTCGATCTAGCGCGAACGCTAGGAATGCAGGAGTGGCGGACGTCGCTTGAGGTTGTTGTTTATGGGCAAGTCGACAAGACATTCGACGCCCTACGACAAAATGCAGCAATGGGTTGGATGATGTTGAGTCTTGTTGAGGGGATCTCGCGCGAAGGTGGAGGCATCGGAACGCTATTACTCGACCAGAATAAGCATTTTCACTTATCGGCAGTCCTTGCCATCCAGATTTGCATTCTTCTGGTTGGCTTGGGACAGGATTGGGCAATCGGAGTTATGCGCCGCATTTTCTGTCCATATGCCGACCTTACGTTGGAGCGGCAATGACGGTGAAAGAATTGATCGAAATACTAGAAAAGCTGCCACCGGAAACCGAAATAGTTGTGGCAAAAGATTCTGAGGGCAATGATTTCAGTCCTGTTTCGGAAGTAAATCTAGGAACATACGAGCCGGAAAGTACCTGGAGCGGCACCTTTACACATGATGGCAAGAGTCATGCCTGTATTTGGCCGGTGAACTAAATGCCGCTATCAAAATCGGCCGACAAAATCGCTTGGGATGATCTTTTCTCCGCGACATGTGCTGCTTGCGGAAATAAAAAGAAAGTACGGCAATCATTTTGCGGTGATTGTTACTACTCGCTACCGCAAAAGACGCGCAATGAACTCTATAAAGGCTTTGCAAGCGGCTATGCCGATATTTATGCCGGGGCTTTGGAATGGCTAAGGGAGAATAAGTGAACTGCTCTTACGGACCGACCCTTCTAAAAATCGACAATGTTTGCCTGTCCTATGATGGCAAGCCGATTCTGCGTAACGTATGCGCCGAAATCAAAGAAATCATTCGCACTGACGGCAGAGGACAAGTTGTGGGCTTTCTCGGTCCTAGCGGAATCGGCAAAACGCAGATGTTTCGAATTATCTCAGGACTGAACCAACCAACGTCCGGACAGGTCTATCTTGATGGCGGCAAGGCTGTTCATCCGGGAATGGTTGGTGTTGTCGCACAGGACTATCCACTATTCTGGCATCGAACGATACTGTCAAATCTCGTGCTTGCAGCTAAGCGCAAGGATCCCAATGGAGCCAAGGAACGCGTAATGAAGTATCTGGAGCTTTTCGAGCTCGCGGACAAGATTAATCTTTATCCTGTTCAGTTATCGGGTGGACAGCGCCAACGCATTGCGATTATTCAGCAGGTTCTTTGCTCGGATCATTTCCTGATACTCGATGAACCGTTTAGTGGGCTGGATATGCTTATGCTCGAAAAAACTGGAAAGCTTATCCAGCAGATCGCAAATCTCAACGAGTTCAATACAATTATCCTTACGACCCATGATGTGACCGCCGCCGCTAGCGTTGCGGATCATCTTTGGCTTATGGGACGTGATCATGATGCTGCCGGCCGCATCATTCCGGGTGCGCGTATTGTCGAGGTCTACGATTTGATTGACCGTGATCTTTGTTGGCATGAAAACATTATTACGAGTCCGCGCTTCACAGATTTTACGCGAGAAATTAAAGAAAGGTTTAGGACGCTGTGAGTTACGCCGAAAAATTAACAGAAAGGTTTCAGCGCGACACGTTGCAAAATCTCATAAAAAAATTTAGTCCCAATCAGCACAATAGTTTTTATTCACAGTTTCCCGCCGCGATTGACAACTCTTCGCTAGTGAGGGCGATTAATGTCGCGCAGGACATTATCCAAAAACATCCGGAGTCTTGGCCCAAAAGGATAACTATTTATTTACACTCATCAAAAGAATCCAATTATGAAATTGGAGCTAGTCTAGGATTTGCCGGAGATACCTTGCGCACATTTTCTTATACGGGCTACGAATGCGCTATCGAATATGAGGTTAAAGGAAGCGGAGAGGCGAGAGCTATATCGTTTGATGGTAGAAAGATCGAATAATGAATGATATTACTATCCGTCAAGCATTACGAGCATGGTCTGAACTGAGCGATGCCTTTCATGGGTGTAACGGATACGGCGGCGATACAGCGGAAATTTATGCCTATACGCTCATACCGGATAATCCAACTATTCGATTAATGCCTTCCGGTGATCTTCTCCAACAAGCGCAGAAAGAATCGGGATCGATTGCTTGGGCTAACCTTCAAGAAATAATCCGACTATTCAAAGAACGTTACGAGTGCCGTGTTGCTATTTTAGATGTACAGTATCCATTTATTCATCGCTGCCATGTGCGAGTTACTGCTGGAACTTCTTAAAGATTGTCCTTGACACGAAACCAAGTAAACGTTTATTCTCCTATTCCCGGCACTGTTCGGCTTACACGTGCTGATTGGTTCAGCATCACTCCATTAAAGTGAAGAACCGGTTCAAATCCGGCGTCCGAAAGGACAAAGCAGAACGATTTCCGGGATTAAGTTTGGCGCACACTTAGTACGATACACGCGACCATCATAAGGTCGAGTTCTAGGTTCGAATCCTAGGCCCCTCATCAACTGTGAGGGGCTAGTCTAATGGCAAAGACACGAAGTTAACCGTGCTAGATTTTGCGCCAATTCAGTTTTGACGGACACTGTAGAGCAGGTTACATGTTGTGGCTCATACCCACAGTCCCCGCCAATGGGGGACTTCCTTTTGAGGAACAATGAATTTTACCTCTCTCGACTTTCCGTCAATATTTCTTGACGCTCACTTTAGGGCTTACATGTCCTGATGGAGACCGAGGTCGTTGGTTCGAATCCAACTAGGCTCCCAAACGGAGCCTATAGCTCAGTGGTAGAGCGCGTAAAAAAAAGCACTAAGACTTAGCGTCAATCTTTCTTTGTGGCAGTTGATTTTGGCGTCCACTGTTTTGCTTACACGACTGCTAATCGTTCGGCTAAGCCGAAAGCAAAACGACTTGACGCCAGTAAATTTATGGGGGAATGGTCTACCGGAATGACGACTGGTCTGCACCCAGTAAGAGGGAGTTCGATTCTCCTTTCCTCCACCATTTTATGAACAAACCTCCGTTCGTTATTGTTTATAGTTGTAATAAGTGCGGAGTGGCGAGGTTCGCATTTTCCCTAACGGGAGAGTTTGGTGAGACGGATCCTGAACTACACACCACGCAAAAGGTTGGTATCGGTTACGGAATTTGCGGTGAGTTTGAGCCGTTCGCAATCTACGATTTGAGAAAGGGTGATCATGAAGGGACCAATCACAATCTCGGCAGCAATAGCGTGGAAGCAGACCCTAACGACACGCCACGGTGAACTTGTAAGTCTTCGCAATGAAAATTCGCATCGGCAGACCGTCCATTATGGTGCCAATGCCGACAAGCACCAGGTTATCGAGCCTCTTTATGATGTAGTGGCTCTGGACAATACGATAACCAAAGTCGCACGTGAGATTCGAATTCTGGACGAAGCGATTAAATCGACAAACCAAAGCGTGAACGTCCAGAACTACGAGCGCGATGACGATGTGCTTGGCGAGTTAGTGCCAGCCAAATCAAAAGTTTCCTAAACAATTTCGACAGGCTGCCTTGCCGTCGATTCAATGTCCGCCGAGGCGGGAGAGAGTAGTCTAGAGGACTGTGCACTCGATAAAAGCGCAGCGTCCATTCGGTACGATAACCGCGCTTCAACTTCCACCGACAAGGTGATTGCGATTATATCGCAACTATTCTGTTGATTGTTGGTTGTTGATTGTGGGTTATCACGGTTATGGAATTGTTGATTATTTAACCGACTACTGTCTGCTAAGGCGGACACCAAATTTATGAAAGTATGGATCATTGCTGGCTTGGCGGTCTTTATGATCTTTACCATATGGTTCATAGAACATGCCTATATTGTTGTGCGCTTGACGGCCGCTATTTGGTTTATGGCTGCGATTGTTGCGATGTTTTTATTTACTGCGTTAATTCGGAAGGTTCTCTGATGCCAAAGAGCGACGACAGATTTTATTTGATGAAGTTGAGCGGCCGTCCGGCATTATATGGTGATATCGGAAACTTAGTCCGTATCAATGGGATTATTGTTGGCTCCGATTCAGATGCGATGTGTTTGTTTCTGCCCGACACGATGCCGGACATTTGTTGCAACGATACCGACATTAATTTCAAAGAATTGACCGTCGATGAATGGTCAGACTTTATTCAGCGCACCGATGATCCCGAGATCCTTGTTGGACCGAAGCCAAACGGACAGGGCGCAACGATTCCGAAGATTTTTCATCGGAAGTTGCGCTACGCCATTTCTGGTGCCGTCCAGCAGAAGATATGGGCAGCCGATGGATTCAAGTGCCTATATTGCGCCGTGCCGATGGGAAAGACGCTATTAACGATTGACCATTGGCGCCCACTCGAACTAGGCGGCGACAATAATGAGTTTAATTTCGTGACCGCGTGCAAGCGTTGTAATAAGGAAAAAGGCAACCGCGATCCAGAGGAATTCTGTAAGAAGCGCGGTCTTGATTTTGCGGTAATTGAAGAATATTTGAAGAACCGGAAATTATCTTAACGGAGGTCGAACATGGAAACTGGATTGACCAAGAACAGAATTATTTCAGAATTGACGCGTTCGACCCACGGCGAACTGAAAGAATACGTTCCTCTCGGTCGAGAAGCGGCAAAGAAGGAACCGGAATTCTTGGCGCACCTGATTGCCTGGGATCGTTCAAAGGGACAGATCCGCGATGCGAAGGTGGCATTGCCGATCGTATCTTTGTCGGCCAATGACTTCCCTGTCGAACTCGCGGAAAACTCATGGGCTCATTTGACGATACTCAATCCGCGTGAACTTCTCAAGGCATTGCATTTTGCAATGGATGTCAAGTTGCCGGGACGTATGTCAACAATGTCCCGTCTGGTTGCTGCATATCTAAAGAAGGCGGAGGCGAACGCACCGCGCTTCGAGCGTATGGCATTGCAGCACAGGGAAACGATGCGGTCTCTCTATAGCCTTGTGCATGTGAAGCCGGCTGAGTTTGCTAATATCTTTCTGCACGGACGGACACTCGATAAGAAAAAGGCTCCATATCCGAGCGGTTCATTGTTTGAGGCTGTTGCCAACCTCAAGAACATGACTCCACTCGAAGCGGCGGGAACGATTATGACCCGCAAGATTCCGTTCCTGATTGCAATCGGTGCCCTCGGTGAAAAGGCGAAGGAACCGGATCTTGTCCTTGCGCTGATGAAGCAGATGACTGCCAACGAGGTTATCAACAATACGAAAATGTTGGAGCGTCTTGGAGTAAAGGCGAATTCTGCACTCCGCGGAGCGTTCGAGGAAGCATTGACGCGCGCAGCCAAGAGCTCTGATAACCTACTTAAGGCTACGACTGCGGCAGAGGCAATCGAAGACGAGGAACTCAAGGAAAAACTTCGTGGCGTTCAGGAGCGCAAACTGCAGAATGCAGGCGTTGATGGCAATTGGGTTGTTCTCGGAGATAAGTCGGGATCGATGAGCCAAGCGATTAACGTTGCCGTAGAAGTGTCAGCTACTCTTGCCAAGATGGTTAAGGGGAAGGTGTATTTGGTGTTCTTTGATACGGCTCCGCACGCGATTGACGTTACGGGCATGTCCCTAGACGCAATCAAAGCCAAGACACGCTATATTAAAGCCGATGGAGGAACGTCTGTGGGCTGCGGTTTGAAGTGGATTCTTGAAAACGGACACGATATCGATGGAGTTGCCATCGTTTCCGATGCCCAAGAAAACACGCCGCCGTTTTTTCCGGATGTCCACAAGGCTTATGCGGATAAGTTCAGCAAGGATTTGCCTGTTTACCTGTATCATTGTGACGGCGGATATGAAACGCTAATTAGTTCCATGCGTCACGCAGGCATCGACATGCAAGTATTTGATCTTCGTGGTACAAGGATCGATTATTATGCATTGCCGAACCTGGTTCAGACCATGCGGACTAACCGCTACAGCCTTGTCGATGAAATTATGGATGCACCACTTTTGAAATTAAGTGGCGCCTATGATGGTGTTTTATCGAAGGTAACGATATAAACAGTTTCGTGGCGCAATGCGCAGAGCATCAAAACAATGGATTGCTGCCGAGACGATGATCCGCAGGCCGATAGTATGGCACTCGCTGCGGTGAAGGCGACAAATGCAATCTTCGGCTGAGATGCCGACGCCACGTTTCCTAACCACAAGGGAGGCACGGAATGCCGAAACGGATTCAGCGCAAGCGCACGAAGGGATGGCGAATGCCAGAGAATACCGTTTGCGTCACCCGGCCCGGTAAATTCGGAAACCCATTTGTAATCACAAAGAAAATGCGACCGGGCGTGCAAATAGGCATTACGGGCTACTTCGCCGTCCGATCGATCGAGGATTCGATTGCATGTTTCTGCGAGTACGTACACATCAAAAGTGGGATGTTAGAAGCGATCAGATCAGAACTTCGCGGCAAAGACTTGGCTTGTTTTTGCCCACTCGATCAGCCGTGCCACGCCGATGTTCTGCTAGAAATTGCCAACAGCTAACCACAAGGGAGGCACGGAATGAGCGATGCAGTCAGAGGGCCGATGTTTAAGGGAGGCGGTTATTCTCCCGGAATTAGGCACATGATCGGCGCACCTGCGCGTCACCATTACTGGACAGGAACCACGGATGAGCCGCGCAGCCTTGTGCCTCCGAGCGACGGCGGTCTCGATAAGCCTCCAAATTCGTGGAAGCGGTTCACTCGCTGGCTAAGTTATTACCTGCGATGGGGAAGGCCTGCACTGCTTGACCGACACAGTGCGGATGCGCGAAAGCAGCGTGAGGTAAGAAAGTAAAGTCTGCAAAAAGAAGGAAATTAGTCTGGCCTGAGATGCCGACGCCACGATATTCCAAAGGAAAGGAGGAAAGGTCGCCCATGTTAATCGAACTCAAGAGTGCAACACTTAATCGCATGGACATTGATGATTTACTAGAACTGTCTGCATATGCCCGTGCGCTTGAAAATGAGGCCAAGGAACTGGGCGTTGAACTTCCGGAGTGGATCGCTGAGAATGCTCAGTCAATTCGCAGGGAGATCAAGGCAAAGAACCGCGACCGTCTGGCTGCTCGTATTAAGGCAGTCAAGGCTCGTCGTGAAACCTTGAAGACACCGGATGAAAAGCGCACAGCCCTTGACAACGAGCTCGCAGTTCTCGAAGCAGAGCTCGCAAAAGCGTAAATGTATCTGTGGGTGCGGAAGATCCTTTAAACCGATTTCCCGCACCCATCAATACTTTGAACACAGGTGTAAGAATCGAGCGGCGCAAGCCCGCTATCGAGCAAAGAATAAGGCTGCGTAAAAATGCTTTTATCTCTCCCGCCTCTTTTATAAACTCCCACCATTATGGAGCAAATCCGACACGTAGATAGTTGGCCCTACACGGAAGTTTCCAGAGAACTCCAGGATTTTAGGCAACGTTATTCTGATCCAGTAACAGGACCGCGGGATCCTAAGCGATTATGGGTTGGCTCTGATCTTTGGGATATGCTCCGTGAGGCTTTTAACGATAACACTAATTCGTATACGTTTGCTGCGGCCGAAATTCCAATACAATTGGATCATCTAAAAATTCTCGAGCCGCACGAATTTATTTTTTCTTCCACTTGACAAAAAATAAAACAGCGCTATTCTTCGTGCTGCGTTGTTCTTGACCCAAATGGTAGATTAAAGCGGTAGGTGAAGGGCGGGCAGGCTCACTACCTAATACCGCCCTTCTTATTAAGGGTTAACGATGAAGTTCTTACGATACAACGAACGCTGTTCCCTCCATATAGAGACGCGATATCTGCGCCTCGATGATTTCCTTAATCGAATTAGATAAATTGCCGGTCAGATTTGCGGGACTGACGGAATCGGCATACGTACCAGGTTTAAACCCTGGGTTTTGCGAGTTCAAGCCTCGCGTCCCGCACCAAATTATGAGAAGAGTTGTGTGGTCGGCGCTTAATAGCGCCATGGAAAAAATCGGCAAGCGCCAAACGGTAATCAAGCCGATTATCTAAAAACTTATATATGATGGCATCTGGTCCAATTCGGTAGGACGTCTCCCTGTTAAGGAGAACGGTCCCGGTTCGAGTCCGGGGGTGCCAGCCATTTTTATGTACCCATTTTGGGTACGATCTTCATTAGGAGGTGAACCATGGAATGCAGAAGTATGTAGTGGCGGAGGATCCACAAACATGCGTTCCGATATGAAAGAAGTAATCATCGAAACCGGCCGACACGGCGGTTTTGAAAAAGGCGAAGTTAAACTATTTCAGCAAGAAAGCCGCAACGATTTCGAGAATTCACCGTCTCACGTTTCGATGCATCCAAAGCATCGAGGCTTTGATCGGAAGTCGCAGGGAGACAAACTCTCACCGTTGTATCGGTTCCTTGATGGTCAAGTAGGCCGGAAATGGGATGACGTCTATTCCGAGATTTGTCGGGTGAATGACAAGCGCTCGATGATTGGCGCGCACCTATTGGGGCATCTCGCATATTACGTTCATGCCGAAGGCTTAGGAGCGGTACGCCATCAGACCACTCCTGATTTCTTTCGCGATGAAGCCGGAATTCTGCAAAAGACTTCCGATCGGTGCCGGCGCCCTTGGCGACACAGAGATCGTGTGAAAGACGAGATAACCAGAATTCCTCTTTCGGACGGATCTAATTGGGAGCTAATCGAAAATCGGCGTAAATCAAAATATTGGTTTCGCACCTGGAGCGAGACCACTAAAGTGCAGTACACTGAATGGGTAATTGAAAATGACGATGTGGTTCCAAAAACCCGATTCAGGACTGAGACAAAACATTTTAAGTTTAAGTGTAATAAAAAAGAATTAGTCCAGATTCGTGATTGGTTTCGGAGAAAACATGAACAAGAACAAGGAGACCGCCGATGACTTTCCCTAGGTAAGTACTAGAGGAGGTCAAAGATGGGTCACGATGGCGGAAGGAAAGGGCGTAAGGTCGGCAAGGGAGTCCATAAGGCATCTCATAGCCGATTCGGTAACTACGCTGGTATTTTCGCTCACTCTGAACGTTTAAAGTTGGCTCGCATGTCTCGCGCATTTTGCAAGGCATGTGAGATCCAATTTCACAGTAAGAATGCTCTAAAGCGTCACGCCTGTACGGCGTGACGCGGTTTGGCTCCGTGGCCGACAGGAATAGGCACTCGTCTTCTAAACGAGTACAAGCGTGTTCGATTCACGCCGGAGCTACCATGGTGGGGTAGCCAAGTGGTAAGGCGAAGGTCTGCAAAACCTTTATTCGTGAGTTCAATTCTCACCCTCACCTCCAATTTTTGTGCCGGCGTAGCTCAGTGGCAGAGCCCACGACCGATAATCGTGTGACGCTAGTTCGATTCTAGACGCCGGTACCAGATTTGCGCGAGTGGTGGAAAGGCAGACACGCAACGTTGAGGGCGTTGTGCCAATTTACGGCGTGGAGGTTCGAATCCTCTCTCGCGCACCAAGTTCGTGATATATACCTCGGGAGTGGGTGCCTTCGGGTCCAGGGTGACCAGCAAACTCCCGCCGCGCGAAAGCGCAATATGGGGTCACTATCACGATAATTTTCGGATGGTTGAGATAGCGGCAATTCTACCTGACTGTAACCCAGGCGCTCCTTGGAGCTACGAAGGTTCGAGTCCTTCACCATCCACCATTTTTTTAACCAAGGCTAAACTTGAAGCCAAAATTTAATATCGGCGAGAAGGTCCGTATTAAAGGTGATACTTTGATTTACACAATCAAAGACCGCTATTTTAGTGATGGATCTGCTTCTATATTTGCGCCGAAAAACACTTGGCGATACATTATGTATGATCGGCCGGATTGTTTTAATCCGATACAAGATATATTAGAAAAAGCTTAGCGGCTGTGGCGGAGTCCGGCATACGCGTACGACTCAGACTCGTATTTTTGTGAGTTCAAATCTCACCAGCCGCACCAAAATTGATATATATTAGTGGCGTTCAATTTTAATGGGGCGTTACCCTAGCGGAATAGAGGGGCTGGTCTACGAAACCAGACACGAAAGTTCGACTCTTTCACGCCCTACCATTTTCTTGAAGCTTGACCGAGAAAAGCGCACATCAACGGTTGGACGACTAGCCGTGATTGGCTCCGGTGCCACAGAGCAAAGGCAGCTTAAATCAAAAAGTCGATCTAGGATGGCTACGCCAAAATTCCATGTAATCCCGCGAGGGTTGGACGGTTTAGCGTAGAAGCGACAGAAACTCTAAAGTCACGACCCCGAATGTGTGGAAATCACACACTAAGGCTGGGATAGGGAAGCTTAACTCGTGAGAGTGGCCCAGCGCATTACGAGTGAAGTCGCGGGCGTTGGCGTTAAACGTTCGGTCAGTATTGAGATAGAGCCGTGCAGCTTGGGTTGGTTGAATTGACGGTACGACACCGGATGTGAAGAATCTGGTGGTCAATTCTCTCGTAGCCAGCCGGAATAAACTGCGGTTTCCAGACGGCTCTTGGGCGGCGTGTTCGCGTTGCGGGAGTTTATAACTCCTTTTTGCATCAACGTGAATTATAGAACGCCGTTCGTTGTGGCGGATGCCGCTATCCGTGAGGACGTGGGCAGAACAGGGACTAAAGACCTGATTACCAAGGGACAGCCGCCGGACGAAAAGCCGAGCTCGCCGGAGGATCCAAACGCCGGGCATGTAGTCGATCCTGCGATATCAGGCGGCCATAAACCCCACTGCTTATAACTCCGCCAATTTTTTTTGGCTCCATCGTTCAATGGAAAGGATGTCTTGGTCCTAACAAGAAGATCGGAGTTCGATTCTCCGTGGAGCTGCCAAATGACAATCGTGAGTTATATACTGGGATTCATGCTTGGCGCCGCAGCTTTCGCGGTAGGATGCGTGGCGATTCTAATCGGCTGCGTAGCATTGTATTTCGTGCGGGAGATTAGGAGGAAGCATTGAGCATGTGGGTAGTGGAATGGGAAGGAGATCATGGTTTAGGCGTAACGTGCGTAGAGGCGACGTGCTCGACTGATGCGGTGCGTGTCTTCCGCAAATATCACGGTCTATGCTGCGAAATTACGGAACTGGACGAGTGCCCATTCATCGAAATGGTCGAACTTAATGGTAATGATGGCGGAACAGGGTATCGCGTGCGGCAGAAACTATTTGCGGTTTGAGGTCCACTCGTTCAACGGACAGGATCCGACGATCCGAACGTCGAGAAGGCAGTTCGACTCTGCCGTGGACTACCAGATTGGAGAGTAATGACATCGTTTCGCGTTAGCAGAAGTTGTATTAGGGATTATGGTGTAACATTTGGTTATGGATTATGTGCGCTGCCGTTGCGACGCGTTAAAGAGAATCCTAATAATGTCGAATATGCCTGCGATGAGAACTTGGGCAAATATATATTTGCATCGAGGACGCGCAAGGTTGGCCGGCCGCGGACGATCACAATTGATTATGCCGTCGACGGAAGAAATGGCGTGATTCGAAAGAAGAAAAAGATTAAAGTTAATTTTTAGCGCGGATGATGGAACGGTAGACTTGCCTGGCTTAGAACCAGGTGCTTTCGGGCGTGGGAGTTCGAATCTCCCTCCGCGCACCAAATTTATGGGGATATCGTCTAGTGGCAGGATAAGTCCCTTTCAAGGACAGAACAGGGGTTCGATTCCCCTTATCCCTACCAAAGTTTGTTCTACTTGCGGGGCTAAAATATAAGGTCCGTTAGGGGAGTCTGGAGTCCCCGTTTCCCTGTCACGGAAAAGAACACCGGTTCAAATCCGGTACGGACCGCCAATTTATGAATGGACATCACATATGGTGTAACGGTGATCCGCGCAAGCCTGTTAATGGTTGCCGCTGGTGTGATCCAGATGGAGACGGTAAGCGTGGATTGTGGGCTGATTATCCATACGGTACAGAGAAAGAAATGTCTGGACTTATGGAAAAACACTTTCCACAAAATATCAAACGTGTTTAGGTCGTCAGCTTTGGAGAGCGGGCGGGCTTTATAATCCCGCGAAAGCGCCAGATTAGCGCAACGGCTGAGTTCGATTCTCAGGACGACCACCATATTGAGGCAACATGCGAGTCTTACTCAAAGTAATCTTCTTGGCTTTGATAGCGACATGTGTGCGAGCTCAGAACACGTCGCAGAGCACTGTTGTTCTTTCTTGGAATTACGACTATTCGAAGCCAGGTAATACCGCGGATCATTTTCTAGTTGGAGTTCTTTGTACCTCTCTTTATTCTCCAACCGGATGCGTGAAAGAGAGTGACGGTAATTCCTATCTGTTTGCTGGCAGGATTAATAGTCCGGCCGTTAGGAATTCAAATCTAAATTTCGGAGTTACATTCACGGTCGCTCCGCCATGGACGACGACAACATTCTTTGTGATGGGCTGTATTCCAACGTCTCCGAATGGAAATGAAACATGTGCACCGCCGGCCTTGGTTACGGGCTATTTGCATGCTGATCAGGTAGCGCCGAACTATGAAACACCTTCGGAACCGGCAATTGGTGTAAACTTGCAGTTGATCAGTTTTACGAAGAAAAAGGATTAGCGTCAGTGGTGGAACGGTATACGCAGAAGGCTCAAACCCTTCCGTCGAAAGACATGGGAGTTCGAATCTCCCCTGACGCACCAGTTTGAAGCCCGTTAGCTCAGGGGTAGAGCATCGGTCCTACACACCGACTACGGCCGTTCGATTCGACCACGGGCTACCAGTTTATATGCAAAATTAAACAAATTTGTTTAATTTTGCATACGGATCCCGGGTCGTCTAGAGGCAGGACGCTGCTCTCTGAAAGCGGAAACGGACGTTCGACTCGTCCCCCGGGAACCATTTGATCGGGAGTGGTGTAAAGGCAGCATAGCTGACTTTGACTCAGCAGACGAACGTTCGACTCGTTCCTCCCGAACCATATTGCGCGTAGCCTTCGGTCGTCCCGTTGAGACCGCTTAGCGCGGAAGAGGCAACCAACTGTCCCAATAATGCCTCGGGTTGCGTGCATGAACGAAGGCTGGCGCCGAGCAACGAAACAGCCAGCCTTCAGATTTCGATGGCGTCATTGGTGTAGTGGCTTTGCACACGGGTCTGTGGAACCCGGAGTGTCGGATCGAAACCGACATGACGCCCCATTTTTTTGGTGATGAATGACTCATACTCAATGTGAATTATCTCGAGGATCGATGCATCAGACAGCGTGGATCCCGTCAAAGCATGCGGTTGTCGGAAAGTATATTAGAATTCTCGGTGTTGATGGTTGGCGCGTCGATAGCGTTGGTCAAGAATTGGATTCAAGTTATGTTGCGGAACGCTCGCGCGACTATCGTCATACGCGCGAGGCATCAGATATTTAGTCGGGTTAGTTCAGTGGCAGAACGGCGGCTTCGTAATCCGCAGACGAGAGTTCGATTCTCTCACTCGGCTCCAGAATTGAGGTCAAAATGGATCATCAGGCAATTGCCCAGGAAGAGATGTATAAGCTGACTGAGGAATATATTGTGCTTAGTGCGGGAGAAAAAGAGCTCAGTACTAAACTTGATAAGCTAATGGAAAAGCGGCGCGCACTCTGGTACGAATTTCCGACAATCGATTTATTGCCGAGGAAAAAATAAGTGGGGCGGTCGTTCAATGGCAGGACCTACGACTCTCTATCGTAAGACGGCGGTTCGATTCCGCTCCGCCCTACCAATTTTGTGATAAGATGAAGTTTCGTGGTCGCTTTAGTTCAGTGGCAGAACGGCTGCATGGTAAGCAGCAAACGGCGGTCCGATTCCACCAAGCGGCTCCAGGTCTGACGCGGGGTACAGTTCTAGAGAACTGACCGGTCTCATAAACCGGGCTAGGATGGTGCGATCCCATCCCCCGCTACCATTTTGTGTGGAGTTTGCGATGACAGTTGGAGCATAGAACTTCGCACTTCGCAACTTCGTTATCTATCCTACATATAGACCATCCATTCGCAGCAGCTTGGCTTAAAGAGATTGTCTTATTTTTATTTAGATGATGAAAATCTAAGCAGCGCGGGTCGCTTTCCGAACAGCGAGAACATTTTGATTTCCTTTTTATGTCTCGTATGTAACGTAGTATTTGATTTTTTCTTTTGACAACGGTTGTGATATGTCGTTTACGGTTGGCTGGGTACCACACTTCCTTTTTATAACGACGCTGATTAGCCAACCGTAAGACTTTATTTTTAATTGGCATTAGGCTATTATAGCCTTCTTGCGGGTGTGGCATATAGGATGTGCATCAGCCTTCCAAGCTGACTAAACGAGTTCAAGTCTCGTCGCCCGCTCCAGTTCTTTGAAGAGTCGGTAGCGTTGAAAGCGCGTCATTCGAATGCCGACTCTTTTGCGGTTGTCGGATAGTGGTAGTCCAGGACGTTGCCAACGTCTTAGCGCGAGTTCGATTCTCGTCAACCGCTCCAAGTTTATGGAAATACCATTTACTGAAAAAATGTACCGTATGAGCGAACTTAGCGATGCTCAAAGACAGCACGTCAATAACTGCAAAGAATGCGTGCATGTCATATTGGAAGACGGAAGTAAAAAGATTCGTCTTTGTAAAAATATTGCCGATGTAGCTTAAGAGGAAAAGCAGACGGCTTGTACCCGTCCTCTGTCACTTCGAGCGTGACCATCGGCTCCATTTTTTTTGAGGAAAGCGTGTATATAGCGACGATCGGTGGAATAACAGCATTTCAAAACCTTACATACTTGGCGACTGGTGGACCAGATATGAACTGTTTTGGTTGCTGGTCGATGCCGAGTACTCCACAAGTTTTTGATGATCGCCATAATCCGAAGATGTGGCAGAAGTGGTTTTACGAATTCTTGATCGAGAAGATTCCGGCGAAGATTGAACAATTGATCTTTCCGCTGGCACTGCACCAGGTAGTTGACGCGCGGGCTCGAGCTGCACCGCGAAACGATCCGCGACAGAAAATGAAATTGTGGAAGCAAAGTTTGGCGGAGTAGGGTAACGGCTTATCCCACTTGCTTTGGGAGCAAGGAACTGCGGGTTCGAATCCCGCCTCTGCCACCATAGAGATGTAGATGGACGGTCGATCGCGGCTTTCGGGAAGCCGAGCACCGGGTTCAATTCCCGGCATCTCTACCATTAATCCCTATTTCGTCTAGCGGCAAGACTCCGGTCTGAAAAGCCGGCAAGCGGGGTTCAACTCCCCGGATAGGGACCATTTCTATCTGGTAATCAATGTAATTATCGCCGTAATTTGTGGTATTATCGCGTTGCTATGGAAGTAATCGAGGGCGTTCTTGAGGAAGTTTCTTTTGAATATCATCGAGAGCTACCATTCCCTGTTTGCGAAAAATCCGGCAAAATATCTTATCCAAGCCGGGATCGCGCGCGTAAAGCGATGATCGGATTGCGCGCTAAACTTCGAATTTATTTCTGTCGCGAGTGCCATCGGCACCATCTTACGAAGGGGTAGAACGAAATGTCAGAAGATTCGTCAAGTAGTTCTAGCTCAAGTTCGGGGATGTGGCCCAGTGGTACGGCACTATCCTGCTAAGATAGAACACCGCAAGGTGTCGTGAGTTCGATTCTCACCATCCCCGCCAAAAAAATAACGGAACGTTGGCACAGTGGCTACTGCACCTGCTTGGAAAGCAGGAACACCGCAAGGTGTCCCGAGTTCGAGTCTCGGACGTTCCGCCATATCGGATGGCGCCGGCGAATGGTCGCCAACTACGTTCGAAGCGTGGGGTAACCGAGAGATCGGTTAGTGGTTCGATTCCGCCGTCATCCTCCAGGGGAGCCGTGGCTGAAATGGTCAAGGCACCTGTTTTGAAAACAGACGATACCGTAAGGTATTAAGGGTTCGAATCCCTTCGGCTCCTCCACTTCCTACATTAGAAATACCCTCCTGCTTACTTATTAAAAAAAACATTTGCATCGGTTCGTTTACGTCCTTAGTGTCCCTATTGATATGGATAAGTTTTCAAAATTCATCCCCTTCGCCAAGGTAGACAGTCAAAAGCGCGAAGTATGGGGCATTGTTACGGCTGAGCAGCCAGACAAAGACAATGAAGTTTGCGCGTACGAAGAATCAAAACCTTATTATCGCGCCTGGATCGATGAAATGCAGAAAGCCACAGATGGAAAATCTGTCGGTAATTTGCGCGAAATGCACCAACTCGTAGCGGTCGGCAAGGGTATCGGATACGAATTCCGCGATGATCAAAAAGAAATTTTCATGGGTTTTAAGGTTGTAGATGACGACGCATGGAAGAAAGTCAATGAGGGCGTTTATACCGGATTCAGCCAGGGCGGCCGTAAGGTTGGCGATATGACGCCAGACCCAGTCTATAAGGGCTGTATGCGTTATGTTGCGAATCCTTCCGAGGTTTCGTTAGTCGATAATCCATGTTTGGCAAGCGCCCATTTTGCCTATATCAAGACCGATGGCGCGGTAGAAATTCGCAAATTTTCGAAGACCGAAGCGCCGGTTATTCAAGCTGATCGCATTACTGCGCTCGAGCAGGAAGTTGAACTTTTGAAGGCGGCAAGTATTCATGTTGTGAAAGGCAAGACAAAGCGTGTTGCCGGCGAGGATCTTCCTTCATCTGCATTTGCTTATGTTGGAGATCCGGATAAGACCGAAACATGGAAATTGCCTATTAAATTTTCGAGTGATGCAAAAACAAAATCCCATATTCGCAATGCTCTTGCGCGTTTCAATCAGACGCAAGGAATACCTTCGGGAGAGCGTGCGAGGGTGCATGCCCGGATCGTGGCTGCTGCCAAGAAACATGGAATCGATGTTTCTGAAGAGAAAGAGAAGCTGGCGGCAACATTTACGATTATGCGCAAGGCGGTTCGTCGCTATATCAATCAGCGTCTGGACAAGATTGTTAGCCGCCGCATTCTCGATCTTGATTTGAGTCTTGGTCAATTAAACAAAGGAATGATGGAAGTCTCCAGGATGGCATTTGCAATCCAGGACATCGTTTGCCTCTTTCACTGTATTTGCATGGAACAAGAGTGGGAGGGAGACGCAGATTCAAAACAGCCGGCAATGCTTGCTGAAAACGTCGAGAGTTTGATCGGAACGTTACTTGAAATGGTTGATGAAGAAACGAAGGAAATTTCTGAAGAGGTTCAGGCGCACCGCGCCGTTGCATAAGTAGGAGGAGAGATGGCTGAGAAGATTCTTGAAAAGTCTTATTCGTTCTACAAGGGTATCGAAGCGCAACATGTTGCCATGGGCGAAAAACACGCGATGCTCCACAAGTCTCACATGGATCATCACGATCTTCATAAGGCGACCGCTGAAGCGCTTGATGATACGCACGAAGAAAAGACTTTTCATGCCAAAAAGGCTGTTTTGCATAAGGCTGATGCCGACATGCATAACGACCTTTCCGATATGCATAAAGCCGCAGCACAAAAGTATTCCGATATGGCTGAGTGTATGAAGGCGGAAGAGGTAGTCGATTTGAGTAAAACAGCGACTTCGGCACCAACTGCTGCCGCTGCCGCAACGCCGGCTAAGGCCGATAAGAAGGTGAAAAACATGAACGCTGATGAAATCAAGAAGTGCGCGGCAGCAATGGGTATTACCGAGGAAGAATTTGTGAAGAAATATGTGAACGCCGAAGCTCCGGCATCTCCAGCAGCTTCCGCTGCTGCGGCTGCGATTGCCGCTGGCGCCGGTCCGACGGCCGATGCTGCTGCAAAAGTCATTTCGAATGCAACAGCATTGCCGCTTGAAGAGCGTCTTAAGGTTGTTACGGACGCATTTGTAGAAAAGGCACTGCTTTCACTTAATAACGATCCCAAGGTTGGAGAAGTTATCGAACAGATCGTTCTAATGCGTGTCGGCGAGGTTCTTGGTAAGAAGATTGTTCCGGACAATATTAGCGGCGTTATCACTAAGGACGCACCACAGCAAGCATTTGGTATTCACGCGGTACCGCGTACTGGCGCACCCGCACCGGTAACATCGGCCGAAAAAGCGGCTGTTGCACCACAGTTTTCACACCTAATTTCTTCGCTTGATGGTGGCGAATAATTTAGCTGTCGGCGAACTGAAATTGATTGAAGGAGTTTAGGAGGAACAGGCAATGATCAAGGCAAGCATCCCGCAGGGGTATTACAAGAAGTGCATAGACGAGTCCAATAAGATCATGGCGAAGGTCTATGCCAATCCACAAATAAAGGCGTTAATGGAAGAAGCATTGCCTATGACTTCTCCGTACCACAAGAGTGGTGGCGGCGGAAAAGTCGACCTCAGTAAGTGGGGCGGCAGCAGCTTCCTCGACAACCCGCTCATTAAGCAGGTTGGTCGCGAACTAATTAAGGCTGGTGTGTCGACACAGACCGGCTTTAACTTCTTCGATCTCCGCGGTCCGGCATATTTTATTTTCCCATTATTGACACCGTTTATTCAGATGATCGGACGTCAGGGAAAGGTGAATGCCGGCGTAGGTACGGCTGCGCACTGGAAGGCGACGCGCAACCCGAACTCCACCTACGTTTATGCTGGCGTGCAAGAAGGGCAGCGTAACGCAGAGGCCACGCCAAACGAAATCGACTACCTGGCTACGTATAAAGAGCTCGGTATGGAAGGTGGATTGACCTTCACCTCTGAGTGGGCAGGTGAAGGTTATACCGATAACATCGCGGACGAGCATTTCCGTAACCTCGCTCGTCTGCGCCTCCAGGAAGAAATGCTTACCCTGTGGGGCAACTCCGGAACTGCAACCGGTAATCTCGGCTTCCAGTTGGGCCAGGCAACAACACCAACCGCAACCGCAGTTGCTGGTACCGGTCTAGGAAGCGGAACAAACGTGTATGTTGCGGTTGTTGCGCTTACCGCAATGGGAACCAACCCGGGTGGTCAGGCTGGTTATGCTGCACCTCCTACCGTAGCAAATGGTTTGACACCGAACTATGTTCGTACCAACGCTGATGGAAGTACAACGAACGTAGCTTGCGGTTTGAGTCAGATCTCCAACATCTCGGCTGTAGCCACAACTCCGAACGCGTCATTTGGAAGTGTGAACGTTTCGATCGCAGCAATGAAGGGTGCGGTCGCTTATGCGTGGTATTGGGGTGTGAACGTAGCTTCCGCAACTGGCAACCTAAAACTCGGAGCGATTACCGCATGGCCGTGGTACCAAATCACCGCTGCTGCAACCGGAACACAGCTTGCAAATGCTGCTGGTCTCAGCACCGACAACAGCTACCAGCCAACCGATTTCGATGGTCTCGGAACATATTCCTTCCAAAACGGTTCTTGGACAGACATGGGAGGCGGTTCGTTCACTCCGGTAGGAAACGGCCAGGTTTCGCAAATCGAAACTGACCTACAGTTCCTCTGGACCAACTATCAAGCTCAGCCAGACGCAATTTGGGTGTCGGCTGATGTTCGTCAAGCGCTTGATTCGGCTGTAATGTATTCATCGAGCGGAACCAACTCCTTCATCTTCCCAGTTGATCGCGCAGAGCAAATCGGCGGCGGACTAACTGGCGGATTCATCGTAGGAGCTTACAAGTCCAAGTACAGCATTAACCCTGCAGGTGGAACCGCAATTCCGATCCGCCTCCACCCAATGTTCCCGCAGGGAACCATGCTTTATGACATCAACACGAATCCATATCCGCACAGCCGTGTACCGGCCGTCCGTACATTCCTCGTGCAACGCGACTACTACTCTATTGAGTGGCCAGTTGTGACCCGTCAGTGGACCTTTGGTACGTATGTGCAGGAAGTTCTTGCACACTATATGCCTTGGGTTTCCGCAATCCGTACGGGTATCGGATCATTCGTGGCACCGTGCTATATCGCAGCCGTGGTATTCGGAGAAGATTTCTTCACCGGTCCGCGCGTCAATCTCTGCCGTCGCTGGTTGCTTGACTATGAACAGCGCAGCGGTATGGGTAAGGTTCTTGTTGGAGCCTACCGCACCTTTGGAGAGAAGGCAGCGAAGGTTATTGCAAAGAGCTCGATCCTTAAGAAGGCATTCCGTAAGGTCTTCGATCGCGTTCTCGCAAAAGCCGAGGCACAGTACGCTCGGTAAGAGAAACGGGAAAATTCCGGGCGGCTCGACATTGAGCCGCCCTTTTTTTCAGGAGTAAAAAAAATGGCTCATACTCCCAATTCGAATCAAGTGACACAGCTAGCCACTTTAAATGCGAATTTGGCCGCGGCAAATACAGCATTGGCCGCAGCACAAGCAGCTTTGATTTCCGCCCAGAAAGCACAAATATCCGCCCAAAAGGCGGTTACAGCCTATCAGGCTTATATTTACGGGAATGCTCCGTACCCGAACACGATCGATGGTGGTTCAGCAGAGGGCGTCTAAGCGTGGTGCACCGCTAAAAATAACGGTGCTCTAAATGACCAGGGGCGCGCATTGGACCACAACGCGCCTGTTATATGAGCGAGACAAACAACATTAATTTCATTTTGGACGCATCGGGATTCCAACTGAATCTGCCGAATGCCGTTTATCAGGCATCCGGCAACCTCATTGTCGGCTACACAATTAACGGCGCGCCGTCTTCCATGACGATCACCGTTGAAGGAATTTCTTCGCCTGCCACGAATGCAGCAAATGATTACGGCGCCCAGGCAGGATCACCGGTATTGCTGGACACCTATTCCAGCACAGCCAACACGAGCAACAGAACCATTGCCGTGTCGAGTCTTTACGACTCTTTCCGCGTAACCGGCAAGTGGGCAGGCGGAAATAACGTCACGGTGAATGGAAGTCTGCAAATGTCGGGTGCTGGTCCAACGTGGAATTCGGAAACCTTGCCGAGTTTTCAATCATATACTGGCCACTAACCATGATACAATCCGCGCATGCCTAAAAAAGTTGGTTTGCTTCATCCGTACAATGTTCTTGGCGGGTGGAATGCGGTAGGTGGTTATTTCAATGTCCTAAAAAGAATGGGACATGAAGTTCTGCATTTTACTTTCCCAGGTAATGTCTCCCACCACAATCAACCAAGCATCCTACAGGTAGAAAAACTCCGAAAACTTGCTCCGACGATTGAGCAATTAAATGAATGCGACGTGATTTTAAGCATGTATCACGAGTATACGCAGCCATGGCTCGATATCGTTTATGGTTTTGAAAACTGGAGTAAGATCAAAGTTCCCATTGTTGCAAAATTCGATGAATCTTTTTGCCGCACGGATCTTGGACTTCCCGATCGCTGGATGGAACTACGAACCTGGGCAAATTATTTCTATTTTCCGGCCGTACAAGACGCAGAACGTTTTGGCGGAAAATGGATGCCGTTTGCAGTAGATACGGAAATGTTTAACCCGCGCTTCGGCTATTTGAAAGATAAAAGATATGAGATCGGTTTTATCGGAACTCTTTATCCAACCCGTAGAGCATACCTTGAGAATCTAGCGCGCGGCGCCGGCAACGATTTAAATTTCAATGTCGGACAAGCCGTGGTCCAAGATATCGGCGGGATCCGCTCCGAAGAAAGTATGAAGCTGCTTGCGGAAAACTATCGTCAATTGAAAATCTTCTTTTGTTTGCCGCCAATGTCGCGCCTGATCGTTGAAAAGGTTTTTGAGGTTATGGCATCTGGAACTTTTGTGATGTATCCAAAATTTCCAGCACCAGCCAAAAATAATCTAAGCCTTTTTGAGAACGGTAAAGAGATTTCTTATTACGACATGGGAATGATGCCGGACAATATCGCGCAAATTCGATATTACCTTGAACACGACGATGAGCGAGAAAAAATAGCGGAAGCCGGTATGTGGAAAGTTAGAAAGAAATTCACCCTGGAACAAATGTTTACTGAGCTCCTTTCTGCCGGAGAAAACAAGGATGTATCAAAAATTACCAGAGTGCCCGCGAGCGTTTGACCGCTACGTTAAACGTTTATGGATGGGGGTAGAGCTCGAGGTTGGTGCTCTTTTATATGCACTCGTGCGCATTATGAAGCCAGATGTTTGTATCGAAACAGGTCTCTATATTGGCGATTCTGCCGAATGGATCGGCAAAGCTTTAGCCGACAATGGGTATGGACATCTCCACACCTGCGATATTGATGCAACGAAGATTTCCGCTGGGCGTCAACGCTTATCGTATTTGCCGGTAACGGTCCATCATTGCGAAGGGAAAGAGCTAATTTCACAATTCAGGCAGATTGATTTTGCACATATCGATTCCGGAACTCAGGATGTGCGTCTATCAGAATTGCTTAGTCTTAACGAAAATAACATCACACCGCTGGGAATTGTCGCCTTTCATGATGCCTGTAAAGAATGTCCCGGTTTGTATCCCGGTTTTGCATCTCAAAGGAATTGGCATCATTTAGTGTTTCCGTCATTGGTTGGTGTAGCCGTATTTCAGAGACCGGAGTAGATATGGCGAGTGCAGATGAACAGCGTGCGGTTCTGAGTGTTTTAAATTCATGTCCAGTCGCGCCCTGTATTGTTGAATTGGGAGCATATTGTGGAGAAGACACCGAGTGGATGTTTCAAGCGGTCAGAGATAAAAGTCCAATTATTGTTACCGTTGAAGCGGATCCAGATAATTACCGCAGAATAGCCGACAGGCATATTCCTGGACGTCATCTCTACGGCGCCATATCTGATCGTAACGGTAATTGCGATTTTTGGGCATGCTACACACCAGAAGGGCGCGGATCCGGTTCCGTTCGAATGCCGACCAGACATCTTGAAAAAAATCCATGGTATGATTTTCGGCCGATTCCCGGTGGTATCCCATGCTTTACATTGGATTATCTATTTAATGCATATGCGTTGCCGCGGATCGATTTATTGTGGGTGGATATCCAGGGTGCCGAGAACCAAATGATAACTGGCGGACAGAAAGCATTGCGTCACGCACGTTATTTGTTCATTGAAGCAGAAGAAAAGGCATTGTATGACGGGCAAGCAGAGCGTCCCGAATTGCTTTCTTTGCTCCCGGAGTGGAGCGTTATCCGTGAATTTGATTTCAATCTTTTTATGAAGAATGATGCATATGATCAGCGTACTTCTGCCAACGCGTAAGCGACCGCTAATCCTCCAACGGATGATTGAATCGGTTTGGCTTACCTCATCGAAACCAATTGAGATAATTCTATACATCGATAACGATGATACGGAAAGTGCGGCTATGGCTGATCAACTTGCAGTTAAGAAGATTATTGGGCCGAGAATTACGTTGAGCGATTGTTGGAATAAATGCGCTGAGATTGCCACTGGAGATATATGGCAGCAGTCAAACGATGATGTTGTTTATCGAACATATGGGTGGGATATCATTGTTGAGAATTTCTACTCCCAAACTTCAGATAAAATCTGGTTTACACATCCATACGACAGCGGCGGCTATTACAAAGATTTTGGCGCACACGGTTTTGTCCATAGACGCTGGGCGGACGTTGTTGGTTTCTTTATTGCGCCTTGGTTTTCGAGCGATTACGGTGATACATTTCTAAATGATTGCGCGAATGCATTAAATAGAAGAAAATGCTTGCCGATTATTGTCGATCATTTACACTTTTGGTTTGGCAGATCGGAATGCGATCAAACGTACCAGGAACGCATTGATCGGCATATGAAAGATCGACCCGATTTGCTTTATGAAAAATTGCGGCCGGAACGTGAGGCTGCAATCGAAAAACTACGAGCAGTCATGGAGAACACATGAGCGAGAAAAAGAAAGATCCACTTCCAAAGGTTGATGTTGTGGTGCGCGAAGGAACTCCCATAGTCGCCACACCCGAGGAAGATGTAAAGAAAGACTCGAAGCCTTTGGATTCAATCGAAACTCCGAAAATCACCGGTCCAAAGCTTACCGTGATGATTCTTACGCAACCATCACGCGCACCATATCTCTCTCGACTGATGTCTTCTCTAACACAGCAAATCGGTAACGGAAATTATCATGTCGAAGTCTTGACCCGTATTTTTGATGAATCAATGGACCTCGGTACGAACCGTCAGCAACTCCGCGAGCAAGCCAAGGGTGAATATAGTGTTTTTATCGATGATGACGATATCGTTGCCGATGATTATTTCTCTAAAATTTATCCGTTACTCGATGGAGTCGACTACATCGGCTACAACATTCAGTTATTTATCGATGGAAATAAACAGAAACCAACCTACCATTCGCTGAAATATACAAAGTGGTCAGAAGACGACAGTGCATACTATCGCGATCTATCCCATGTAAATCCGATAAAGACAGAGCTCGCGCTAAAAGTAAAAATGTCGGGCGGACATGGCGAAGATGCGCGTTGGGCGAATGAACTTCGAACATTGAAGGTTGTGCGATCGGAGCATTATATCAACGAACCGATGTATTTCTATTACTTCCGCACATCGAAAGACCATTCACCGGTGCAGCTTAGTGGTCAACCGGTGATAGCGCATGCATCCGGCCCTATATCCAAGAAGGCTTGTCCGAAATGCGGTAGTGGCGCCCTCGGGATGGCTGGTGGCATGCGCCGTTGTAATCAGTGTGGACATGCCTTCTAAACCATACAAAACTAGCCTTACCTATTGGTTTCCGCGCGTATCAAAGCTTGGCATTCCTGTCCCGCGGACGAAAATTATCCCGATAGATCGCGAGAAGGTGTTTCCGATTTTCGATGGGGATGAATGTCCGTACTTTACTGGTCTTGTTAGTGACCTCATGAAAGAGGCGGATAAATTTGGCTTCCCTCTTTTTCTTCGAACCGATTTGTCGTCAGAAAAACACTCGTGGAAAAATACTTGCTATGTTCCCAATATGAATGTACTGAGCAAAAACCTAGTATCCCTTCTTGAATTCCATGAGTTGGCAGGTCTGTTCGGTTTGCCGTATGAAGCAATTGTATTCCGCGAATTCCTGGATCTCGAGATTTCATTTAAAGCCTTCCGTGGTGAAATGCCCATCAATCGCGAGCGTCGTTATTTTGTCCGCAACGGGAAAATTGAATGTCATCATCCCTATTGGCCGGAAGAAGTCTTTAACGGGCAGCCGATGATATTCGAACCAGGTACCAAAGGAACGTGGAAAGAACGACTGGCTATTCTAAACAATGAGCCGGAAGAAGAAATTAGTTTTTTGACGCCATTGGCTGAAGCAGCCGGCGCCGAACTAGGAGATTATTGGTCTATTGATTTTGCTAAAGCAAAAGACGGAACGTGGTATCTAATTGACATGGCACTTGGAAACGAATCTTATCACTGGGAAGATTGCCCCCACAAAAAATAATTATCATCGGTTCACCGTTTTGTGTATCTGTAGTGCGTGATCAAAAACATTTGTGTATGTGGTTTGGGGAAGTTGGGTAGCCCCATTGCGGCGTTATTTGCTGCAAATGACGTTAATGTAGTTGGCCTCGATCTTGACGAAACAAAAGTACTGGCAATTAACACCGGTAGGGCTCCCGTTCAAGAACCGGGTCTTGAACGTCTAATAAAGAAAACGCACGGCAGAACCCTTCGCGCCACAGCTCAAGTCCTCGATGCTATCCGCGGTACAGAAGCTTGCTGCTTTATAACCCTCACACCAAGTCTTGCCGATGGCAGTTTTTCCAACGAATATCTAATTGTAGCCATGAAATCTGTTGCGCATGAGGTCTATGCGCGCCGTATTTCTGACTATGTTTTTATCATCAATTCTACGGTCACACCTGGATCTTGTGAGAAGGTTTTTCTGCCATTATTGCGCGAAGCGATGCAGGAACTTCCATTTCACTTGGTGTATAAGCCTGAATTCATTGCTCTCGGAAGTGTTATCGATAATCTCCAATATCCAGACTTCGGTTTGTTCGGTGTGTCGAGCAAAAAAGCAGCGGATCTAACAACAGAATTATATGAGCGTGGGATGAATTACAAGGTTCAAGAGGGATACAAAGTAATGACATTGATCGAAGCTGAACTGGCGAAGATCTCTGTTAATTGTGCCCTTACGACAAAAATTAGCTTTGCCAACCAGGTCGGGGCACTTGCTAGGAAGTTAGGCGCGAATCCACACGTAGTCTTGGACGCGGTCGGATCTGATCGACGCGTAGGGCGTTCTTGTTTGCGTTTTGGAATGCCATACGGAGGTCCATGTTTGCCGCGAGACAATCGCCTTTTTCAGTATACGGCTCGAGGATTGACAGCTCCGTTGCTTTCTGTAGCAACCGACGATCTAAATGAAGCATTAATTTATTCGATTGCAGCCGAAATCCAAAACAAATGTAACTACAGAAATTTCGGTACAATCGGAATTCTTGGTCAAAGCTATAAGCCGAACACGCCAGTAACAGAAGAATCTCCAGGATTAAAACTCAAAGAATTACTAATGGGCATGGGGTATACCGTTAAGACGCACGATCCACAGGCACCACATTCCCATTCACTTGCCGAGGTTTTAATAAGTCCAGTAATTGTTATCGCGACCGCGTGGCTGGAATACAAAACTCTTAATTATGAAAATAAAGTACTTATCGATCCAATGGGTGTTGTCGAAAAAACTGTTGGCATTGGTGCGAAATAATCCGTAGGTTCTTCTGACATAGGAGAAAACATGAAACTATTTTCAAAATCACTTATGGCTCTGTCGTTGTGTTTTGTGATGGTAATTTCCGGATGTTCCGCTTCTTGGGTGACCACCGTTGATAATATCTTGGTTGCAGCCGCACCAGCATTAATCAACATCCTGAATATCATCGCCATTGCGAAGGGCCAGCCGATTAACGTTGCGCTCGCATCAAAAATCAATACTGACGCGGAAACTATCAAGGTTTTAGCGGCAGACTTTGCTGCTGCTTCCGCTAGTGCTGCTCCAACCGCATGCTCACAGTTACAGGCAGCAATCAATACCTACGCGTCGGATGAAGCGCAGGTTATGTCTCTTGCGCAGATTTCAGATCAAGCGACACAGGCAAAAATCATTACACTGTCCGCCCTTGTTGCCGGCACGGTTACAGCTGTGCTAGCTGTTATCCCGAACTGCAGACAAGCCGTGACCATGAGGGAATCTCTAGCATCGAGCACGGTTCCATTGCCACTTAAGACCTTCGTGAGTTCGTATAATTCACAGTTGACTGTTAAAACTGGTAACCAAGCGGTGGATTCGTACACGGCAAAACATAAAATCCACGTGCATTCAATGTTGTACCGGACACTACATTTCGGATCTTACTAAGGTGAATGATGAATAGCCTTAAGCTTGGCAAATTGCCGCGCAAAGAACATCCGCTAACGCTTGATTTATCGAAGTACGTAAAGTTAGCGGATCCGCCGCGGGCATTTGCCTACGAATACAACATCTCCGACTGGACAATGATGGGCAATGACAAAATCGGGGATTGTACATTCGCCAGTCCTGGACATCTTGAAATGGAATGGAGCTCGCGTACTTACGGTCTATATATTCCGAGCCTTCAGGACATCATTCGTGGTTATTCCGCTGTTAGTGGATATGACCCGCAAACCGGTATGAACGACAATGGCTGCGTTATTACGGATGTTCTTGAGTACTGGCGCACTACCGGTATTGCCAATCGCAAGATTTTGGGCTGGGCTCAGATCGACACCTCAAATATAACAGCAATTAAACAAGCGATCACAATCTTTGGCGGTCTCGACATTGGATTTAACGTTACAGAGACTGCGATGAATGAATTCAGCTCAGGACAAGCCTGGAACAATACGAGTGATAAAAATATCGTCGGTGGTCACTGTGTCTGTGTTCTTGGTTATGGTTCTCTTGGTTGTACATGTATTACTTGGGCAAAGCGCCAGCAAATGTCTTGGGAATTTTGGAAGACATATGTTGATGAAGCTTACGCAATTATTACCCAAGACTGGTTGACAGCAGCACAGAAGACCCCAATTTTCGGATTCGATCTCCAAACCCTACAGGCTGATCTTCAAGCTCTAAAGGCGGCATAAACATGGAAAGCGCAGATCCACAAGTAATTCTCGGAATAGCACTCGCCGGTTTATTAATTTATGGTGCACATGCTGGTGTCGTTGGGATTAAGCATGGCGTGCAACATATATTTCACAAGCCGGTGCAAACAATCACACAACCACTTCGTCATCCCAAAATGGATCTAAAAGCGGTTGTTCATCACGAAACTCATTGATTTCGTGTGTCAATGAAGGGTCGCACGAATCGGGAGCCGGAGCGCTGGGAACGATCCGGCTCTTGAATAAAAAGGAGAAAACGATGGTTAAGAAATTATTTCCTATTTTGTTGTTTTTGATTGTCTCCGCTGTGCCGGCGATGGCACAGGCACCTGGAGCATCACAACATGGTGTTTTGGCATCATGGACTGCGGCCTCTCAGGGTTCGGATGTTAATCCTATTGCTGGCTACAATGTTTATCGTTGTACGGGAACGTGTGTGACGAGCTCTGGCACTTGGACGAAAGCGAATTCTTCACTTGTATTGGGAACAAGCTTCCTCGATCCGGCTGCTGGACTATCAGTAAGCACCACCTACAGCTATGTTGTTTATACTGTCGACTCGATTGGTAATACGAGTGGACCAAGCAACGTAGCGACGGTGGCGATCCCGTCTAGCTTTCCCTCCAACCCCAACACCCCCACCAATCCAACCGCCACCGTGCAGTAATTGGCCGTGGTGGATCCGGTGGTTGTGCGAAATTTTTCACTAAATAAGAGCGCCTGGGAAAGGCGCTCTTATTTTTTTGGGGAGGAATAATGAAGACGTTAATTCTATTAATCTGTCTATCGATATTTTGTGGCGCGGCAACCGCTAATCCGCTTGGAAAAGCGTGGCATTATATTAATTCCCATAAAGAATTACTCGCATCCGATGTGATCCTTGCAGCCGCGTTTTCTGCCGATGCAGCGAGTACGCGTTTTGCAGAAATAAATTGTCCATCTTGTATAGAAACGGCACCCTTCATCGGTCAACATCCGAATACGATCGGAGTATGGGGTACGGCCGCAGGATACACAATGGGAACTGTAACGCTAAACCACCTTTTATGGCATTACGCCCCCGATAAATCATACCGTCATATCATTTGGATATGGACCATTCCGGTCGCCTTGAACGACGGTATCTATGTAATTCCGAATAATGTTCGTGCGGGGTCTCGATAATGTTTACAGCAACATCCCAGGCTAGACTTAAAGAAATACATCCAGAACTTGCGCGACGCATCATACAACTTGATCAATTGCTTCCTAGTCTATCGCTCCAAGTAACCGCAGGAATGAGAACCTGGGCTCAGGAAGACAATCTCTATGCTCAAGGAAGAACGAAACCGGGAGAGATCGTAACAAACACGCCGGGAGGTTATTCGGCGCACAACTTTGGGTATGCTGTCGACCTTGTTCCGGAAGATATTATGCCGGGTCAGCCGGACTGGAATTTAAGCCATCCGGCTTGGCAGAAACTTCTTGCCACGGCGCCATCGTGCGGACTTGCCGAAGGTGCGAAGTGGTGTCACATAAAAGATAATCCACACTTCTATCTTGAGGAATTACCGGCAAACCCAACAGACGAAATGAGAATGCAATTTAAGGATGGCGGTATTTCTGAGGTTTGGAAGAACTTTCCTTCCTTGATTTTACTAGACCCAAGCGTATCTTTACCGCTCGCAAATGGGAAGACTTCGTAATGTGAATTGACCAGGATTGGATTGTCTTCAAAACAACCCACTTATTGCAGTCGGTGCAGAATTTTTGGTGGCTCACGGTTTAGACCTTTTTCCAGGCGACTTTAGGAGACAATTTCCCTACAGCTTCCTGGCTATACGAGAACGAATTATGCCAGCCTGATCTTTGGAAATCCATCCACGAAGTTCAAAGTATTCAACGGCACTCTCCATATCTTCGTAAGACAGTTCCTTCCAACCTGCGGATTGTTTGATTGTTGTATTCGGAAATTCCGTAAACGACCCGGTTAGCTGTGCATTGTGGGCTACAACGGTTTTTGGTTCCATAAGAGAATAATACATGAATGTCTTAGCATTGGTTCGAATTTTTTGATAAAAGACCTTTCGAGGCTCCCAATTGTCAATTAAAGGTAAATCGCTTTGTGTTTTAACCCCGATGTATGGGGGAAATCTTACTTCCAATTACCACAATTCTTTTGTTCGTTTGACCAATTTGATCCGCGATCTTTCCGAGAAAATGCGTTCTCTCGGTGAACCCCCAATTGAAATGGGCTATCAGAGTATATACAACGAATCGTTGATTTCGCGGGCTCGTAATCGTCTGGCTGATGCTTATTTGAAACAGGGATTCGACAGTCAAAAAAAACCATATACCCACGCTATATTCATCGACGCCGATATTGGTTTTGAGCCCGAGGATATTATTGCAATGCTTGAATCCGATCTCGATATCATCGGAGCTCCCTGCGTCAGAAAGGAAATTAGGTGGGATCGAATTCAGCGCGCTATCCGCCGTCCCGGAAGCCGTGAATATAGCGCAGAAGAATTGAAGCGAATTGGTGGCAGTTTTGTTGTCAATTATCTTCCTGGAAAAACTGCGATTGCTGATCTTGCGAAACCGGAACAGGTTCGTCATTTAGGAACCGGTATTTTAATGGTGAAGCGAGAGGTCTTCTTGAAGTTTAAAGAAGTTTATAGTGATCGCTGGTATGAGCCTCGGTGTGATCCGAATTCTCTGCCAGGTCCAATTTGGGATTTCTTTAAGTGCGGTATTAATCCAGAAACGCGTGAATACGACTCGGAAGATTATTGGTTTATTCATGACTGTTGCGCGATGGGTTATAAGGCATATCTAATGCCGTTCATGCGGACGACCCACATGGGAACGTATGAATACATTGGTGACATGCCTGCATCTGCCGTGTTGGCGGGAGACGTTTACTAATGACAGTTTCAAAGCTGGACCTTACGTCGATTGCGATTTTTAAGAATTGGGCCGGAATATCTGCGTCCAGTATTAACGATGATGACGTAATCCAGCAATGCATAACCGCGTGGGGTTCCATGTTTCTATGGCTCACTGGTTATGGTGATCAAAACGGAGACCTCACGCAATCGCCATTTAATTCAATCTGCGACTTCAATGAAACGTATGACGGCAAAGGAACTTACCGTCTATTTCTAAATAACCGGCCGATCCGATCGGTTACCGCCGTTAATATCAACGGAATTGCCGTGCAACAATCCAGCGGATATGCCGTACAGGGATGGGTAGTCGACGGCACCGGAAAAAGCATTTCTCTGCGTTCAAGTTTAACTGGATGGGGAACGTACGGAACCTGGGGTTGGCCTTCCGGTCCATTTTCAGCTTTAGGATCCGGGCTCAGATTCTGGCGCGGCGTTCAAAATATCAATGTGCAATATTCTGCTGGCTATGACGTAACGCCGCTCGACATTCAAACGGCAGCGAATGTTGTAGTGTTGCAGAATTACAAACGCAGAAAGTATCAGGATGAAGCTACGCGTTCCATGTCAGGCGGCGCCGGATCGACGCGTTACCAGAACTGGTCTATACCGCCGGAAGTCCAAACCGTCGTTGAATCGTATGCTCGAACACTTTAATGATTACGATTACGTTTAAATCTAATCCTCAATTCATTGAAACGATGCGTAATAAGGGACCGCGTATCGTATCAGTTATCTTCACAAAACTTGAAGGTTTAATGGGACAACTCGCGACATATGTACGCGAGGAAAAGCTTTCCGGGCAGGTCTTAAAAACACAAACCAGTAATCTAAAAAACAGCGTGCGTCCATTACCAATAGAGGTTGCCGGACCAAAAATTATAGGCACGGTGACAGCCGCGGGAACCAACAACTCATTCTATGGTCGTTACCATGAATACGGCGGTACGCGCGCATTTGATGTTGTTCCTGTGAAGAAGAGAGCTCTGCAATTTCTCGTTGACGGAAAGCTCGTGTACGCGCAAATGGTTCATCACCCTCCAGTAATTAAGCGACCATTTATGTCGCCATCCGAAGAAGAGAATTTCCCGAAGATAAAGACTGAATTGGAAGCTAGCGTCAACAAGGTGATCCAAGAATGAACGTATCCCGAGAACAGATTTCTACTGCGCTCTTTCAATTGTTGACCAATAACCCGCAATTGGCTCAGCTCTGTAACACGATAACTAGAGTTCCAAAGATATGGACCGAAGTTCCAACCGCTCAAATTCCATGGCTATGCCTATTTAAGGGCGGTCCTGCAACGGAAGAATTTTCACAGAGCGCACTGGGTCTGACAAAATACATAATCCACTATAACCTCTGGCTATATCTACGTGCGGATCTCGCATCGGAACAGCAGGACAATACTACCGCCGAAACAACCATCAATTATGTTGCCGACGCGATCGACGTGGTATTACAAAGCACGATTAATGGGCAAATTCTACAAAGAGGCCAGGCGCAAACCCTAGGTGGCCTCGTAACCAAAGTAAGTCTCGAGGGCGGTTCTGAGTGGGGACGTGAGATTGATGACGAAAACATCGTGGTGGCATGGAGGATTGCCGTAGAAACTGGCGTTTAATTTCTTCCAGCAACGGGTGCTTGGTCTTGTCCCGGGATCGGCGCCCCTCCTAACGGAAGCTGATACTTCCTAGACCCGCCCTTAAGCGCAGAGCTAGGGCATGTAGTCACGGGCGAGATGGCAGGCTGGTAGGAATCTGGACAAAATTTCCCTAGCATTGGTTCGTTTTGGTTCGTAACGTCGTTTTGATGCTTTTGGAGGTATCGGCATGCGCATAATGTTTGGTTCAGGGCAGCTTTTTGCCCTCCCTGTGGGTTTCTCTGGCGGCGTATATACGGGAACGCCAGAATGGTTTGCGACGTTGCAGGACGTGGATATCACGATTGACGCGACGATTAAGGAATTGCGCGGTCAGAACCAGTTCCCGGACGACACGGCTATTTCCGATAAGAAGATCACCTGGAAAGCCGGCTACGGACGCTTTTCGATTGACGTTTGGAACAACATCTATTTCGGCGACAACATTTCAACCGGTTCGCACAACTCGGGCGGACCAGGTTCGGGCGTTCCTCAGGTTCAGGAACAAACAACGCTCAACTCCGTGTCTTACACGGTTACACACTCAGCGACATTCACCCAAGATATGGGTGTGACCTACGGCTCGACCCTCCAGAACTTCCAGAAGGTAACAGGTCCTCCGTCCGCGGGGCAGTACAACGTATCTGCCGGTGTCTATGGGTTCAACGTTGGCGACAATAACCAGAGCGTGTTGATTTCCTATCGCTATGGCATTGCCAGCGGCCGCGTTCTCGTCGTTCAGAACCACGTTCAGGGCTGGGGTCCAACGTTCGAAATGGTGCTTTCGCAGCCGTACCAGGAATTGACCGCGGGCATTCCGAACTATCTCGATCTCTATGCTTGCAAGTGTGGAAAGCTTACGGCTCCCTTGAAGCGCGCGGATTATGAAATCTCCGATTTGGAAGGTCAGGCGTTCGCAAATTCTGCTGGCTACATCGGAGAATTCTACGAAGACTAATTAACGTAAGGGTCAGAAAAATGGTTAATCCAGCGTGGTTCAAATGGGACGGAACCATTACCCTAGGCAATCTTCTGACGATCCTGGGATTCGGTTTCGCAGCCTTGAAATTTTATACCAAGGTTGTTCGTTTTATCGATAAGCTCGAAATGCTGATAGACGAGTTTCCTCCTCATCGTCATGTGGATGGAGCCATTCTTTTTCCGAAGGGTATGAGTCCGGAAGCGCATACAGAAACTACTTGACAGTAGAAAGCATTCGTCTAGTTTAGGCTCAGCCATTTTCTGGCTTCTCCCTTAGCGCGGGCACTCAATCGCCGTATCGAGTGCCCGCCAAAATCCTCAGTTTCTTCAGTAGTGCGGCACCACAGTGATGCCGGCGTCAAAATCCAATCAAAGGTCACCTATGCCAAGAATTCGTTCTGTAACGATGGATGGTTGTACGTTGAATATCTCTCCTCTTTCTTTTGATCAAGCCGAAGAATTTATTAAAGAGAGCAAAGAAATGGTGGGTCGTGAGCCTGCACCAGGCAACGAAGAGTGGGCGGCGCGCACGTTCCGTTATGTGTGCTTATCGCTCAATAAAGCTATTGGCAAAGAAGAATGGACGCCAGAAAAGCTTACTAAAGAGCTCGACATGGTTTTCATCCAAAAATTATTTACCGATTTTATGGAAATGAGCGGATTTCCGAGCAAGCCGGGGGAAGATCAGGCGACGGCGAATTCGACTTTAAATTAGTTCGCTGTCGCCTTATGACAGAGCTTCACTGGACATCGGAGCAAGTAGGACGAGAAGACTTTCCGGTCGTTATAGAACTACTGGAATACTGGATGGAGTTTCCACCACAGCACCTTTTGCTCCGAGGATTTTGTGGATATTCAGGACCAGAAAGAAAGGCGGAACGTATGGAAGAAAGAAAAACAAACGAAAAACTTCAAATGAACATGGGCAAGCATCCGATGGCGCAAATGCCTGAATTTGGCGGTAGATCAAAACATCGCGACTGTGCGCCGCCACACGTACAGGCGGCAATTGAGCGCGCCAAGAAGAATGCATTGGATCCAACAAAGGTAAATGAGCAGCAATAATCCAATTCGAATTGGTATTGAGGTTGATACTGGGCAGACCGGGAAACTAGTTGATGCCGCCAAATCAATCACTGGCGGCATCAACAGTATGACCGAAGCGTTTATGAAAAATAATGCTTCGGCAAAAGATATGGCGGCCGGAGCTATATCTGCGGCTAGTGCGTTTACATCTGCATCTCCGCAGGTAAAGGCGCACGCAACCGAAGTTTTAAACTTAAAAACCGCTCTTGCCCAAGTCAGCGCCGGTCTTAAAGAAACGGAGTCGATGATTATTGAGGCTGGCGGTGCCGAAGAGGTCGGAGCATCGCTCGTCAAACAGTATTCTGCAGAACTTTCCGCTCAAGCACTTATCCAAAAACAGTTAACAGCCTCAATGGCAGAATATAAGGCTTCGCTATCTGAAGCGGCAGCTGGGCAAGCCCAAGTAGCTGAATCTGCCCAAGCTCAAACGGCAGCTCAATCGGCTGCTGCGGCTGCAACATCGGATGCCGCGGCCGCTACAGCACGAAACGCAGCGGTGACCGATGAGGAATTAGCCGCGCTCTATCAATCTGGCATAGCCATAGCCAAAAATGCAACGGCTACGCGAGATGTTACAGCAGCAAATCAAGCGGCAACTACAGCTTCTGCGCAATTATCCACCAATGCTTCAAGGATGGGTAAAAGTTTTCTGGATAGTGGTATTGCTTCTAATGATCTCGCGTCGGCACTAAGAAATCAGGGATTTTCTGCCGACGACGTAGCTATCGCCATGCGTGAACTTGGCATTGCGGAGGAAACCGAAGCCGCGGCCGGTGCTGCCGACGCCGAAACTAAGATCGGATCGTTGACACGCGCATTTGCTTATTCCAGCGGTCGTATCGCTGCTTATGAAGCTGGTGTTGGACAGTTAGGTTTTGCCTTTGCCCGCCTTGGTGCTATCTCCGATAGCTTGGCGCCAATACTTGCCAGCGCATTTGCCGTATTTGCTATCGTTGCCTTTATTCAGATTATCGCCCAAGCTATCGAGAAAATTTCAAAGATGAAGGATGCCGTACAGCAACTCAGCTATGAGTATGGCAACTGGGCAGAAAATGCCGTAAAACAGACGGCTCAAGTTTACGAAGAGGAAACAAAACTCGCAGAGGAAACCGACAAACTCTATAAACTTCCAAGCATGAATGGTCCAGCCGAGGCTGCCGATGAGGCACGTCTCAAAATCATGCAGATGAATGATGAAATTGCCAAAAGTATTGATGAACTTGGAAAACTTCTTGAACAAAAGAATATCGGTTACTGGCAGCAATTTTGGAGCGGTGCAGCAAATACAAATCAATTTACTACTGCTCTCAAAGGACCGGTTCAAGACGCACTCGAAGCAATGAATAAGTTTCGAGAAGCAGAAGCACAGCAGATTTTGGATAAGGAGCAAAATGTTTCAAAGCAACAACTTGATGCTGATCAAAAAGCAGTCACATCGGCGAGAGAAGTAGCTAATCAGAAGTTAAAGGATCTCGGTAATGTGGCGTCTGCACAAAAGAAAAATTATGATGACGAGATTGCTAGACAAACAAAAATATTAGCACCCGGACCTGGTAATGTTCTGTCCGGCGGTTGGACTCCGGATCAAGTACGCGCAAAGTTTCAGCCAGCACTGGATATGATTAGCCAAACCACCCTAGGTATCCAGGCAATGCGCATTGAGTTGGGACAAGAGCCGAAGGTAGCGGAAGCCTATACGACAAAAGGTGCGGCAGATCAGTACAAGAACAGCACAGAACGCTTAACGACATTTTATCGTAATGCCATTGAAAAGATGAATCACGAACATCCTTCGATGGGAACTAATTGGCAGAAATATTATGCTGATCTGGCTGCACAATCAGAAAAAGCCTCGAAGGAAATCGACGCTGTATTTATGCGTGGTGAGCGTGAACGCATGGCGATCCAAGATCGCGATGCCAAACAGCAAACTGACAATAATATTGCCGAAGCGAAGCGACAAGAAGCACAGGCTATGGCTATCTCCCGTTCTGGAGATCGAGGTAAGGGTCCATTTGCCGAGTATGACCGCATGGAAAAAACGCAAGAGGCGATGGCGCAGATCTCTCAAACAATTCAGGATCTGACCTCAAAGATGCAGGCAATTGAGAACAAGCCATTCTTGGGTGAGCAGGATGAAGCCGACGTTAAGAAGTATCAGGCGACAATAACAAGTCTAAGGCTAGATTTGGAAAAACTAGCAGTCCAGATGGACCGAAATTCAAAGGATATGATTATTAGTTGGAAGGGTATTCAGGATGCCATGAAAGATGCCCTTACCCAGGGCGTAGATAGTTTTAATTCTGGCTTTATAAAAATGCTTGAACATGGACAGTCTTTTGCCCGCACGATGCAACAGGCTTGGACGTCTCTTGCCACTTCTTTCATAACTTCCGTTATGAAGATGGCTGAAGCATGGATCGGAGCCGAGATCAAGAAATATGTAATTTCTACCACGCTCAGTAAACAACAAAAGGCCCAATCTTTAGCAGACGATGTGGAAATGAAATTTAGTGCAGCTAGAACTGCCGCCGCCAAGGCAATGACTTCCGTTCCATTCCCACTGGACTTGATTGTGGCACCGATCGTCTTTGCCGCAGCCCTCGCTTTCGATAAAGGGGGAATTGTTCCGGGAGTTAGTGGAAACGCTGTGCCGGCCGTTGTTCACGCTGGTGAAATGGTTTTACCGCCTAAGGTGGCTAATTTTATTCAAACGGCAGCAACAAATGGAAACGGTGGTCCATCGGTCAATATTCACTACGCACCCACTGTTAATGCGATTTCTACGCGCGGCATGCAAGATGCTTTAAGGGAACATGGAGAACTGGTGACTTCCTTGGTTATGACAGAAATGAGAAAGAGGAACGCAGCATGAGCAATATAATCTTCCCTTCACAGGATCCAGGGAATTGGGCACTTGCCTTTCCCGTGAAAAAATATCCTGTCTATAAATCGCTCGTTCAAACACCATCCGACGAGCGCGGTGAAGTCCGTATTGCTCTAATGCAATTCCCGATTTGGATGTATGAAGTCGATATTCCTTACGCTAAAGGCGATTGGACGGCATCACAAACGAGTTCGGCGATACAGAAGTTGGTCGGATTTTTTGGAAAAATGCAAGGAGCGGCAAATAGCTGGCTATACCAGGATCCTTACGATTCAAGTTGTATCGGTCAGCTTCTGGGTTACGGCGACGGCTCAAATCGTCAATTTCAACTTGTCCGTAATACCAGTTATGGGATGCAAGATTTAATTCAGTTTGGATTCCCATCAAATGTTTATATTAACGGTATCTCGATACCCCAAGCGCCGCAAACATCCGGACAACAATGGAATCTTGGAGTAGAAAATCTTTTTCTTTATTCGGAAGTTTTTGATAATCCTGCTGTATGGATTCTTGGAAATACAGGTTCATCTTCTAATCCGGTTGTTACAAATAATGCGGCCGTAGCTCCAAATGGAACTACAACCGCAGCTACAATTTCTTTTCCTTCTACAAGTGGTTCACAGACATCTTATATTTACCAATCAACTTCAAGTGAATCGAATACCACGTATACGTTTTCAATTTGGCTTCGAGTGGCATCCGGAACAGCAAACGTTGAAATACAGATAGGGGATTTATTTGCGCAATCATCCGTAGTCGTATGTAATCTTTCTGGTATATGGTCGCGGTTTAGTGTGACAATGACAACAGATAGTTTCCCAAATTCTATTATGACTGGAATGATTAGACAGCCACCTGCTTCTTCGGCTGTCACCGTTCAATCTTGGGGCGCGCAATTAGAACGTTGGTCTTCCCCTAGTGGTTATAATCAGACGACGACAGATCAATCTTTTCCTAACGGTCTTATAACTTTTGCCGGGGCGCCACCGGCAGCACAACCAATCACCGCTGATTTTACGTTCTATCAGCGTTGCAGGTTTAATACTGATTCTTGGGACGGAACCGAACAATCCCTTTATCAGTTATGGAGTATTTCCAAGGTTACTTTCAGGTCTATTCTGCTATGAGGATAATAATGAAGAAATTTATGTTCATTTTTATTTTAGCGCTCTTATTCGGTGCGGGGCGCGCGTCAGCACAACAGACGTGTACCAGTTCCACGAACGTAGGGTTTGAAGTTCCGGTTCTCCAGGCGACGACGAATTGGGGAGCGTGTCTGCAATATAACTTCAACAATCTGTTGGATACGCTTATCGGCGGATTTTCTACACTGACTGTCAATTCGCCGACGCCATCGGTTGCAAATTATTCAAATTGGGTTACAGCGAATACAGGTGCTACGGCGATCACGAATTTTACGGGCGGCTTTCAAGGGCAAGTAATCCACTTTCTGTGTGGCGACACGAATACAACTCTAAGTAGTGGCACGAATCTTTCGCTTAACGGCACGTTTAATTGCTCGACGGCATTTAGTCTTGAATTACTTCTTAAGGGTTCTATATGGATTGAGCTTTCTCGCGGTACTGCTGGCGGAAGTAGTGGCGGGATTGTCGCCGGTTCGAATATCTCCGTAACGGGATCGTGGCCGACGCAGACGGTTGCGGTGGTCGCATCGCCTTCTTTTACGTCTCTAACTCTTTCTTCACCTCTTGCCGTTGCTTACGGTGGGACCGGAACAGCATCTCCGGCTCTGGTGGCTGGCACTGGAATCGGCGTAAGCGGATCGTTTCCAAATCAGACCGTTTCTTTATCTACTCCTGTATCCGTGGCGAATGGCGGCACGGGCACAGCGTCTCCAAGTTTGGTTGGTGGAACGGGAATCGTGGTCTCAGGATTGTTTCCGAACCAAACGGTGGCGCTCTCTACGCCAGTTTCTGTGGCAAATGGTGGAACCGGCACAGCGACGCCTTCCTTGGTGGCGGGAACCGGAATATCGCTAAGCGGATCGTTTCCAAACCAAACGGTGGCACTCTCTACGCCAGTTTCTGTGGCAAACGGTGGAACCGGCACAGCGTCTCCGTCATTAGTTGCGGGAACTGGTATCGGAGTCTCAGGATCGTTTCCAAACCAAACGGTGGCATTGTCGACGCCCGTATCCGTAGCCAACGGTGGCACGGGAACAGCGAGCCCAGGTTTGGTAGCGGGAACTGGAATTTCTGTCACAGGAACTTGGCCCAATCAAACAGTGACGAATACAGGAGCTGGTTATACACCCACACTAGCCTCCGCAACTCTTGCCAGTAACGTGACGATTAGCGGTACGACAACGATCCTTAGTGTCGGAGTTACATTTCCAGGCACTGGGGGGCCATATCGTGCTGATGTTAGATACTGGATGCCGGTGGAAGTTAACAATGCTTCGTTTCAACAGGTTAGTTGCGCAGTATCTGACGGAACTAATAATTTTGCACTATCGCACACATCTAATTTGAGTACAACCACAGTTGGTACCCAAAACGGCGGTGGTGGAGGTTTTTCCACTGTAACTTATTCGGCTGGAGCTAATATAACCTTCACTCTTCGTTGTTCGACGAATGGAACATCAGGCGCACTAATTCTAAAAAACGACCCACAGGGATTTACCACCTCCACCTTACAAGTGTTACCTATTTTGGCTAATTAGGATTTAAATGAAGAATCTTCCAGCTTCTTTAATTACATGGTTACAAAACGCGACGGCAGTTAATAAAGCAGATTGCTTTGCTATCGTATTAGCCAACGGTGAGGTTATACCGGCGACAACTGCTCAGATCCCGGTTAGTACGACCGGCATTGGATTTGGTTCTGGTCCGTTTGGTGGATTCCCGTTTGGGTTTTCGACAGCTTCAGGAATATATTACCCATCAAAATATGGAATATGGCAAAGGGGCGCGATTCAATATGAATCTTCCTATACTCCTAAAGCAAATACGATGTCTCTTACAGTCAGTGTCGATCCCAATGCGATGCCGACTGTATTTTATCCTGGAACCGAATTTCCACTTATGAAAACTATCGCCTCTGGCCTCTTCGATGCGGCCACGGTAGCTGTCTACACGTTTTACTGGGGAATTGGCGAGGATTATACAATCGGAATGAATCGCGGCGTTATCACATCTTTTTTGGGGACCGTTACTAAAATTGGCGATTTAGCACGTGATCATGCGGAATTTGAAGTAGCAGATATGTTATACCAACTGAACCTGGTTACACCTCCAAACTTAATTCAAACGAGTTGCAGGTTTCAATTATTTAGTCCTGGTTGTACGTTAAATCGGGCTGCTTATCAATTATTTAATTCTGTAGCGTCAGGGAGCTCGTCACTTCAAATAAATCTTGCGAACGGTGCCGACACAGCACCGTGGTGGAATGGAATTATCACCTTCACTCAGGGCTATGTTGTCTTTACAAGTGGGCAGAATAAGGGTCTTTTTGGTTACATTAAAAACCTGAATAACAACACTCAAATTTTACTTAATGCTCCAATGCCATTTCCTGTGGCGACGGGAGATACTTTTACGATGTATGCTGGCTGCAATAAGACACTTTATATGTGTACTAACGGTTTTAATAATCAAACAAACTTCGGTGGTCAACCACTCGTACCCGATCCAACGGTAGCATTATAATGAATATAAACAAAGAAGATCGTATAATAATTGAACGTAACGCATTGGTTGAAATTTCTAAAACGTGGATTGGAACACCCTATCACGATCATGAAGACAAAAAAGGAATTGGTTGTGATTGCGCCGGTCTGCCGAAGGGAGTGTCGGTGGAAGCTGGTTATGTGGAAGATTTTAAGCTTCCATATTGGGATCCACAGCAATGGTTGCGCAAAGGGTACGAAGATAAACAATATCTGGAAATGATGTTGAGATTTACAGATGAGATCAAAGAGGAAGATGTTAAAGCCGCAGATTTCGTTCTCTATAAAGTAGCTTGGAGTTATACGCACGGAGCAATCGTTGTAGACTGGCCGAATTTTGTTATTCATACCGTAAAAGGAATCGGCGTTACCGGATCGCATGGTACCAATGAAGGATTTTTAAAGGGAAGAAAACGCAGGTTTTTTAGATTGCGCAGGTGGATTTAAAATGGGATTGTTAACACAAAGACAGCAATATGTTTCAACGCGATACAACCACATTTTCACAAACCAAGCAATCCTTGGTAAAGCCATTCCTATCCTTATTGGTCAGCGCCGAATAGCTTCCACGCTCGTATGGTACGGCGCCTTTTCATCAAAGAAGGCAAGTCAACCAGGTGGGTCCGGCCTAGGAAAGTCTGGAACGCAATACGTATATTCTGCGTCGATTATTGCCATTCTTTGCTACGGTCAATGTATAAATCTTCTAAGTGTTTGGGATAGTACGGGTAAGTTCGTCGTTCAAAATGTATCGGAAACATATACAGTTACCGGACCTTCTTACAATTATACGGTATCCCAAGCAGCTCTTTTCGCGCAAGACCAGGGAACTGGGAAATCTTCGCCATATAGTGTCACCGTTAATGATTATGGCTCGCCTGGATCCATTACGTATTCCGGAACGCAGCGAGTCCCATTTAGTCGTGTCTCAACATCTCCAGGACCCGGACAATACCATATTGACCCTACTACGGGAACGTATACATTCAACTCAGCAGATACAGGGTCAGAGATAACAATCACATATTCTTATTATAGATATAATAATATAAACGAAGAGGTTTCGATTGTTCCATTCTTGCCGCCATATCAAATAACGGTAGATAATCAACCTTATTATTATGCTGATTTCGGTGTATCGTATTATCCATCTGGAGTGCCGTTAACGCCGACCAGTGGTAGTCCTTCAATTGGAGAATACAATCCAAATAGCGGAAAGTATCTATTCAATCCTGGCGACGCCGGACAGGGAGTAACAATTCAATATGGTTATAAGAATCCAAATATTGATAACAATGCTCCAAACACTCTAAACCTCACATTTTTTGAGGGCGCTCAAGGGCAGGCGCCCTGGTCATATTTAAGCTCAAATTTCCCTGGCGAAGCTATCGGATATACACAACTTTCATATGTAGCAAGTAATGGACTCTATCTTGGATATACTCCAGAAGTTCCAAATTTCAGTTTTGAAATTGCCGGACCTTATCAATTTGGAAATGGTATCGTAGATGCTTCTCCATCAGATTGCATCCAACAATTACTGACAAATCCTTACTTTGGTATCGGGTTTGAAGGAGCATTTATTGATAATAGCCTACAAGGAATTGCGCACGATTTTTGGGTGGCAAACAATTTCTTTATAAGCCTTTTCCTTGAGAGTCAGAGATCGGTCGCCTCAGTCATAGGAGAAATTTGTGAAGCCGGGCAAGTTGGTGTGTTTTGGTCTGAAGGCGTAATGAAATGTATGCCTTTTGGAACGACGACAGCAATTGCCAATGGTGTTCAATATACACCCCCGACTCAACCTGTGTATTCATTCGGAGATTCCGACTATGTAATGGATAAGACCGAAGCGCCGATCAAGGTTAGTCGTTCCGCATGGCAAGATGCTTATAACCGTGTCGAAGTTGAATGGAATGTTCGTACTAATAATTACAACAGCGACGTATGTGTGGAATCTGACGACGCGGCAATTGAGCAATTTGGCTTAAGATTAGAACCTCCGAAATCTTATGATTTTATTTGCACATTACCAGCAGCTCAGTTCGCCGCGAACATGAGGGTTCAGCGTAATGTTTATATTCGCAACACTTATATCTTCCGAGTTCCGAGCACTTTTATCTGGCTTGATCCAATGGATATCATCGAAATAAATGATTCAATTCTCGGGCTATCTAACACTGCGGCTCGCATTATTAAGATGGTTGATGATCCTGAAAAGGGAATAACGATTACTGCCGAAGATTTTCCTTGGGCAACCGGGAATCCAAGTCTTTATCCGAAACAGCCGATTATTCCATCTATGCCGGTCGGTATTGGACAATTATCAGCGGGCGACACAAATCTTATCATTGTCGAAGTTCCTTCGCGCGCCAATCTTTATGCTGGCAATATTCTTTATCTTTTTGTAAGTGGCAATACACCGAATTGGGGTGGTTGCACAATTTATATGGCACTCGGTGTTCATTCTTGTGTATTAATTACGAACGTTGTTGCCGGCGGCGGAACCCTTACTGTAACAGGAACGAATACTGGTTCTAATGCAGTTGTGATCGGAGATGTTGTTACATTTTTTGATACCAATACGATCCTTGATCAGACATCTGTGACTGTGGCTTCAGCAAGTAGCGCCGGGTTTACAGCCAACTATTCAGGAACAATTTCAAGTACACCGGTTACAAATCCACAGGCGGCCGCCTGGTCGACAACATCTTATAATCCTTTAATTACACAACAAAGCCCAAATGGTCAAGTAAGCACACCTGCAAGGCATGGACTATTAACGGCTAACCTAGCATCCTATGGTGGCTCAAATCCCGATACTACTAACACACTTTCTGTATCCATGAATACACCACTTTCGACATTAGAAAGTGTATCTAGCGCGGCAGCAAGCCAGAGTTTCCCTGTAACGTTATCTGTAATAATAACGAACGGAAATTATGAATTTCTTTCGTATGAAACAGCTACCCTTACTGGAGCAGGAACGCCACCAACCGGACCCGATTATAATTTGACAACACTTTATCGCGGTTTAATGGGAACGTCGGCTAGCAGCCATTCTACAAACGATACGTTTCTCAGATTAGATGAAGCATCGATCGCATATCAATACGATCCATCTCTTGTCGGAAGCACGATATTTCTACAAGCGCTCTCGTTCAATTCTTTTGGAAATCAGACGCAACAACTGGGAAGTGTCAATATTTTCCCGGTCTTTCTTGCCGGTAGTGGACCAGGTGCGGTAGATCTTGAAAGCGGAGCTCTTAATACAGCATCGCCGGCATGGACCGGTTACATTCCACTAAGCAATCCCCTCACGAGTGTGGATGGTGGATCGAGCGCAACAATTGTAATTGCGCCATTTACAATGCGACTTGGCGGTTATGCTGATCTTAACTTTTCCGGCGCATCGATAACAGGATTACCTTACGATACTTTGATCTATGTGTTTTTCGATGATCCTCCACCACTTGGAATTACAGTTCCTCAGGGAGGCACTGTAATTTATCAGCACGATACGATCAAAGAAAATGCCATTGACGGACAATGGAGATTTTTTGTCGGTAGTATCAGAACAGCGACGGCCGGATCATCGCAGGGAACTGTAGGAAATTCCGATGGCGGAACAGGCGCGCAAAGTGGAAACAATATATTAATTTCCCCAACTCTACTGCAAGATGATGGAATAAGCACGGCCTGGCAACCCATGGGACCGTCTGGCACATTAATCGCATGGGCTGACGGTAATTTTTCTACATTCGCAACAATTGCAGTTGGTGGACCTAGAAATTGGATTCACGCCGGCTTTCCTCCTCTCACGCAGAAGTGGAATGCGTTAACGCTAAATCTACTTTCTCAGGTTAGACCAAACAGTGGTGATGGAACTGTTTCATATAGTCTCGATGGTGGCAATACATGGACCACAATTTACAGTTTTGTTGGAGGCTCACGTCCATTACAGACCGATACCATATCTCTGAGTCCCAACCAACCACTTAACTTGGTTCAAGTAAAATTTTCTGTCAATACACCTCCTTTATGGGATATTTATGAGGTTTGGATATATGGATCAAACTAAAAAAATAGAGAAGATTGTCACGAAAGACGATTACAGGGTGACGCTGACGATAGTGGCAATAACAAAATACAGTCAGAAGATCACGGCGGAGTGTAATGGTCATAAAGCGGAGAAGTCGATTAGCTATAGTAGCTTGAATTTTGTGCAGGCGGATGCAGAGAAGGAACTTCAAAATTCAATCGATGCTATGGTAGCAAAAGCGATTGCCCTATCACAGGTCGGAGATTTCGTTGAGAAATATCAGAATCAATAACTGGCTGCCTTTGCCGCCAAATAAGAATGTTCTTCGACCTGATAGAGAGTTGGCGCCGGCGAAATAATACGCAGTAGCTTATGTTTAGAAACGGATAATTTGTAATCCGCATAAGCATAGCCAACTTCAATTGGCAATCCGATAGAAAACATCCTTCCAAAGCTCGGCTGCCGTTCACCAAATAGCGGATCAGCCTCAATAGCGCCATGGTGAAATGCATGCTGTGATTCCGCGTAATCTGCCGACATTGCCGCAGTCTGAATACCAAGGGCAATCCAAAATCTTTTACTGGAATACCAGTGTGGTTTTGCCGAAGCGATTGGTCCCAACATCAAGAGCACAGCTAACAACGAAACGTAGCGCATAGTTACTCCTTTATTTACAAGTTACGGTACCATTATAACATAAAACGCCGCTACGTTCCAGCGAATAATTAGTATTCCCTTTTCCTTCGCCTTAATGTACCTTCCTACGCAATGAGAATACATACTCAACTCTATGTGCGTATTCTAGCCATAATTCTACTTGCGGTCGCGCTGATTATCGTCGGCATAAGCGGAATTGGTTTAGCCGCTTGGTGGTTTTTCTTCAATAGTTGGTAGTTTCCACAGCCTATAGAAAAAATATATTTTTACTATTGACACAAAAAAGCGTTCCTGTATATTTCGTCCATCAATCATGGCAGAAGAAAAAGCGAAGAAGGGTTCGAGATTTGTAACCTTTTCTATCTACATTCCCGTGGAATTGCTGGAAGCAATCGAATCCATAGCCAGGAAAGAGGAGCGGTCGAATTCCAAGGTGGCTGAGCGATTAATTAGGGTTGGATTGTCGAAAAAATGAAGAAATCGTGGGTCTATTTTTCGGAGCGCGGAAACCTAATTAAAATCGGGTTCTCAACAAATCCCGTGGCACGAGCCGAAAATCTTCAAACTAAGCTCCTTGGTGTTGTACCCGGTTCTAGAGATGATGAAGCTAGATTTCATCGTAAATTTAAGGCACTGAACGTACATGGAGAATGGTTTAAAGACTCTCAGACTATTCGCTCCTACATTAAACGCCATTCCGAACCAATACCATCGAGGATACGTGAAGGAATATCTGTTTATATTCCGGAAAGTATAAGACTCTTGTTGATCAGAGATGCGAAGAAGGCGTCCAGATCATTGTCATCACATTTAGCGAGGATTATAGAAAGACAATTAAGAAAGAGGAAAATATGACCGCTCCCGCACAGCAACAATCTATCGTCAAACCAGTCAAGACCATGATCGAGTTTATCGGCGGACAGAAGGAAAAGTTTTTGGATCGTATCCCCCGGCGCGAAGGCGAGGTTAAAGAGGAAGCGGCCAATCGATTTGTGATTGGTTTGACGACCGCTATCCAGAAATCGGTTGCCAACAGCAAACCGGGAAGCAGTCTGGCGGATTGCGATCCCAACAGTGTCCTACTTGCAGCATTTGAAGCCGCCGAGGCGGATTGCCCACTACATCCATCGCTTGGAATGGGCTGGCTTATCAAGTACGGCACCCAGGCGCAGTTTCAACCATCCTATAAGTATTACGTCCAAAAAGCATATGAGACCGGCGACGTTAAACTCTTTACGGCAGAAGTTGTCTATCAGAGCGATACTTTTCAGCGCCACCTTGCACCCCGCAAAATTCTGTATCACCAGCCAGGCAACGGTGAGCGCAAGCGCCCAACGGCAATCGGAGCATACGCGCTAATTGAATTCATGGATGGAACGATCGATTATGAATACCTTGATTTCGAGGAAATTGGTCGGCGCCGTAACTGCTCAAAACAACCAAATAGCGATAAGTGGACAACCTTTTGGGAAAGCGGCTGGACGATATCCGCAATCCGCAAATTGGCAAAGCGCCTTCCTGCAAAGAGTCGCAAACTCCAACAGCTCTCCGAAATTGTTTCTCGTTACGAAGAACGAGACGATATCGAAGGTAATGACGCGATTCATCAAGCCGTGCCTACCGAAGTACGCCGCGTGACTGATCGGGTTCCGGAACATAAAGAGGAACAACAAGCACAGACCCAAGTTGAACCGGAAACGATCAATATTCAGCCACAAAAAGAACCGGAAATACAGCCACAGGTACAGACCCAGGTCCAGGAACAGACTTTGACCGGCGACAAGGATCCATATCTTCTGCCAGCCGATATTAAGGATTTTTGGGACAGATCATTTGCTGCCGGCTGGAAGAAGGATGAGGTAACAAAATACCTCAAACAAAACCACAAGGTTTCCGAACCGAAGGATCTCAAAAAATCTCAATTGGCATCCATCCTTAGTGAAATTCAATCGGGTGGACGGCAGTAACCCGAAGGGAGAACGAATAAATGGGAACGCTAGCGATACTCGATCAAACTGGTGATTCACGCCTCCAGTGGGACAAGGGCGATATGTCGCAAGTAGAAGCGGCGCGTAAGCGGTTTAATGAATTTCGGTCTAAGGGCTACGCCACCTTCCGCGTCAATAATAAGGGTAACCAAGGTGAGCAAATTGATTCGTTTGATCCCGATGCCGAAAGAATTCTGGCAATACCGGCAATGGTTGGTGGATGAAAAATGTGCCTAGATAAGAATTACAGTAAGCTCGATCCGGTCTCTTTAATCGAAACCGGTTGGAAGGAGTTTGCCGGTTCGAAATCAAAGCCGGAATTCGCGGTCATGTGCTTAAATGATTCCAAATTGGTTCCGCTTGATCAGTGGATAACCGCGAAAGGTGGTCATGTAAACACCGGAATTATTGGTGGCTATAGGGCAGGATTTCATATTTACATTGACCCAAAAGAATCCGGCTCAGCGAAGCGACGGCGTGTCTATTTCCGCAACGCTTATGTCGAAGGAAGTCAAAGCGGGCACAAATGCGTTGTCGCAAAAGAAATGTATGTCCCGTCCGATCCGGAGGGGTGGCCGCCACAATGAGTTCCGTGAATCAATTTGGGATGCTTTACCAGATGGGTAACTACACGACGGGGAATTACACCTACGATCCCTACATTCAATATATCCAGACAGGAACGGCCGCAACCATAACGGTTATGACAAACGTTTCTTATCAATCCTATCTGGAGCAGTGGGTATTTGCGTCCGGCACATACAATTTAAAAGTACCGCGTGAATTGACGCCGGAAGAAAAACAGAAGATTGCGGAAGAGGAAAAGAAGCGCGAAGAAGCGCGAAAGCGCGCGCGGTCTTTGCTCTGTTCGTTGCTAACCGAGGAACAGAACAAGCAATTCGAAAAGGACAATGCATTTGAATTACAGGTTGGCGACCGGCTCTACCGCGTTCGGCCGGGTGCGCGAGTCGAGCGTTTGAATCGATCAACACGAAACATCGAATCCTATTTCTGTATTCACCCGCCGCACACCTACAGTTTGCCGGCAGAAGACTGGGCGATTGCTCAGAAGTTGGCACTCGAAACCGACGAAAAGTCATTTTTGGCTACAGCTAACGAGACAAAGGTTGCTGCTTGACGGAAAGATTTTCATTTGATGAAGCGACGCATCGTTACTATCGGGGATCAATTGAGATACCGGCGGTTACTAGGTGCCTTGATCACTCTGGACTCGTTTCTTACGATGGTATTCGTGAAGACATTCTCGAAAAGAAGTCGCGATTTGGGCATTCGGTTCATCTGGCAACGCATTATTACGATGAAGGTACGCTTGATTTTGATTCGGTTCCAGATGATGCCAAGTGGCGACTCGAGGGATGGATTAAGTTTCGTGAAGATACTGGCTTTAAGCCGCGTCGCATCGAATGTCAACATTTTGCGACGTACAACGGAATGCATTACGGCATGCGGATCGACCGCGAAGGATTTTTCAACAACGATGAAGCCATCATCGATATCAAGACAACGGTCATTATTCAGCCGTGGGTTGCGATCCAACTTGCCGGATATGCGCTTGGATTGCCTGAATTTGATGGCCGAGAAACATCGCCAATTAGTAGGTTTATGAAGCGCCGGCGAGTTGCCGTCCAGCTTTTGGACAATGGAACATACAAGAAAAAAGATTTTGAAGACAAACATGATTATAGTGTCTTTGGGTCTGCTTTACACATCACAACCTGGAAAATGAATCACAGTATGAGCCTTAAAGGACTCTAAGGAGAAGATATGAGCGCTACTGGAATTTTCGGTTTATTCGGATTGGCTATCCTTTGCATCTTTGTTTTGATTGTCGCATTCAATAGTTTCTTTACTGTTGAGCAGGCGAGTGCGGCAATTGTCCAGCGCTTCGGAAAGTTCAAGTGTGTAGCCACATCCGGACTAAACTTCAAAAATCCATTCACTGATAAAGTTGTTGCCAGGTTAAGTCTTAAGGTTCAACAGTTCGATACAAACGTTGAGGCAAAAACGAAGGATGGTACTTTTATCTCAATGCCGCTGTCCATTCAGTACAAGATTCTTCCGGCCAAAGCAATGGAGGCTTTTTACAACATATCCGAACCAACAAAGCAAATGGCGTCGCTTGCATACAACACGATTCTTGGACATTTGCCGTCGCTGAACCTCGATGAAGTCTATTCTCAACAGTCGCAAGTGGGAGGCGATATTACGAAGGCGTTGAACGATCAAATGGAAAACTATGGCTACGAGGTCGTCAAGACGCTCATAAAAGACGTAATTCCAAGTGTTGATGTTAAGGAAGCAATGAATGCCGTTCAGGCGGCGCAGCGGAGCCAGCAAGCTGCAAAGGCTCAAGGTGAAGCAAACCGGATCAAATTAGTAGCGGAAGCAGAAGCGGAGAAACAGTCGAAAATTCTACAGGGTGAAGGTATCGCTGGAGAACGCCAAGCGATTATCGAGGGTTTGCGCAAGTCGGTAGAGGATCTTGCTAATGCCACCCACTCTGACCCGCAAGATGCGGTGGCAATGGTTGTATTGACACAATACTTTGACACTCTGGCAAAAATTGCCGGCAGCAATCACAGCAACACCATTCTTTTGCCGCATTCTCCGAATGCGATACAAGGGTTCCTGTCGGAAATTCGTAACGCAATTACAGTTGGTAATGTTGTCGCCACCCAAACTATAGAACCAGACAAGACAATGACCGCCGGACAGGGACGTTAATGACTACAGATACAGAACAGAAAGATTTGGTCGCTATACCAGAAGCGCCGCCAATGGCGCCGACGTATGACGCCGGGAAGATCCAAAAGTCGCTATCTGAATCGCTGGTTGCGCTCGCACAAGCGAAGGATTTACAGATCAATTCAAATGATGATTATGAGGCGAGTGGTTCACTCATGACTATCATTGCCACTAGGAAGAATGAGGTAAAGCGCGGCATAGATGAACCGATCGAAGCGGCCAATAAGGTTCACAAGTTCCTCACCGGAATACGTTCAATTCTGTTGCGCCCTTACGAACAGGCCGACCTCCTTCTACAGGAGCGCCGAGAGGCTTGGCGTCAGAAATGCGAAAAGGAAGATCAGGAACGCCGTGATGAAGAACAACGGCTCGCCAAAGAAGCGCAGGAAGCGCAAGCCATGACAGAGGCTGCCGAATTGGCCGCAGCCGGCGAGCATGAAGCGGCCGATATCGTCCTTGAACAAGCCGCATCTGCACCGCCGCCTCCAATAATGGTTCAGAGCTCTGTTCCAAAGCAGGCTGGCATATCGCTGCGCAGAAGCTGGATCTTTGTAATCACTAATCCAAAACTTGTAAAGAAGGAGTTTCTCTCACCGGACGAAAAAAAGATCAAACCGATTGTAGATAGGCTCGGAAAGGATGCTGTATCGATTGTTGGTGGAATCGAAGTCCATCCGAAATCAAAAGAGTCGGTTAGGACAAAAAGGAAATGAGCGGCGAAACGATGTACGTAGTCCACTGGCCAGGGAACGACACGATAGCTTGTGTTAAACACGCTAAGCAGTTAGTCAACTTGGGTGCTGTAATGGGTTTCAGCGTGAGCACAACTCCTTTTATCAACGAAAATCTGGAATGTAAAAATTGTAAAAACGAGGAGGGAAAAGATGGGCGAAGTAAGTCTGGATTACAAGGAAACACTTAGTCTCAATAATATCTGTGGCGGTTCGGTTGAAGAACGTTTTCAGCACGAACTTCTGCAGGTTTTAAAGAGCATTAATGATCCCAATACGGATGCAGAAAAGAAGCGGACACTGACCCTTGAATTTGAGTTCAATCCGTTTCCTGATCGGTCCGGTGCCATTATCACGCTAACCACAAAATCAAAGATTCCATCCATTGAACCGGTCGCCGGCAGTATGTATCTGTCGCGTCAGGGGGCGGTTATTAAAGCCTTTGCGCACGATCCGCGCCAAGAAAACCTATTTGGATCAGAGAAGTCCATATCCCAACAAACTCAGTGAGGAAACGATGCTTACGGAATTTCTGAAGTACATTCAGGGTCAGACAAAGCCAAATCAATTCGAGATCGACGGTTTGACCTACTTTGACCGCGAATTGCATTTAATCAAGAATCCTTCGCCGTCAGAAGTGACTTGCTCAACGTTACAAGGATTGGTTGACTTTTTTGAAGCCAGCGCAGATTCCCTTAATGAAGAAAGCGAATCTTTTGTGGTTCAAATTGTCAATCCATTCGAAGTTGCGTTTATTAATATCATGACGGACGAATTCGCACGCCGCCGCGTGCTTATTCGCGCCAAATATCCTGAGTGCAGGTCATTCAATTTCGGAACATGGATGGATCCGGAAAGTTTTATCATTGCCGCACAACAGGGTTTCCAACGCGTTAAGATCGAGAACGATGACGGATCGTTTAAACGTGACTTGGATTATGTTCTCCAGATTGCGTCAAAGATCAGCGCGGAAGCTGTCACTAAGCATGAAGACGATGGTTTTACGCAACGCGTAGCTGTAACCAAGGGTATTTCACTTAAGGAAGAAACGATCCTTAAGCCGATGGTCAGCCTAGCCCCATATCGCACATTCGCGGAAATCGATCAGCCTGTTTCTGACTTTGTTTTTCGCGCCAAAACGACACCTAATAACAATATTCAACTCGCGCTTTTTGAAGGTGATGGTGGGCGCTGGAAGATTGGCGCTGCCGCTGCCATCAAGGCGTGGCTTTCCGATCGGGTGGATGTCAACATTATTAGCTAACTCACATGAGTCAAATTGTTATAGGTAAGCACAACCACAAGAACGTGGCGATCGACATTACAACGTTGCTCGCCACGCGCTTGTTGGTTACAGCAGATTCTGGCGGCGGTAAGACGGTTTTGCTTAAACGGATCATCGAACAGGCGTTCGATAAAATCCGCATTATCGTGATTGATCCTGAGGGTGAATTCGCCCCGATGCGGGAGAAGTTTGACTTTGTTCTTGCTACCGCAGGCAAAGGTGGCGAGACAGAAATCCATCCGCGGTCCGCTGCATTGCTCGCACTGCGCCTGCGTGAACTCCATGCGTCTTGTATCTGCGATATCTCGGAACTTAAACCATCCCTGCGCCATGAATGGGTGAAGTTGTTTCTCGAGGGATTAGTTGAAACGCCCAAAAGTCTCTGGAAGCCGTGTTTAGTTATCGTAGACGAAGCACATATGTTTTGCCCCGAAAAAGGTAAGGGCGATTCGATAGCCATCGATTCCATGACTGCGCTTTGTACGCGCGGCCGCAAGCGCATGCTCGTTCCCTGTTTTGCCACGCAACGCTTAGCGTCACTCAGTAAAGATGCCAGCAGCATGCTCTTAAATCGTCTTATCGGTCCCACATTTGAGACGATTAACCGGAAACGCGCGGCAGATGAGTTGAGTGTTCCTAAGGATGAAATGGCTGAATTTTACAAAGAGATCCAGTTGCTCGATCCTGGAAACTTCTTTGCTCTCGGGCGCGCGATATCGCGCGAGCGTATTCTGGTAAAAATTGGCGAGATCACAACGCCGCACGGACAGGAAGCCATGAAATATGCGATTGAGCCTCCGCCGGCGCCGGACGAGATTAAGGCTCTTTTGCCGAAATTGGCAGACCTTCCAAAAACAGCAGAGGAAAAGGCGAGAACAGAAAAGGAATTGCGCCGTGAAATTGCGGATCTTAAACAACAGATTCGCCACATACCCGTAGCGGCTACGTCTTCTGGCGATACCCTAAAACTCAAAAAACAAATCTCCAGCTTTGAAAAATTACTGGAGGATGTTGTGAAAGTCCTTGTTAAGATCAATGCCGTTGGTTTCGATAACTCGCCGATTCAACCCGACGAAATCAAGCGCGCCCTGGAAGAAACAGCCAAAAGGATATCGATAATGGCTGAAAACAGCTTTCGGAAGCGATCTGAGGAGTTGGAACGCTTTAAACGCGAGGCAGACCGCCTAATAGCCAAAATAAAGCCACTTCTGTCGGATATGGAGGTAAACGTCGAAGTAAGGCGAAATGAGCCTTTTACGGTCACGCCAGAGCCAAAGCGACCGCATATAGCCTTACGGCCATCCACGTCTAATGGTAATGGCGATATTCCGGTCGGTGAGCGAGCCATTCTAATAGCCGCTGCCCAATATCCGGACGGTGTGGATCGCGATCAGCTTTCGGTGCTTACCGGTTATAAACGTTCCAGTCGGGATGCTTATGTGAGCCGTTTGATTACAAAATCCTATGTACGCTTAAATGGTTCACTTATCCTGCCAACCCAGGAAGGCGTTGACGCCCTCGGTTCTGACTACGAACCACTACCATCAGGTGAAGACCTGCGTGATTATTGGCTAAGAAAACTGCCACTTGGTGAAAAGAAAATATTAGAATGTTTGCTTCGATACGGCAATTCTCCGGTCGACCGCGAAGGTTTGGATGAAGAAACCGGATACAAACGTTCTTCGCGTGACGCATATATAAGCCGTTTGGTCGCGCGTAAGGTGGTAGAAGTTGTAGGGCAAGGTCAAATTAAACTTTCCGATACGCTATTTTAGGAGATCGAATGACAGAGACTCGCTGTCCTCAGTGTGCTGGCATGAGGGGATTGCCGAAATTAATAGATACAGAAGGTAAGATGCAGGAATGTAATGACCCGTTTCATGCCGAAACACCGGCCGAGAATGTGGTTCCGTTTCCGTCCGGGGCGGTAGTAACAACTCCGGACGATGAGGTTATTCCGCACTCACAGAACCCAAAACCACAACCAAAAGCGCGTTGTCCACATCAGGATTGCAGCGCCGACCCGGTTGACGTATTTTTTGAGGAAATAAAGTTTCCTGACGGCCGAACGGCATTTGCGTTTTTTTGCACAGAATGTCGACGTTTGGTTCCCGTTGCGCTGTCGCCCATGGTTATTAGAAACACGATGCCGCCTGGTTTCGATCCGCGAAAGAAGAACTAAATGAAAACAGATGAATATCTTTTTTCCAAGCTAGTAGAGGAATGTTGTGAGCTTGGGCAACGCGCTATCAAGGCGCAGATCTTTGGTCCGCGTGAAATACAAGACGCGGCAAGAGAAGCGGATTTAAAGCAGCAGGCGCAGCCACTCGACAATCTCCAGCGTTTATATGGTGAGTTCTGCGACGTTCTCGGCATCATGTCGATGCTCAACGAAATTCATCATTTCATGGATGATGATGACGACATTCACAGGCGCATTAACATAAAGAAGGAAAGAGTTCTTAAATACATGGAGTACTCGCGCAGTATCGGCATATTGCAATGATTGCATTTTCTGTTCTTGGGATTCCAGTTCCGCAGGGATCGAAAAAAGTAATGCTCAACTATAGAACCGGAAAGCCAATCATGCTTGACGTCAGTAATAGATTAAAGCCGTGGCGGCAAGAAGTCGCTTGGATGGCGCAAGAAGCCATGCAAAAAGCTGGAGCTGAAATGGTTGATTCCGGCCCTGTAATCCTTGAATGCGATTTTTATTTTCAGCGCCCCAAGAGTAATCGGAAAACTAATCCATATAAAGACACAAAGCCTGATTACGACAAACTGGTTAGGTCGATCGGCGACGCCTTAACTGGAATTTGCTATAGAGACGATGCGCAGATTGCAGTTGCAACGATTACAAAGAGATACCGGAAGAATCCAGGCGTGGATATCCGAGTTTTCATCGCGGAAGATAGCGAGCCATTTTGAAGATACCGTGTATTTCATTGTGGCAGCCATGGGCAACCGCAATGTCCCTCAAGATTAAAGTGAACGAAACACGTCATTGGTCCACGATGGTTCGTGGTTATATCGCTATTCATGCAGCAAAGCGCCGGATTACGCGAGAAGATGCGGCGGTAATCGATTCAGATATTTGGCTTCCGCGCCCAATGCCGTATGGTGCGGTCGTTTGTATCTCTAAATTAATTAGTTGTAGACGAACCGAGGAAGTGCGGAGCTCGATTTCTGAGCGGGAAGAACATTGGGGGAACTATGCTGATGGACGTTATGCTTGGCTGACCGATCCTGATAATTTAATTGAATTATCTGAGCCGATTCCACTTCGTGGAAGGCAGGGAATATTTTCATGGGAAGTGCCAGAGCAATACGCAAAAATTATTAGAGAGCGCGATGAAAATCGGTCGATTCAAATTCCTGCATAAGCGCATTGTCGGTCCCGATAGCGATCCCTTACTTATCCGGTATATTATTTTCTCTACGCCAATCGGTGGAGTCTATCTACATAAATTCTGCCGCAGCGATTATGATTTGGCCCTTCATTGTCACCCATGGGATTTTGTTAGCATAATCCTAAAAGGTGGCTATGATGAACAAACCGATGTTGGCATCCTCCAACATAAGCCAGGCTCGATCCTGCTCCGGCCCGCAGAGTGGCGCCATCGCGTTATTATCCGTGATCTGAAAAAGCCAAGCTGGAACTTAATCCTAAAAGGGCCGCGCCGGCGACATTGGGGTTTCTGGCCGGATGGGAAGTTTTGCTGGTGGCGCAAATTTAATTATCGCCTCGGCATCTGCGAGGAAGATATTATCTGGGAGGAGGGCGATGATTAATACGAACCTACGCCTATGGTGTCAAAGTGACGGAGCCGGTATGGTTACTGGTCGCGTATGGATTGAGGTCATCTGTGATGTTTGCCACACAAACGTCTGTAGTGGTCACAGGATTCGATTTCGATCCTGAGCGATTAGCTCAAGCGGCAAAAGAACATGCTCACAGGAAATCGACATGACAACCCTATTTGTGGATGAACGTGAGAAACGCCTCTTACAGAAAGCGGAATTGCGCCGCATTGGCGCTCCGCGGGTTGTTCATTGCAAGCAAGAGAAGTTTGATATCTATATCGGTCGTCCCTCGAAGTGGGGTAATCAATTTAAGATTGGAACAGATGGCACGCGAGAACAAGTAATTGAGAAATATCGTGAGTGGATTATGCGCCCAGAACAGGGAAAATTTAGAGCCGACGCCAAGAAAGAGCTCCGCGGTAAAGTATTGGGATGTTGGTGTTTTCCACATCAATCCTGTCACGGGGATATATTGGTTTCTATAAGTAACGAATAAAATACCCACCTTGAAATATCTCCGAACAGTTTGGTCTCACCGGCAGAATATTTATAACAAAACCGAGCCATTATGAGCGCAAGGTTAAACCTTTAAGGCAGAAATAGTTATCTGTTGACAATTCAAAAACTTCCCCATACCTTTTTATGACATGACTAAAGCAACGGTCCAAGAGAAGGAATCTTGGAATAAAGACTGGCGCAAACTCCCCAATTTTCGGTTAGACGCTATTGACCGAGAAAAAATTATCAAACTTCTTCTTGTTGATGGTCTTTCTACCGCGGTTGTAGCCAAACGATTTGGTGTATCCGCAAAAACGATTCGATGCGTCCGTGAAGATTACCGAACCGCTACAGCAAAACAACGGCGAGAAGAAGATTCAAGTATTGATCGAGCGCCGAGGTAAAAATGAGCGACACGCCAAAAGTGACCGTTATTCCGATCGGTGACATAAAGCCTGACCAGAAGAATACCAATAAGGGTAATAAGCGCGGCCGAACCATGCTCGAAAAGTCGATTCGAGAGCTTGGTGCCGGCAGATCGATTGTTGTTGATCAGAATCAGGTGGCGCTCGGCGGAAACAAGACTCTCGATGCAGCAAAATCGCAGGGATATAAAAAAGTTATTGTTGTCGAAACACAGGGTGATGAGCTTGTTGCCGTAAAGCGCACAGATTTAAATGCAAATGACAAGCGCGCAAAGAGACTGGCGATAGCCGACAATAGGACAAACGAGGTTGATCTAACCTGGGATGTTGAATCTCTTAAAGATTCTGAACTTGATCTAACGGAGTTCTGGAATCCAGACGAGCTCGCGGAACTGTTAGCCGATCCTACTAGCGACAAACGAATGGATACGATTGATACAATGCCGCCACCAAAAAAAATCTGGATCCTTATTGGAATTCCATTTAATCGTTTCGACCAGGTGCAGGAACACGTTGCCGCCCTCGAATCTGAAGCAGAAATATCAGTACAATCCGCGAGAAATGAATAATGAAGATTAAGATAACCGAACATTGCTCCGAAGATTTGATTTGGCCGTTCGACGGTAAACCCTATTTCAGATTGCCAGTAGGAAGCTACGGACATAGCGAAGTTGTTGATCCCACTCCGTGCTATGCACATAACCTGGACGTTGTCCGGGTAGAATCTGACCGATGTGTTGCTACATTTCCAATCGATAGAGACGTAACCATCTGTGTGTTGCATAGAGAAAATGAGTCTCGCACGAATGGTCACACTGGATTCGAATATAACTATAAAGTTGAATCGAAAGACCGGGAATATCCATGGATGCCCTATATCGTCTTGCAAGGGAAACGAATCCCGCCACATCCGGCAATGACCCGCTATTTAGTTGCTCATGAATATGGACATGTAGTTAAACAATACATCGCAAAATCCGTCCGCAAAGAAAAGGATGGAAACGAAGAAGCAGAGAAAACAGTATATGGCGATTACTGCAAGCTTCGCGGATTCAATCCTCCAAAGTATTATGGTCCCGGAACCTGGCATGCTTCAATTTCCGAACTTTTTGCGAACGACTTCCGCATCTTGGTAATGAATACCGAAGTAGAGTTTTGGCCGCACCCCGGCTTTACCCGTCCCGAGGCAGTTCCTGCAATCGTAGAATTCTGGAAGAAAGAAAAGGAAGCGGCTCTCACGGCACAAACTAAAATATTAGAGGGTGTTCCTTCCTGACGGTTGTCCGCAATTAGACGTAACTAGACAAGTTATTCCATTACATACGTAGTTTCAATACAGAACTTCGCCTTACCTTCGCCTTACTTAGACCTTGAAAAAGTTAAACAGTAAGTTTATAATACGTAAGACCGTAAAAAAGTAAGCAGTTACTTAGACCGTTTAGAGAGGAGATGGTTCGATATGGCGATGTCGAAAGCAATTCGCCGTGAACTGGGCAAGAGTAGAGAGCTGCTTTGGCATTTCCTTGAGAGTGAAAAGTGCTTTTTCTGTGGTAAGCCTTTGCTCTACGACGCAAAGGTTGATTTTGGTAACGCAACCTGTCCGCCGATTCCGGTGGATATCACCATCCATCACAAAAACAACAATCACTCGGACAATCGTCCGGTGAACCGCACGTTGGCTCATGAAACCTGCCACAAGTCACACCACGCAAAACTGGTCTTCGCAAAATTCCGGGCGGAAATGGATGGCAGGCATCGCGGGTCCGCCAGAAAGCGAGTAGCCTAACGATGTCATCTGCCGCTGCCTTGAAAGCATGGGAAACACGCCGTGCGCGCGGTACCGCATCTCCGCGGTCTTCGAAATCACGCTCGATTTATAGTCGGCAAACCGATCATGTTCCCGTCTTTATTCCTAAGCGCGATGACCATTGGTCCTTCGAACAGCAGGATGCTACACCTGCGCAATTCCGTGATATGTTGCCGCGTGCTGAGATGGATGCAGCGACACGGCTGGCGATTTATGCTGGTATTCGACTCGCAGAGCATTTAGCAAAAGCAGCGAATGTGGTAGGCATCCTTGGCGACTCGCAAATCGAAGAATGGCGCCGGCGATATGGAGTACTCGGCAATCGCAAACAGGTCATGCTATCCGTGGCGACCGGTTTCCTTCAATCTCCCTGGCGTCACCGCCAAGAAATCAATGCAGCATGGGTTCGCGTGATGCGCGGTCATGCTCGACCGGACAGCAATCCGGTAAAGATTTTAGAAGGGAGGGCGCGTGATTAATATGTTTTATGCCGTCTTTGATATAGATGGAAACAATATTTCCGCACCACTGATCTTTGATGGGTTTGATCTTGCTGTTCGTTGGTGCGACGACAATAACATTCCTCTCGGTGCAGTAGACATTAGGGAGGCGGAATAAATGTTTAATATTCATCACAAAGTTCTTGCGGATACTTTTAACTCGATGGATCTTGACGGAAACTCCATCTCTGATGGTCGCTTAAATGCTGGATTTGAATTAGCGATGAAGCTATCCGGTGCGCAACCAATGACTGCCAAGAATGGTGCCAACCGCATCCTTCGTCATTTGGAGCGCGCCGAGGAAGTGGAGAATAAAAACATTGTACGTCAATCACAACGCGCCAATCGCTGCAAACATCAGCGGTTTGAGACAACGATCGGTAACTTGTGCCACAAATTGCTTGCGGAGGGTAGCGTGAATCGCGCCACGGAACAAATTTCAGAATTGCTTAATGTCGATATTTCTGCCGCCGAAACCATTCAAGAACGCATGTCATTAAACGGTCTCGACTTCTCGAAATGTACAACGGCGCAGTTTAATAGAGCGGCCAGACTGGCTGCGAAACAGATTGGCTATGCAAAAATAACACGACAAGACTTCTTTGCCTCGGTCGCTACGACCGAAGCCACACGCATAAACGTGAGCGCGGCAGATGAATCATTGGGCGACGGTGTAATGTTGCTTCAAATCGGTAGCGAGTTCGATTACCATTGCGCTTATCTTTCTGAGGCGCAGGTTGCGTCACTTATTCTTGCTTTGAAAAATTATCTTGCGGCACCAAAGGGATAAATCCTTCAATTGGAGGCTTCGAAAGGATAAAGACATGTCACAGGTCATGAAATGGACATGCCCCAATGGGCATGAAAACGAAGACAACGTGAATTCATTTGTACGTGATTGGAAGCCAGTTTGCGGAGAATGTGGCGCGAAAGGTATTAAATTTAACAACGTAAATCCATTGGAAGACGCTTTGCGTAATGCACCAAATCCAAGTGACTACGCAAATGACGGGGATTTAGCGCGAGCGTACCTTGATTGGTTTACCGGAAACAGGCAATCGCTCTACAGGGCGACAACGAGAAAGCTATTCTCAAAAATGTTTACGACAAAGCGAAGGTGCTCTTGACACCGATCTGGTCAATGACGTTGGACGGAGCTCTTAAAGATTTAAACGG